>JADMIO010928588.1_pt1 | contig 49732 bp, 52 predicted proteins | sample 8958161 | NCBI WGS metagenome assembly JADMIO01 (sample SAMN16585339, study PRJNA669376) | soil metagenome | isolation source: Crop rotation soil | place: USA: Cullars Rotation, Alabama | collected 2011
GGACGACGTTCGCCGCGCGCGCGAGGGTGCGATCCCCGGCTACCGCCCGCTCGAGCTCCTCAAGGTCGACGGGCGGCGCGCCCAGTTCGCCGGCCTGGGCATCGATGCCCGACTGCTCAACGACTACCTGAGCCTGAAGTCGCGAGTGCAGGGCACCTGGGGCCACTGGGCGCTCACCGGCGCGCGCGGCTACGCGCTGACGGTGGGCCTCCGCACCCTGCCCCACGCCCTCGTGCGGCGGCTGACCGAGGACGTCGAGGTCCACAACTCCGCGGACGCCCCCGCGTACCGGCTGGATGCGAACGGCCGCACCGTCGAGGAGCTGCCGCCGGGTGCCCTGCTCTACCGCGGTCCGGCGATGCTCGTCGCCGCGGGGACCATCCCCTTCTACGGGTACGCGCTCCGGATGTTCCCCTTCGCCGGGCGCCGGCCGGGTTTCTTGCAATTGCGGCTGGGGACGGTCAACCCGCTCGCGGCGGTGGCAAATCTGAAGGCGCTCTGGCGGGGCGAGTGGTTCCCCTCCAGCATCCACGACTTCCACGCCGTCGCGGTGAACGTCCGGGCCGCGCGGCCGATGCCCCTGCAGATCGGCGGCGACGCGGCCGGAGAGCGGACCTCCGTCGAGTTCCGCATGTCGAGCAAGCGCCTCGAGCTGGTCGACTGGTCGCAGCCGGCCTGCGCCTGACAGCCGGTCAGTTCCCGCGCGCCCGGTCGGCGAGACGGAGCAGGTCCACGACCGAGTGGGCGGCAAGCTTGTGCATCACCCGCCCCCGGTGGACCTTCACCGTCTTCTCGCTCGTCCCGAGCTCCCCCGCGATCCGCTTGTTCGGCTTGCCCAGCACGACTTGATCGAACACCTCGAGCTCCCGCCGGGTGAGTGACGCCAGCCGCTCCGCCGCCTCGGTGCGGGTCGCGGCCGCCTCCCGCCATGTCCGCGCCCGGGCGACGGCCCGGATGACGGCATCCAGCAGCGGGCCCGGCTCGACCGGCTTGGTGAGGAAGTCGACCGCGCCGTGCTTCATCGCCAGGACCGAGGTGGCGACGTCCGCCTGGGCGCTGAGGAACACCACCGGGACGTACGCCGGCTGATGCTCGATGGCCGGGAGCAGGTCGAGGGCGGAGGTGTTCCCGAGCCAGAGGTCCAGCAGCACGCAGTCGGGCTGCTCCCGGTCGAGCCGCTCCAGCAGCGACACCGGGGCATGTATCACCTCGACGTCGACCGCCGCGGTCCGGAGAACCCTCGCCAGCGCCGACGCGACCGACCGATCGTCGTCGACCACCCAGACCCGCGGAGCGAGAGCGTCCATCACCGATTTCCTGGAAAAGCCGGCACATCAGACACCCGTCAGCCACTGTCATCCAGTGGCCGAACGTTCAGCGCACCGGAGCCGCTCGCTCGGTCGCTCCGGGCCCTGCGATCTCGCGCACTTCAGCCCCGATCGCGTGACGGGCGGGGCTTCTCGTCCGACTCGCGCCGCCGGCCCACCGCGATGGCGAAGCTGATCGCCGCCGCGCCCGCGCGGTAGAGCGCCGCCTCCTCGGCGAGCTCGTCCGGCGCCGCACCGTAGAGCGCGTCCATCTCGTCGATGCCGAGCGCCTCCGAGAAGTCCGGCTCGTACCCGGACGCCGGCAGCAGCGACAGCAGCTCCTGCGGCGTGCGGAGCGGGTGGCCCCAGTGGCGCTCCCACTGCTCGACCAGCCCCGGAGGCGGCCGCAGCAGCACCTTCACCGGCCGGACGAACGCCACCCTCCCCTCCGGCGCCAGGAACTCGCGCGCCACGGTCCCGACCTCGTCCCCCAGCGCATCGCGAGCGTGGAGCAGGACCAGCGCGAAGCGACCGGCCATCGTTGCCGGTGGCCGCTCCGCCTTCACCGCGTTCACCTCCACCCGCGTGGCCTGGAGCACGCGGTCCAGCGCCTCCTCGTCGGGCTCGACCAGCGTCACGCTCATCCCGAGCTTCACCAGCGTGGCCGCGGTGCTCCCCCGCGCGACGCCCCACTCGAGGACCTGCGATCCCTCCGGGAGCTCCAGACGGCGGACCAGCCGCGACACGACCGAGTCCCGGCAGAACGGGGCCCGCGGGTCGCTCCCCTCGAACTCATCCGTCGGGCGGTGGCCAACAGGCATCGTGCGCTCGCTCAGAGGTAGTACAGGATGCGGCGCTCCTTGTGCAGCTCCGTGTACACGTGCCGGCGCTGCTCCTCGCTCAGAAGCACCACCGTCACCGAGACCGACAGGTACTTCTCCCCGCGCGAGGACTGCTCGCTCATCGAGTCCGGGGAGATCTCCTGGCCCATGATCCGGTGGAAGAGCCCCCGGACGTACTCGCGGAACCCGTGCTCCTGCTTGCCCATCACCTTGAAGGTGTAGGTCGTGGGGTACTCGATGAGCGGCTTCCGCTCCGGTCCTGGCTGCTCCGCCCCCGCGTCCTGCCCCTGATCGCCGCTCACAGGAGATTCGCCGCCAGCTCGGCGAGCGCGCTCCGCTCGCCCTTGGTCATGGTGATGTGGCCAGCGATGCGCTCCTGCTTGAAGCGGTTGACCACGTGCACCAGCCCGTTGGTCGTCGCGTCCACGTAGGGGTTGTCGATCTGGAACGGATCTCCGGTGAGGACGATCTTCGTCCCGTCCCCGACGCGGGTGATGATCGTCTTCACCTCGTGCGGGGTGAGGTTCTGCGCCTCGTCCACGATGATGAACTGGTTGGGGATGCTCCGGCCGCGGATGTAGGTCAGCGGCTCGATCTCGACGATTCCGAGGTCCATCAGCTCGTGGTAGCCGCGGCCGGCCTTCTTGTCGGCGCGGCTCAGGTTCATCAGGAATTCCACGTTGTCGAAGATGGGCTGCATCCAGGGATTCAGCTTCTGCTCCACGTCGCCCGGCAGGTACCCGATGTCCCGGCCGAGCGGGAAGATGGGCCGGCTGACCAGCAGCTTCTGATAGTTGCCCTCCTCCGTCGTCTTGTGCAGCCCCGAGGCGATCGCCAGCAGGGTCTTCCCGGTCCCCGCCTTGCCGACGATGGTCACCAGCTTGATCTCGTCGTTCAGCAGGAGATCGAGCGTGTAGCTCTGCTCCATGTTCCGGGCCCGGATGCCCCAGACGCCTTCCTTGGCCGGCCGCACCAGCGGGACCAGCTTCCCCTTCGCGGCGCTCATCCGCGCCATCGCCGTGTGCGACGGGTTCTGAGCGTCCTTCAGGAGCACGAACTCATTGGGCGCGAGCCCATCCATCCCGGAGACGCTCACCTCGGCGCCGGGCCGGTACATCTGGTCCACCGCCTCGCGCGAGACGAAGAGCTCGGTGTGCCCGGTGTACAGCTCCGAGATCTCGACTCGCTGCGCGTCGTAGTCCTGCGCGATGAGCCCGATGGCGTCGGCGCGGATGCGGAGCGACGTGTCCTTGGTGATGAACATCGTCGGCATCTCGAGGTCGCGCTCCTTGATGTCGAGCGCGACCGCGAGGATGCGGTTGTCCATCAGCGCCGGATCCCCCAGCGACGCGGGGATGGTCCGGTGGGTGAAGATCACGCTGAGGAGCCCTCCGCCGGGGAGCGGGACTCCCTCGGCGAGCGAGCCTTCGGCGCGGAACGCGTCCAGGTAGCGAGCCACGACGCGCGAGTTGCGCCCGAGCTCACTCTGGTCGCGCTTGAACTTGTCGACCTCCTCGATGACGTAGATGGGAATGACGACGTTGTTGTCGTCGAAGCTGAACAGCGACCGCGGATCGTGCAGCAGGACGTTGGTGTCGAGGACGAAGTTCTTTTTCATCGACTGGCCGGGGGGTTCCCTCGGGCGAGACCTCGTGATGGTGCGGTGGGCCTTCTGGCTCCTCGTTTTCGCCAGTATAGACACGGAGCCGACGCGTCCGGGCCGCTCAAACGCCGCCGGGTGGGGGGCGCAGCAGATCCTGCACGGTCCGGGGCACCGGTGGCCCGGGCATGCGGTCCCAGGGGAAGCGCTGGCGGAGGCAGCCCAGGTGGAACCGGTACGCGCGACGTCTTCCCCGTCGCACCGCCGCCCGCCGCGCGCCGCTGTCGACCGCCCTGGCGACGCGCCTGTCCAGAGGCGCGATCATCAGGTCCGGCGTCCACGTCACCCGTTCGACACCGGACCGTACGCATCCGAGATCGAGCGCCCAGGACAGGAGCCACAGCGGCCGCAGGCGCGGCTCCCTGCGAAGGGCCTCGAACCTCGCCTGTGCCCGTCCGTCGACGAAGACGAAGTGGCGCGCGTATGCCCACGCCGCGTGGAAGCTGCTCGGCCGCAGCGCCATTCCCTCGGCGCCCACGCGCTTCGCCATGAGCAGCAGCAGCTGCACCACCTCTCCGGACAGGCTGAGCCCCGGGAACTGCTGGCCGGGGAGCGGCGGCCGGTGCCAGTCGAACTGCTTCCCCGGATTCTGCAGCAGCAGGGACTCGAGGAACACGAGTGGAACGTCGCGGACCGACGGCCCGAGGCCGAGCTGGTGGCCGCTCACCTGGCGCAGGGAGACCTCCGCCACCGGCGCGCTGAAGAGGTCGCTGCGAACGACGAGGGTCGGTGCGAACGGATCGGCCAGGTCGAGGTTCACCGAGAGCTTTCCCAGCCCGCGCCCCTCCAGCCGCTCCAGCGTTCCGTAGGCGCGCAGCGCGTGCTCCAGCCCGCCGCGGGTGTAGGTCTCCCAGGCGAGGCGCGTCCGCCGGTCCCGGCTCGCGAGCCCGAGCGGGTCGCCGTCCTCCTCCGCCTCCTCGGTGAGGGCGGCGAGGTCGATCCGCCGGTAGATGCGCCACAGCCGTGGCTGCACACGGACGGTCGTCATCCGCCGTCCCGCCGGTAGCGGATGGACCGGACGACAAGCTCCACCTCTCCCCGTGGGCGCCGCACGGTCACCTCGTCACCGGGGCGCTTGCCGAGCAGCGATCGGCCCAGCGGCGATTCGACGCTCACGCCAGTGCCGCGTGCGTCGATCTCGTCGGGCCCGACGATCTGGTAGGTGCGCTCGGTGCCGTCCTCGTCCTCGAGCGTGACCCAGGCACCGAACCACACCCGTCCGGTGTCGGTCTGGTCCTCGGGCGAGACGATGGTGGAGGTGTCGAGGCGCTTCGAGAGGAAGCGGATCCGCCGGTCGATCTCCCGGAGCCGCTTCTTGCCGTAGATGTACTCGGCGTTCTCGCTGCGGTCGCCCTGAGCGGCCGCGGCGCTCACCTCCGCCGTGAGGCGGGGACGCTCCTGGTTCAGCAGCCGCAGGAGCTCGGCGTGCATCCGCTCGGCGCCTGCGCGCGTCAGGTACCGGCGCCCGGGTCCGGCGGGCACGTCGTCGTCTTCGAGATCCTCGCTGTCCGCCATCGGTTCGCTCGACAGTGATGCACGGCGGCCCTGACCGCATCCCGCCCCTCCGGAAAGGAAGGTATCACTCGGAGTGAAAGGCACGCCACGCCGGATCCGCGAGGTACGTCCGGAGCGAGACGAGGTCGCCGGCATCCATTCCCGCGGAAGCGGGATGGTCCGGAGGTGCTTCCAGATGAGCTCGGCCTGCGCCGCGAACGAATCCCGGAGCGTCTTCCCGGGGCCTCGTAGCCGTTGAGCCCGCTCACGCCAGAGCATGCGTGCGTCTCCGCGGACCTCGGTCGCATGCGCGTACGCGGCGGTAGGAGGGAAGACATCCGCGGGGTTGTGCCGGATCACCGTCGTCGTCGCTCCTTCGAGAAGGTCGTGCGCCGTCGCGCCGGGCTCTGCGATGGACCGCCCTCCGCACCCGTAGTACCAATCCAGCGCAGTCCGAGTCGCTAGCTCAGCTGGTAGAGCACCGGCCTTTTAAGCCGAGGGTCGTGGGTTCGATCCCCACGCGACTCACACCCTGGTCTCGCTGGTCTCGCGGCCAGATAGGCGCTACACGCGTCGGCGGCGGGGCCCCCCTCACGCCCGCCAGGGAGCCGCGTCATGGTCAAGCCCATCCCCGAAGGTCTCCGCACCCTCACACCGTCGCTGACGGTCGAAGGCGCGGCGGAGGCGATCGAGTTCTACAAGCGAGCCTTCGGCGCGGAGGAACGGAACCGCGCGCTGGACCCGAGCGGCAAGAAGGTATGGCATGCCGAGCTGCGCATCGGAGATTCGACCTTCTTCGTCAACGACACGGCGCCGGAGATGGGCGCCACGCCCAGCTTCTCGTCGCTGTGGATCTACACCGCCGACGCCGACGCCGCGTTCGACCGGGCGGTGAAGGCCGGGGCAAAGGCGACCATGCCGATGGCCGACATGTTCTGGGGTGACCGGGTGGGCATGCTAGTCGACCGCTGGAACATCAAGTGGAACATCGCCAAGCACGTGAAGGACCTCAGCCCGGCGGAGCTGAAGGCCGCGCAGGACGCGTTCGTCGCGCAGATGGCGAAGCAGAAGAAGTAGCCGGCGCTCGTCCGAACTGGCGTTCGCACCCGGCTTCGGGTTAGTCGTCGGCGTCCGCCCGAGTCCCCGTCGTCTAGAGGCCCAGGACGCTGGCCTTTCAAGCCGGTAACACGGGTTCGAATCCCGTCGGGGACACTCGCAGGCCGCCGTAGACACGGCCTCGGCGAGCGCATTGCGGCATCACCGGTGCGCTCGGAAACCTCGAGCGCCTACGCGGAAGGTTGCTTTTCCAGCTCCTGGAGATGGGCTGCTGGATCGAGCGGAAGGTCCAGCACGAAGACGCATCCCTTGCCGGGCACGTCGTGCACGCGGAGCCCACCACCGTGGAGCTCGGCGGCGCGTTTGGAGATGGCGAGCCCGAGCCCGAATCCGCTGCGGTCCTGACCTAGCTGGACGAAGGGGCTGAACATCTTCTCCACCGCACCCTCGGGGAGTCCACCGCATTGGTCCTCGACCTCGATGACCACCCGATCCACCGAGTGCTTCGTTCGCAGCCGCACCGTGGCGCCAGGGGCGCTGAACTTCACCGCATTGCGCACGAGGTTGGACAGGGCCGAATCCAGCAGCCGCTCATCGGCCACGATCTCGAGCTCCGGGTCGGCGTCCACCAGGATCTCCACGTCCTTCCCCGCGCCCTGAGGAGCGACGTCGTCGGCCAGGGCGTCTAGCACCCTCCGGAGAACGACCTTCTTGAACACCGGCTCGGGGAAAGCATGGAGCTGAACGTCGAAGAGCTCGTTGTCGACACGCTCGCGCAACAGCCGGAGAGCGCGCTCGAACGCTTGCACATCGCCCGGCGTCGGTCCTGTGGACCGCCGTTTCATCATCTCCACCCGGAGTTGCGCAGACTGGAGCGGGTTCCTCAGCTCGTGCGCGAGGAAGCCCACGTGTGCTGCAGCATCCCTCCTCGCCTTCGCATCTCGCTCAAGCGAGTACTGGGCGGCTGCACTGGCGATGCCCTCGATGAGAATCCGGGAGAGGTTCAGGGCGTCGGCGGTGCCAAGAGGAACTCCGTTCGCCTCCATGAATTCGAAGAGAACCTCACGGAGGGCGCCGTACTCGCGGATGAGTCCGTCGATGTTGTACCCGAGCCGGAAGCGCTGCTCCCCGTGTTGACGCGCCCGGGCCGCCGGGCGGGGTGCCTCGGCGCCCTCCTCCTCCTCGAGCGCGCCGGCGATCTCCTCGACGAACTCGCGCATCGAATTCTTGAGGTCCGACGTGGGAAGAGCGGACGAGGCGCTTTGATGGCGGAGCTTGTCCACCCAGCCGTTCACGATTGCGGGCGCCTTTTCTCGAAGAAGGCGGGAAAGCGGCACCCCCACCGGCTGCTCTTCGGTGGACGTTGGCTTTGGGAAAGTCATGCCTCCTCGCAGCGTGACAGAGGAGGGAGGGGCGCCCTAGTTGACCACGCGGGCTGCGTTGAGTCGCCGACACCGCTTGGCCTTGCTGTCGGGCTCCCGGTTCGCGATGCCAACGTCGAACTTCGCCCCGGACAAGGGCCATCAGGACCCAGCTGGCATCTTCCAGATGGCAGGCACTGGTCCCGCCGAAGAACGCACGGCGATGACGGGGAGTCCTGCTCCTCGTCCGAGCTCTGCCCTTTCAGCAGTGCTGAAACGGCGGAGATTCGCGTCATGCTCGGAGATCGCCGGGCTCGTCTTGACGGCGAAAGTCTCCGCTCTAGCTTCGGCGCGTTCTCGATTCGGCGCGCTGCGGCGCGCCTTGGCACGAGGAGCAGGAGGAACGACATGAGCACCATGCAGCGTTGGAACCCGACGCCAGACTTCTCCCGGCTGCAGGACGATGTGAATAGGCTTTTCGATGCGAGCCTGGGTCTCAACCGCAGCACCGAGTCGTACGGTTGGACCCCCGCGGTAGACGTCTTCGAGGACGCGGAGGGCGTCACCTTCAAGTTCGAGCTTCCCGAGGTGGAAGCGAAGGACTTGGACGTCCGCCTCGAAGACGGGACCCTGACGGTCCGCGGCGAGCGAAAGCTCGAGCGCGAGGACAGGCGAGAAGGCTATCACCGCATCGAGCGTGCCTATGGTAGTTTCGCGCGGAGCTTCACCCTCCCCGGGACGCTCGAGGCCGAAAAGGCCAGCGCCGAACAGAAGAACGGCGTGCTGCGGATCTTCGTCCCCAAGCGCGCCGAGGCGAAGCCGAAGAGCATCAGCGTCAAGGTGAACTAGGGTCCCCGTGCGTACGGGGAGGCCGGCGCTCTGGCGGCCGGCACGCGCCCACCCTGCCCTCTCCGGCGGCGGGTGGGCGCGGTCGTTTCCGGGCAGCCCTCACGCAACCAGCGGTGCGTCTTCGGACCGGAAACCTGCACGGAATTGGCCTCCGGTCCCCCGGTCCCCCGGTCTTGGTCGCGAATCGAGCGTCCTTGACAGCAAGCAAGTGCTGTTTACCCTGGCGACCGGCGAGCCAAAAAACGGTGCCCATCCGGGTACTTGGCTCAAAGGAGGTCTGCCATGCTCGTGAGGCGGGTCTGGCCCTCGAGGCCGACGTTCGACAGCCCCTTCGCCGACTTCGATGAGTTCCGGCGCGAGATGCTTCGCTTGCTCGACACGGTGCCATCAGACACGTTCGGTGAGATGGGGGCCGGGGTTTTTCCCCCGATGAACGTCACCCAGGACGACGACAACTTCTACCTTCGCGCCGAGGTCCCCGGAATCAATCCCGACGAGATGTCCATCTCGGCCGTGAAGAACCGTGTTTCGCTCGCCGGCAAGCGCGACATCCAAATCGAGCACGAGCGCGCCAGCTACCATCGCAAGGAGCGCCCGGAAGGCTCCTTCAACCGCACCGTGACGCTGCCGACGGACATCGACGCCGAGCGTGTCGACGCGAGGTACACCGACGGCATCCTCACACTCACTCTGCCCAAAGCGGAGGAGGCGAAGCCGCGGCAGATCACGGTGAGAACATGAGTGCGCCCAGGAATCGGGAGGAAACCGCCATGGCACGGGAGGCCAGGGAGATCCAAAAAGCGGAGAAGCCGGGCGGGCCTGCTGTTCCCGAGCAGACCCGGTCGGGGCTGGTTTACTCGCCCTCCGTCGACATCTTCGAGAACGACAACTCCATCACGGTCCTCGCGGACATGCCGGGAGTGAAGGCCCAGGAGCTGAAGATCGATCTGCGCGAGAGCGTCCTCACGCTGACCGCCCGGGTGACGGCTCCCGAGGGGCCGAACGAGTCGGACGTCCTCCGGGAGTACCGGTCAGGTACGTTCTTCCGGCAGTTCACGCTCTCGGAGACCGTCGATCAGACGAGCATCGACGCGAAGCTGACGGATGGCGTGCTGCGCCTCGAGCTGCCGAAGGTTCAGAAGGCGCGTCCCCGGCAGATCACGGTCAGGGCGAGCTGAGGCCCCGGGGATCTTTCTCTAGTGCTCTAGTGCGGATGACAGGTGTATCGGCACTATGGAGAAAAAGACGTACTACATGATTCTCGGTGTCTCGCGAACCGAGAGCTCCCGTGGGATCCGAGCGGCCTACCGCGACCTCGCCAAGAAACTGCACCCTGACGTGGCGGGAGCGCAGGCCACACGAGCCTTTCAGGAGGTCACGGAGGCCTACGGGGTGCTCTCCGACCCGCAGCAGCGCCGGGAGTACAACAACAAGCTGAGGCGGGGTGGCGAAATCGTGCCCGTCCGGCACTCGGCGGCGGAGCCGATGGTCCGCCAGCCGGTCAGCATCGTCGGTCAACCGGAGAGCATTCGCCCCTCTTTCGAGGCGATGTACGAGCGCTTCCTCCGCAACTTCACGGGCACCCGCGTACCCAAGTCCGAGCGACTCGAGGGGCTGAACTTCGAGGTGGTGCTCACGGCGGAGGAAGCGCGTCGTGGCTGCGTCGCACGGGTGGGCGTTCCGGTCTTTGCTCGCTGCCCACAGTGCGGCGGGTCGGGGCGCGCCTGGGTATTCCCATGCACGTACTGCCGGCAGCAAGGAATGATCGAGAGCGAGGAGCTCGTCCGCATCCGCATCCCGCCGACGGCGTCCGCGGGCTCCGTGTACGAGATTCCGCTCGAGGGCCTGGGGATCCACAACTTCTACCTGCGTCTGCACGTCGTCGTCGAGGGGTAGGCGCGCGAAAGAAAGGAGGAGGTGCAACATGTGCTGTGAATGCACCGGATGCGGCCGTGGCGGCCGTGGCGTCCGACCGTCCTCTTGCTCCCGTACCGTGCCGCGAGTGCGGCACGGTCGACGCCATCCGAATCGTGGGCCATCACGACCGCGCGCGGTCCATTTGGCTTCCGGCCAGTGGCGAGCGCAGGCGGTGACGAGCGAATGAGTAAGCGTGAGAAGAGCACCGAGCCCGGGCATGGTGAAACTCCGCTCGACGTGAGTCATCTGCGACGAGAGGCGCGGACCGCGCTCGAACTCGCGGTCGCGGCAATGGCGCCCTCCGAGATGACCGACCGGCTGGCGACTGCCGCCGGCCTGCTGGAGGCGATTGGCGAACTCCCACAAAACAGCCCGCCCGTCCTGGCTCTCCTACCCCAGCTCGTCAAGCGCTCGAGGGCTGCGCTCGACGAGTGGCAGCGATGGCAGGAGGTCCACCTCGCAAGGTAAAGGGACGGAGGGAGCCGAGGACCTCGACTCACCTTGCGCAGGGTCTCCGGCGGATGGCCCAAGGTGATCTCGAACCTCAAGTCGCTGCTGGAGAGCGGCGCGACCATCCTGCAGGAGCCCTCCCCCACCGACGCCGTCCACGCTGCCCGCGCGTGACGGGTACCCGCCTGCTCCCGGGCCGGCTGGAACTCCTCGAGGCCTGTGCTATCTGCCTCTCCGCGACCGAACGTCCGCTCGCGTCGGAGACACATGGAATCCGGGCCGCAGCGCAAAGCGCTGGAGATCAACCTCGACCCGAGCAGCTACGGCGCTTTCGCCGAGATCGGCGCCGGCCAGGAGGTTGCCGACTGGTTCCTCCGCGCTGGCGCAGCCTCGGGCACCGTGGCCCAGACGATCTGCGCCTATGACAAGGCGTTCAGCGACGAGCGGTACGGCCAGGGCACGCGCTACGTCTCGCGGGAACGTCTCCAGGCGATGCTCGAGCACGAGTACCGCACGCTGGAAGCGCAGCTCCGGGAGTCCCGCGGCCCGGAGGTGCGTTTCTTCGCCTTCGCCGACACCGTCGCGGCGCGGAACTTCAAGGGCGACAACGAGCAGCACGGCTGGGTCGGCCTCCGGTTCCAGGCCGAGACCGGAGCTGCGCCGAGCGACGTCCTCCTCCACGTCGCCCTCCGGGACCGTGACGTCGAGCAGCAGCGGACGGCCCTGGGAGTCCTCGGCGTCAACCTGGTCCACGCCGCGTTCCATCGGAAGGCCGAGCCGAGAGAGTTCCTCGCCGCGGTGTTCGAAGGACTCTCCGTCGACCGGCTGGAGATCGACGTCATCGAGCTCGCCGGGCCCGCGTTCGCCGGACAGGACTCCCGGCTGTGGTGCCTCGAGGCGCTCCGTCTGGGGCTGGCGCGTGCTCTCCTCTTCGATGCCTCTGGCCGGCCGGACCAGCCATCGACCGTCCTGCGCAAGCGAAGCTTGATCGTCGAGGGGCGGACCGCGGGGACCGAGGTCGATCCGCGGACGCTGGTCGCCACGGCGTTCGCACAGCTCGATCGCGAGGAGCGTCCCGAGCATCAGCCGATGCTCCTCCTGGACGTCCGGCTCGAGCAGCTCACCGGCGGCCGGGAGGGACGAGCGCCGATCGACCGCCTCACCAGGATGGCGGCGCGCGCTCCGCTCGTCGTGACCGACCAGACCGTCCTCCACCCGGTGGTGGAGTACCTGCGGCGCTACACGTCGGCACCCATTCGGATGGTCACCAGCGTCGTGGCCTTCGCGGATCTCCTCGCCGGAACGTACGAGACCCTCCCCGGAGCCCTCCTCGAGTCCCTGGGAAAGCTGCTGGTCGAGGACGTGCGCCTGTACATCTATCCGGTGCCGGCCGATGCGTTCCCGCGGGCGCGAGCGGAGGATCCGCGGCGGCGGGTGACCACCTCGACCGCGAGCGGGAGTGTCACGCTCGACGACCTCCACTGCGAGCCGCCCCTGGACCATCTGCTCCGCTATCTCCGCGGGGCCGGCTGGCTCGTCCCGCTCGAGCTTCCCTGAGCGGCGCGTCGTCCGCGGACGGCCGCCACGTCACTCTCAGGTCAGTCCGCTCCGGGGCGGCTTGCGCACGTCCCGCGGACTTCGAATCCTGGGGGCATCGTCACGGATCATCAGGAGCACAGCGAGGACCTCGCGCTCGTCGAGCTGGGCATGGCCCTCCGGGCCCTGGGCTACCGCTTCGTGACCATTACGCCGGCCTCTCACCGACGGGTCCTGTCCCGATCGCCGGGCGCGTCGGGCCGGACCTTGCGCGACATCTTCGGGTGGAACCTGCCCTTCCGTCCCTCGGAGGTCGATGACCGGATGCTCGAGCTCCTCCGGCGATCGCGACGGATCGTGACGGAAGGTGATCTCTGCCGGAGCACCGTCCGCTACTCCTCGGTCGGGTCCCTTCTTCTGGTTCATTCCTCCTATCCCACCGAGGCCGGCGACTCGGTCTTCCTCGGGCCGGACACCTATCGATTCTGCGGGTTGCTGGAGAGAGAGCTTCCACCTCTCGGCACGGTCGTGGACGTCGGCTGCGGGACCGGAGCCGGCGGGCTGAGCGTGGCGGGTCGCATCCGGCGGCTGATCCTGTCCGACGTGAATCCTCTTGCGCTGCGCTTCGCGCGAGTCAACTGCACGCTCGCCGGGTCGACGGAGATCGAGGTACGAGAGAGTGACGTGCTCTCCGGGGTCCCGGGCGCGATCGACGGGGTGTTGGCGAATCCTCCGTACCTGGTGGACCGCGCCACACGGAGGTACCGGCACGGAGGTCCCCGCGGGATCGAGCTCTCGGAGCGCATCGTCCAGGAGAGCATCGACCGCCTCCGCCCCGGCGGACACCTGCTGCTCTACACGGGCACTCCCGTGGTCGAAGGGAAGGATCTTCTCCGGACGGAGCTGGAACCACTCCTCCGCTCGAGATGCGCCCGTTACGACTACCGGGAGCTGGATCCCGACGTGTGGGGCGAGGAGCTCGACACGCCAGCGTACGCCCGCGCCGAGCGCATCGCGCTCGTCTCACTCGTGGCCGAGGTTCGCTGAGAACCAGCCCCAGCTCCGGAGCCTCTCGGCGTCCTCGCGCAGGAAGCGCTCTCCGATGTCGAGCCGGTACCGGACGTTGGGGATGATGACCTTCCTCGCGGTCGCGTACGCGCGTTCCCGGGCCTCGACCGGCGTGGGCCCGACTCCGGTCACCACCATCGCGTAGCCCACGCTGCCCGCGGCGACCAGGGTGTCGTCCCTGCGGGCAAGCTCTCCGATGTGAAGGTGCCTTCGCTCCGCATCCTCCATCTGGTGAAGCGTCACCGGCAGTCCCCGGGAGAGGTTTCGATACCCGTGGGGGTACGGAAACGGCGGCAGGGTCAGCACCACCCCGACGGCGAACCCGGGCTCGACCTCGAACTCGGCCCTGCCCCCGTCCGTCCCCAGGATTCTCCGGAACATGCTCGCCCAGTCCTCCCGCTGCAGCGCGGAGAGGATGGCGAACCCGGGGTATCCGAACCGGCAGGTGAGCTCGAGTGGCCAGATCCCCTCGGCGTTCACGATGGTGTTCAGGTTGATGTACCCGCGGTAGCCGCCCCGGCCGAGGAAGTCCTCCATGCGCCCGAGCGTCGCCTGGAAGAAGCGTTCCGTTCCCTCGTACGTCACTAGGGTTCCCATCTCCCCGGTCAGCTCACCGAGGTCACCCGGGAAGAACCGCTTGTGCTCCCAGTCGAGGCAGGCGGGTCTGAGGAACCTCCGGCCGTCGAAGAAGGCACCCACGCCCATCTCGACCCCGGTGATTCGCTGCATGAGGACGAATGAAGGACGCTCGTCGAACGTCCACGTGTCTCGCTGCTGGGCGAGGATGCCGAGGAGATCGGTCCCATCCGGAAGCTGTCCGACGTAGTTTCGGGTCGAGGCGAACCCGGCACCGTCGAGCTTGTAGACGTAGGCACCCGGCCGACGCCGCACGAACGCGATCCCCTTCTCGAAGTCGTCGAACGTCGTCGTGGCCGCGACCTTCAGCCCCAGGCCGCTCAAGACTTCCTGCCCATGCGCGCGGTCAGCTTCCAGGCGATCCCCCTCCGCGCTACCTCCGATGACCTGATATCCGTCGCGGCGAAGCGAATCCTGAAGCGCTCCGTCCGTCGCCGTCTCGAAGACGATCACTCCCTCGGCACCGGCCTCGCGTACCCACCCGAGCTCGCCGCGCCAGTCGGCCACCCGCGCGAAGAGGCCCTCACCGACGTCCGCAGAGTCCGGGTCACGCACGCAGACCTTCACGGAGTGCCCGTGCCTCACCAGGTGCAGGTAGAGCGCCCCGAGGTCGGCCGAGTCTCCGATTCCCAGCACGTTCATCGAGGCCAGGATGCCTCCCCCTCCAGGGAGCGCGACGGGCGGACGGACGCGGCGTTCTGTGGACGACGGGTGAGTGGCCGTCGCCTTCGACGATGTTCATCTCCGGAGCAGTGGAATCCGTCGCCTCGCCGCATCGAGACCTCGCCAGGTGGAATGCTCGCCGCTTGACACCCTTCGCTCCCGGGGCGGGGTGGCGCGATGCTCTCACCGAGGAGGCCTCTCTCGCGCAGCGAGAGGGAGAGTGGATCGAGCAGGAGCGCGCGGCGATCGCCCCCCTCGTGGCGGACGTTCCCGCGGAGCCGGAGCCATTCGTTCACTGGTTCGAGGATCTCCGCGAGCACGGACCCGGTCAGGGAGATCCTCTCTTCGACTTTCTGGAGCATCAGGCAGACCTCGGGCAGATGCGATGGTTCCTCGCTCAGGAGCTCGCTGGGGAAGCCGGCTTCGACGACCTCGTCGCGCTGACTCAGCTGAAGATGCCCGAGCGCGCCAAGCTGGAGCTCGCCCGGAACTACTGGGACGAGATGGGACGGGGACGCAGCGAGGGGATGCATGGACCGATGCTCTCGCGACTCGCGGCCGCGCTCGAGATCCCTCACCCGGGTGTCGACGCGGTGTGGGAAGCGCTCGCACTCTCCAACCTCCTGGTGGGCCTGGCCTGCAATCGTCGCTACGCGTGGTTGTCGGTTGGCGCGCTCGGCGTCGTCGAGCTCACCGCGCCCGGACGCGCGCAGAAGGTCGATGCCGGTCTCCGTCGCCTGGGCGTGGGCGGCAAGGCCCGCCACTACTTCGCGCTTCATTCCACCCTCGACCGCCAGCACTCAGAAGCCTGGAACCGTGAGGTGCTCGCGCCGCTGGTCGGTGAGGATCCCTCGAGATCTTCCCTGCTTGCCGAGGGGGCGCTCCTGCGGCTTCGAGCCGGCGCGCGCTGCTTCGAGAGATATCGGCGGGAGCTCGGGCTCTCTCCCTGCTGAGCGCCTCTCGACCCCTGCGCCGGACGGTCAGACGGGTCGCGGACGTCCGGGCTGCCCGAGCGCACACTCGAGCGCGCCACGCTCCCAGCGCCCCAGCTCCGCGGCGGCCTCGTAGGTGCTGCGCAGGAACTCCATGAGCTCGGAGCGGGGATCCCGCGCCTTCCTGACCGCGTCGTAGGGAAGCAGGAACTCTCCGAGCTTCGCGTCGAAGGAGGCCGCCGCCGGCCGTACCTTCGCCTGCGCGAACCCCTCCGGCGTGGGGTACGCGTACGAGTAGAAGGCGGCGAATTCCACGCCCGAGCCACCCGGCCAGAACCCCGCCGACGACACCTCGTGGCTGTAGGCCTCCCGGGTCACCGCGTCGGGAAGCCCGGGCACGCCGCCCGGATGCCGCGGGGCCGGACGCCCGGAGAAGCGCGTCACGGCGAGGTCGAAGCTCCCCCAGAACAGGTGCACCGGCGTCGCCTTCCCGAGGAACGACGTGCGGAACTCCCTGAACACGCGGTCCACCTGGACCAGGGCCTCGAAGAATCTCCTCACCGCGTCGGCGTCGTACGGCCGCGGAGCATGATCCTCCGGGAACGGGATCGCGCCGGGGATCTCGTTCGGGTGCGGGTCGAGCTCGGCCGTGCCGCCGAGGAAGGTGATCAGCTCGAGCGTCTGGCGGTGGAAGTCGGCCACCGTTCCGGGGCGCAGGCCGAATCGCGCCGAGCGCCCGTTCGAGGCGCGACCGACCACGGCGTGATCGATCAGGTCCAGCGCGAGGTCGATCGCCCCGGGTCCATCGGGCACCGGGCTGGTGATCAGGCCGGAGGCGGTCACGTAGAGCGTCGCGTGCCACGAGTGGTTCAGCCACGGCGTGTGGGCCAGCCGGTACTTGCCGAGGATCTGCGCGTAGAGGTGCAGGGCGGCGCAGGTCTCGCGCCAGGCGGGGTACGGAATCTCGGGCCAGGAGCTGGACATGGGGGCGAGCATCACTCCACGACTCCGCCGCGGCCAGCCCGTCCGCCTGCCATCGGCCACCCGAAGACGGTCAGGGCAACTGCAGGGCATCGCGACGGCTTGCGGCAGCGAGCTGCGCGGTGGCGGCATCGACGCACACGCTTCGCCGGGGACACCCTTACAACGGCCGGATGGATCCTCGCGTCCTCCCCTTCCTCGCGACCGTCCTCTCGTCCTCGCTTCTCGCGGCTCCGCCGGCCCCGAGCGCGCCGCAGCGCCGCGCGGACCGCATCGCACCGGGTGTGTACGTGATCCAGCACCGGGACGCCCTCCCCGACTTCCCGGAGGGCAACACCACCGTGGTCGTGGGCGAGCGGTCGGTGCTCGTCGTCGACACGGGCCTCCTCCCCTCCACAGCGCGCCAGGACATCGCGGAGATTCGCCGCTGGACGGATCGCCCCGTCCAGATCCTGGTCATCACCCACGGCCACACCGACCACACCTCGGGAACTGGCACCTATGCACGTGCGTGGCCGGGGCTGCGGATCGTCGCCCATCGCGAGACCCGCGCGCTCATGGCCCGCTACACCCCGGGGTACCCGGACCTCTGGGGACGGCGGACCGCGAACCTGCGTGGTCAGCTGGACTCCGGCAAGGCGGAGGACGGCACGGCCCTGTCCTCCGCTCAGCTCGACGAGATCCGGGCCGACGTCCGCGCCCGCGAGGCGATCACCGAGGACCTGCGCGGAACGGCTGACAACCCGCTCCCGGACGTCACGTTCGAGCAGGGCTCCCTGTCCTTCGACCTCGGCGGACGCGAGGCGCAGGTGCGCTTCATGGGACGAGGGAACACCGCGGGAGACGTCGTCGTGTGGCTGCCCGCGGAGCGCGTCGCCGTCGTGGGCGACATCCTCGTCTCCCCGGTGCCCTACACCTGCTCCGGCTTTCCGGTGGACTGGGTGCGGACGCTGGACGCGATCGCCGCGCTCCAGCCGGCGCTCGTCGTGCCCGGTCACGGCGAGGTGATGCACGACCTCGGCTACCTCCGGACGGTGCACGACCTCGTCGCGAGCGTCGTCGAGCAGGTCGACGCCATCTTCCAGCGGATTCCCGGAGGTGGGCAGTCCTCACTGGAGGTCGCGCGCAAGAGCGTGAAGGTGGACGCGTTCCGGGATCGAATCCCCGCCCGGAACCAGTACATCAGCGACTTCTTCGGACGCAGCATCCCGAACTGCCTGGTGCGCAACGCGTACTACCAGCTGGCCCCGCGCTAGGCGGCCCGCGTCCAGCGGAGGGTGCGGACCACCGCAGTTCCATCGGCCGAGGCCGTGTCCAGCTGGATGACCAGCTCGTCGCCCGTGACGCGCATCGCACGGGTCAGGACCAGGCCCACGTTCTCCGCCGAGAGTGCACCCTGCAGCTGCTGGGTGACGGTGCCGGCCGCGTCGTCCACGGTGTAGCTGCCGAAGTACGCGTCGTAGCCGCCGACGGCCCGGCTGTTGTTCGGCGCGCCTGTGCTCGCCGGAGGGGGCGCGTTCGGGCCGGCCTGGCGGTCGCGCTTCATGAATTGGGCCGCGAAGTTCCCTCCGCGGTCGTAGATCAGCAGCGCGACTGGGTCCGATCCGAGCCCGGGTTCGGTTCGCCGCTCCCCTGCCGCGGTGCGATCCTCGCGGCTGACGAGCCGCCAGGTGCCGATGAGAGCCTGCGAGAGCGGCGTGTTGGACACGCTACGGACGCTGCCCCGATCCAAGCGCGCTGGCAAGCGCCGCGACGGGCGGCTACCGGGTCACGTCGACGTCGTACGTGCCGGCCGGGGAGGTGGCAGTGCCGGTGATGTGCGTCGTACCGGCCTTGCGCTGAACGCCGCCGTCCGCACCGGCCTCGATCTGCCCTGCGAAGGTGAGGTTGAGCGAAACCTGACCGGTCAGTCCGCCCGACATCATGAACGATCCGTTCAGCGAACCGTCGAGCGTCCCGCTCGGGATGCTCTTGAGGTTGATGTTCAGCGCCGGCAGCGCGGCCTGGTCCGTGTTGTACTTGACCTGGCCGTCGTCCGAGTAATTCGAGAGTGCGTCGAACAGGCGCATGCCCTTGTTTGCCGAGACGCCCTGGTCGACCTGCCCGGTCACGGTCATCGTCCCGGAGACACCGCCGTCGGCGCTCTGCGGATCGATGTTCGCGCTCGAGGCAGCATTGAAGCCGGCGAACCCGAGGGTGATGGCCTTGTCCACGGACGGGTCGAGGCCGAGATACGCCTTCTTCGCGTCCTCGGTGGAATTGACACCGCCTCCACAGGCGACGAAGGCGCCGAGGAGGGCGAGAGCTGCAAGCACGACGATCGGAGCTGAACGCATTGGCCGAGAGTGTACGGATCGGTTCGTTCACCTCTCAAGAATGGGGAAAGGGGGCGAAACGCGCGACCGCGTCGACCGACGCACCACATCGACCCACGCGTCGGGTCGCGACGCTCACTTGCTTACGCCCGTGGCCTCAACCAGGTCTCAGCCACCTCAGGCGGGCGTCGATGAGCCAGCGCTCGAGCTGAACCGCGTTCGCGCTCTCGGCCGGGAGGGGACTTTCCGCCGCAGCCCGGTCGAGGAGCGCAAAGACCTCACCCACCCGGCTCGCCCACGCCGTCCGGAGCTGCGTGGGCAGCTCGCTCCGCTCGCCTCGCCGGATCGACATGGACGGCCCTGAGATCGAGGTCGGAATCGGGGGATGGAAAGCCGTACGCGTGCGCTCCGGAGAGCGAGACCAGGAGGTGCCTGCGGCGCAGGGCCTCAGCGCCTTCCACGCCGACTCGCGCCGGTGAGCGTACTCGAGCTGTCCAGCCTTCCGAGGCGCGCGCTCGTTGCGCGCATACCAGAGTCCCCCACCCCGGTGATGAGCACGTCGAATCCACCGTCGCGCTCCCGCACCACCCGTCCCACGAGGCCCTGCGGCACCCGGCGGCCGAGCGCGGTCCGCTCGACCCGAGTCGTGACCTCCGTCCCGTGGGGCAGCGGGACCAGCAGCGGATCGACCTCGACGAGCCCTCCCAGACGCCGGCTCACGGCAGCGGACCCGCGATCTGGGTGGTTCGCGTCTCCACGCGGCGACGATAGACTGCGCGCCCAGTGCGACGCACCCTGGCGCTCCTCGTGCTGTCCGCCGCCTGCGCCGGGGAACCGCCGCCGCCACCGCCGTCGACCGCGAGCGCCGTCCTCGCGCCACGCCCGGAGCTGCTCGCTGCCGGGACCGGCGCGCTGACCCCCCTGGCCATGGCGCTGGCGCACGAGGTGTCGAGCGGCACCGGGCTGCGGATCCGCGTGGAGCCGAGCATCGGCTCTGGCGGCGGCATCGCCGCGACCCGGGACGGCGCGATCGACCTCGGGCTCGTTTCCCGTCCCCTCCGACCCGAGGAGGCCGCGGGGCTCGAGCGCGTCGACCTCGCCCGCGACGCGGTGGTCCTCGCCGCCGCCTCCGACTTCCCGCTCGACGACCTGTCGTCCGCCGACGTCCACCGCCTCTACCGGGGCGAGCTCCGTGGGCTCACGCTGCTGCTCCGCGACGAGGCCGAGTCCGCAAACGCCGCCTTCGAGGCCACCCTGCCCGGACTCGCCGGCGAGCGACGCAAGTCAGCCGCCAGCGGCCGCTTCCGCGTGCTGGACCACGACGACGCGATGGCGCTCGCGCTCGCCACCACTCCACGCGCCGTCGGCGTGTTCTCGCTCGCCGTGGTCCGGCCGCCGCTCCGCGTGCTGCGCGTCGACGGCGTCGCTCCCACCCGCGACGCGGTCGCGCGGGGGACCTGGCGAGCGGTCCGTACCCTGGGCGTGGTCTTCCGACCCGAGCGCCGTGACCGGGTCGTCCCCTTCCTCGCCCTCGCGAGCTCCGAGCGCGGCCGGACCCTGATCCGCTCCCTCGGGTACCTCCCGGTGGAGCCCCGGCCGTGATCCCGGTCACCCTCACCCGCCCGTTCGCGCGCCGGCTCGCTCCGCTGGTCCTCGTCGCCACCGGCCTCTTCGCGGTGGTGGTCCCGCTCGTCCACCACCTCGATGCACGGAGCCGCGCTGTCCTCGCCGCCCGCGAGCGAGGTGAGCGGGTGGCACGCGTCCTCGCCGAGGCGGTGCGGGACCGTCCGCTGCTCTGGCGCTACGACACGGCGAAGCTCTCCGGCCGGCTCCAGCAGGAGGGACTCCTCGGTGACCCGCTGGTGGTCCGGGACCGGGACAACCACACCGTCGCGCTCGGCGGCCCGGCCACCATGTCCGTCGCCTGGGCCCGGGTGCCGGTGCTCGTGGAAGCCGTCCCGGTGGCGACGGTCTGGACCGGCGCACCGCTCGGCCCGCTCTGGCAGGAGACGCTCCGGCTCCTCTCCGGCTGCCTCCTGCTCGCCACCGCGCTGGGTGGCCTCCTCTTCCTGTTCCCGGTCCGCACGGTGGCCCGCGCGGAGGAGCGCATCGCCGCCCTGCTTGCCGAGAGGCGCGTGGCGCTCCAGGACGAGGAGCGGCGCCGCATCGCCCGCGAGCTTCACGACGGCGCGGGTCAGGCCCTCACCGCTGCCCGCCTCCAGCTGCTCGCGCTGCGCAAGCGCGGGCTCTCCGCCGAGGACGCCGCCCAGGTCGAGCACCACCTCGACGAGGCGCTGGAGGAGGTCCGCCGTTCGACCTCGGCCCTCATCCCCGCCCCCCTGGCCGCGCTCGGGTTCCTCGGTGCCGTCCGGAAGCATTGCGCCAGCTATTCCCGGGCGACCGGCCTGGACATCTCCGTCGACGCTCCGGAGGATCTGCCGGAGCTCCCGGCGCCGATGGCCGCCGGCCTCTACCGCATCGTCCAGGAGGCGCTCCACAACACGGTCCGCCACGCCGGTGCCGCCCGGGCGTCGGTGCGGGTCAGTCACCTGCGTGATGCGCTCTCGCTCGAGTTCGACGACGACGGGCGCGGCTTCCCGGACCAGGCGAGCTCCCAGTCGATCCGCGAGCGTGTCGCCGGAATGGGCGGCGCGGTGGACTGGCCCGAAGCCGGACGCTCGCGGCTCACCATCTGCATTCCCCTCGGAGGGGCAGCGGCATGATCCACGTCGTCGTCGCGGACGATCACGCGGTGGTCCGCGCCGGAGTGCGCGCGGTGCTCGCCTCGGAGCCGGACGTCTCCCTCGTCGCCGAGGCCGGCGACGGCGCCGCCGCCGTCGTGGCGGTGCTCGCCCACGCCCCGGAGGTGCTCCTCCTCGACTGGACGCTGCCTGGAGACGGACGGACGGTCCTCGAGCGGGTCCGGACCGATGCTCCCGCAACGCGGGTCTGCGTCCTCTCCATGCACCAGGACGGCGCGACCATCCGCGAGGCGCTCGGGGCCGGCGCGCTCGGGTACGTGGTGAAGGGCGCGGGGATCGAGCACCTCGTGACCGCCCTCCGCGCAGTGGCCGCGGGCCGCCGCTTCCTCGATCCCGCCGCCGAGGGTGGCCTCAGCGCCGGTCCCGGGCCCGAGGACGACGACTGGGACCGGCTGACCCCCCGCGAACGGCTGGTGCTGCGGCGGGTGGCCGAGGGGCGGACGAATCGCGAGATCGCGACCGAGCTCTCCCTGTCCCCGAAGACCGTGGACACGCACCGCACCAACCTCATGCGCAAGCTCGGCGTCCACGACGCGCAGGCGCTGGCGCGGTTCGCGGTCCGGCGCGGCCTCCTGTGAGACGCTGCTCCGGTGTCCGCCCGATTGCCAGGCTGGCCCGGGACCGGGACGATCGGCGACCGGAGGAAGGATTCTCTGAACCGTCTCGGACTCGTCGCGGTGATCGCGCTCGGCGCGCCGGCCCTCGCCCAGGAAGCCGGCGGGTACTCGGCCGGGCCCGGTCTCGGCTCACCGGACTACCAGACGACCGTCAACGCCCCGCGACCCAAGTCACCGACCTACACGCAGGACCGACTCTTCGGCGCGACGCGCTTCTGGAAGCTGGACCCGGGCCGCTACGAGGTGGAGGTGTGGTGGGACGAGAAGTTCAAGCGGGACGAGCCGAACGAGTCGCTCCTCAAGCTGGAGATCGAGATCGGACTCACCCCCCACATCCAGCTCGACATCTACCAGAACTTCATCATCTCCCAGGGGCAGTTCGACGTCGAAGGCAACCAGATCGAGCTGCGCTACGCCTTCGCCTCCCGGTACAACGAGATCTCCTGGAACCCGGTGCTCTACCTCGAGTGGCACCCGCGCAAGCAGGCGCAGGACCGCGCCGAGGTCCGCCTCCTCATGGGCGGAGACCTCCCGCTCGCGGGAGTCTGGGCGGCGAACGTCTTCGCCGAGGGGAACGTGGACTACTTCAAGGCGTCGTACGCCGAGGGATTCGACGGTGAGTTCGGGGCCACGGCGTCGGTGAGCTTCCCGGTCGCCGGCGACTGGCTCCGCCTGGGCGCCGAGGTGCAGGGAGGCGTGGACCAGCACGGCAGCCCCCGCTTCTATGCCTCGGGACTGCTCGGGCCCAACGTCCTCCTCACCTACCGGCCTGCGGGGCTGAAGCTCACGGCGACCGCGCTCTTCGGACTGTTTCCCGAGGACCCCGTCTGCCGGCTGTTCGTCATCGCCGGCTGGCAATTCTGATAAGGCGGTCCCGTGCCCGATCGCACCCCCGACCCGAAGCGTTCGCCGGCCCCCCGGCGGCACGTCCACACGGAGAACGAGGTGGACGAGGCCTCCGAGGAGTCGTTTCCCGCGAGCGACCCGCCGGGCTGGACACCGACCACGCCGGGGACCGACGCTCCGCCGCCGGAGCCGCGAAAGCCGCCGCGCGGCCGCTGAACACGAAGCAGTCGCCCCCAGCAGCCGAAAGGTGCGACATCCGTGTTGCGTCGCGGTGGGAGGTTTCCGCCGCCCGTGAAGTCGATTCCTTGGGCTCCTCCGGGGTTCCGCTAGACTCGGGCGCCCATGAAGTTCACCCCGCTCGACATCCGGCAGAAGCGCTTCGAGACCTCCTTCCGCGGCTTCGCCGCTCGCGACGTGCAGGGATTCCTCGAGCTGCTGGCAGCGGAGTTCGAGGACCTGGTCCGGGAGAACATCTCGCTCAAGGACGAGCTCAAGCGCACGCAGCTGGAGCTCGAGCGCCACCTCGAGCGCGAGCGCGCCCTGCAGCAGACGCTGGTCACCGCCCAGCGCGTCTCGGAGGACCTCCGCGACGCCGCGAAGAAGGAGGCGGAGATCGTCGTCGCCGAGGCCGAGCTCCAGTCGGAGAAGATCGTCCACGCGGCGCACCAGAAGCTGGTCCAGATGGTGGACGACATCAACGAGCTGAAGCGGCAGCGGACGCGCTTCGAGTCGGAGCTCCGCGCGCTGGTGTCAGGCCATCTGAAGCTGCTCGACGCGGTCACCGCTCCCGACGCCGAGGCGTCGGTCCGGGTGGACGACAACGTGTCGTTCCTCGCGCCGAAGAAGGCGGGCACGCCGTAGCGGACGCCGTCCGGGAGGTCTCCGGCGCGGTCGAGCTGTCCGTCCGGGTCACCCCGCGATCCTCGCGCCCCGGCCTCGGCGGCATCCGGGAGGGTGCGCTGATCGTCCGGGTGACCGCCCCGCCGGTGGAGGGCGCCGCGAACGAGGCCGTCGTCGAGCTCGTCGCCGCCTCACTCGATCTGCCCCGCCGGGCGGTCACCCTGGTCTCCGGGGAGCATGCGCGCCTGAAGCGCGTGCGCATCGTGGGCCTCGCGCTCGACGAGGTTCGCATCCGACTCGGCCTGTCTGGCTGAAGGCGGCCGCCCGACGTCAGTGGCCGTGCCGGCGCACGACCGGGGCCACTGGATCGCCCGCGGGTCCATCCGGGTCGACCGGCCGTGGCTCCGCGGACGGGTCCCGCTCCTCGGGCGCATCCGGCACGACCGGCTGGAAACCTGCCGGCTGCGGACGCTCGTGCGCGAGCGACCTCCCACGCACGGTGCGTCCGGGAACCGGATCCGGATAGCCGGTGGCCAGGGGCTCCTCCAGACCGGCCTCGACCGGGGTCGGGCTGAGCCGCACCACCTCCGGCTCGCGCGGGAGCCGGGCCCTCGTCCCCCTCCCACCCTTCCGGCGCCGCGCGTTCCGGAGGAGCAGTAGCCCGACACCCACACCCAGCAGGAGGCTCCACGGGATTCGACGCATGCTCCACCTCCAGTCGACGGACCCCGAGAGGATGTGCAGGCTCGAGCCCCGGCGGAAGCCCGGGACCCCCTCGTCGGACGCCCTGCCCCGTCCCGCGGGCCAGATGGGACGAGACCCGGCCGGACGGTCAGGCGGCGAGGCCGACCGGGATCTTGAACTCGAAGCAGGTGCCCTTCCCGGGCGCGCTCTCGACCTTCACGGTGCCGCCGTGCTCGTCGGCGATCTGCTTGACGATCGAGAGCCCCAGTCCCGTCCCCTCGGGTCGTCCCGCGGTCGCGAAGGGGTCGAACACCCGGTCGGCGATCTCCGGAGGGAGCCCCGGGCCGTCGTCCTCGAAGCGGAGCACGAGGTCGTCCTCCTCGCGATCGATGCTGAAGAGGAAGTTGCCTCCGGTGGGCATGGCCTCCACCGCGTTGCGCGCGAGGTTGAACACCACCCGCCGGAGCTTTCCCTCGTCGAACCGCGCCGGGCCCGTGTAGCGCGGGACCACCGAGAGCCGCACCGGGCTCTTCTTGAACTCCTGGCGGAGATAGGCCTCGGTCTCGCTGGCGAACTTCTGGAGGTACACCTTGCGGATGAGCAGCTCGCGCTCGCCGCGGGCGAAGGCCAGCGTCTCGCGCATCATCGCGTTGAGGTGCTCGAACTGCTTGTCCACCACCGTCGCGTACTGCAGCCGCTGCTGCTCCTCCGCCTCGGTGGCCATCAGCTCGGTGTAGCCACTGATCACGGTGAGCGGGGTGCGGAAGTCGTGCACCACCCCGGAGAGCATCTGGCCGATCGCAGCGAGCCGCTCCCGCTGCTCGGCCTCGTCCCGGTTCCGGCGAACCTTGATCGACCGGCCGGCCTGGCCCGCGATGAGGGTGGCCAGCCGCTCGTCGCTCTCGGTGAACCCGGACGGCTTGTTCAGCAGCGCCAGCGCCCCCACCACCCCTTCCTCGACCGTGATGGGCACGCAGAGCACCGCGTCGGCCCGGATGTCGAGCCTCGCCGGGATGCTCGGATCGTGTGCGGGGTGATCGGCCGCGCGGGCCACCCGCACGATCTGGCCGGTCCGGGCGACGTGGCCGACGATTCCCTGCCCCGGCTTCAGCTTCACCGTCACCAGGGACTCGGCCTTCTCCCCCACCACGCTCTTGAAGTAGAGGGCGCCCTGCGATTCGCCGGGGTCGACGAGGAAGATTGCCGCCGCGGTGGCGCCGAGCGTGGGGGCCACCCGGGCGAGCAGCGCGTCCACGAGGTCGCTCTGCTTCTCCGCGGAGGACACGGCCTTCTCGGTCTCGAAGAGAAGATCCAGATCCTTGAGCGCGTTCGACAGGTCTGACTTCGCCTTCCGCAGCGCCTCGTTCTGGGCCCGCAGCTCCTCGTAGAGCAGCACGTTGTCCAGCACGGCGGCGATCTGCGTGGCCACCGCCTCGACCAGCGCCAGGTCCTCGGCGCTGAAGACATTCGTCTTCCGGTTGAGCACCTCCACCACGCCGAGGATGCGGCCGCTCACGTGCCTGAGCGGGACGGCGATCATCGACTTGGTGACGAAGCCGCTCATCCGGTCGATGTTGGGATGGAAGTGCGAGTCGGTGTACGCGTCACCCAGGAGCAGGCTCTGACCGGTGGCCATCACGTGCCCGGCGATGCCGGTCCCGAGCGGCAGGCGGATCTCGTCGAGCTGCCCGCCGCCGCGGAGGACCCGGCTCCACAGCTCCTGCTTCTCGGCGTCGAGCATGAACAGCGTCGCCGCCTCCGCCTGGAGGAGCGAGCTCAGCCGGTCCATCACCGTGCGCAGCAGCGCGTCGACGTCCCGGACGGAGGACAGCAGCGTCGCGATCTCCAGCACCGCGCTGAAGCGCTCCGCCTGGCGCAGCACTGCCGACTCGAGCTCCTGGAGCTTGTCGGTCAGGCCGCTCAGCAGTCCGGCCGGGCTGACGGGCTCGGCCGTCTTGAGTCGATCCGCCATCGATTCGTCCGGGGGTGACACTCTACACCAGGAGCGGAGGACAGGCCTCCCGGGTGAAACGCGACCACGCGCTCGGTGTTGCCCGAACGGGAGGGTCCGGCGCGTCAGGGATGTTGCTCGGTCCCCGGGCTCAGTGGGCGTCGGCCCAGCTCGGACCGAGGCCCACCTCGACCTCCAGGGGAACGCGCAGCTGCGCCACCCCCATCATGCTGCTGCGGGCGAGGTCGACGGCGCGATCGACCTCGTCCTCGGGTGCCTCGAACAGCAGCTCGTCATGCACTTGCAGGAGCATCCGCGTTCGCAGCCCCGTCTCCCGGAGCCGGTGGTCGATGCGAAGCATCGCCATCTTGATCAGGTCGGCGGCGGTCCCCTGGATCGGCATGTTGATCGCCGCCCGCTCCGCGGCCTGCGCGGTTGCCCAGTTGCTCGAGTGCAGGTCGTCCATCAACCGGCGGCGGCCGAAGAGGGTCTCCACGCTTCCGGTGCGCCGCGCGCGCTCCACCGTCTCCTCCAGGTAGCGGCGGATGCCGGCGTACCGGGCGAAGTAGCGGTCGATGATCGACGCAGCCTCCTCGTGCGGGATGTCCAGCCGGGTCGAGAGGCCATGCGGCGACAGGCCGTAGGCGATGCCGAAGTTCACCATCTTCGCCACCCGGCGCTGGTCCGCGGTCACCTCCCCCGGCGGGACGCCGAAGACCTCGGCGGCGGTGCGCTGGTGCACGTCCTCCCGGGCCTGGAAGGCCGCCAGCAGCCCGGGGTCCTCCGAGACGTGGGCGAGGATGCGCAGCTCGATCTGGCTGTAGTCGGCGGAGATGAGCTTCCAGCCCGGCTCGGCCACGAACGCGCGCCGGATGGCGCGGCCCACGTCGGTCCGGACCGGGATGTTCTGGAGGTTCGGGTCCGAGCTGGAGAGGCGCCCGGTCGCCGTGGCCGCCTGATGAAAGGTGGTGTGCAGCCGCCCGTCCTCATCGACCAGCGGCAGGAGCGCGTCCAGGTACGTGCTCTTGAGCTTGCTCAGCGTCCGGTACTCGAGCAGCGCACGAGGCAGCGGGTGCTTCTCGGCGAGCTTCTCCAGCACCTCGGCGTCGGTGGAGGGGCCGGTCTTCCCCTTCTTGAGCACCGGCAACCTGAGATCCGTGTAGAGGACCTGCGCCAGCTGCGCGTTGCTGTTGACGTTGAACACCCGCCCCGCGAGCCGGTGCAGCTCCTGCTCCTGGGTCGCGCACTGCGCGTCCACGTCGCGCGACAGCTCGGAGAGGACGGCCAGGTCCACCCGCACCCCGTGACGCTCCATCCGGGTGAGCACCGGGACCAGCGGAAGCTCCAGCTCCCGCGCCAGACCGGTGAGCTTGGCCGACTCGATGTCTCGCCACAGCCCCGGGCCGAGCCGCTCCACCGCCTGCGCGCGCTGGCCGAAGGCATCGGCCACCTCCTCCGGAGGGCGGTCGGAGAGTCCGCTCCCCGCCCGGCGTGCCGCCGCCGCGTCGTAGGGAACGGGCAGCTCGAGCTGCAGCCGCTCCCGGGCGAGATCCGCCAGCGCGTGCTCGCGGCGCGACGGATTGAGGAGGTACGAGAGCAGCTCCACGTCCCCGTCCAGGCCCTGCAGCTCGAGGCCCACGCCGAGCAGGAGCAGCTCGAGCGCCTTGGCGTCGTGCGCGTCCTTCGGCAGGCGTGGGTCCGCGACGAGGGGTCCGAGCACGGCACGGAGGTCGTCGCCGGAGAGCCGGCGCGCGCCCAGGCCGTGGTGGTCCAGCGAGACGTAGCCCGCGGTGTCACCGGCGGCGATGCCCAGGCCGACCAGCGGCGCGGTCGCCGGCGGACCGTCGTGCGCCGGGAAGAGCGCCATCCGCCCGTGGGCCCGGATGGCCTCGGCCAGCGCCACCAGGGCCTCGCGGTCGGCGATGACCGTGGTCTTCCCCATCGGCCGGATGGCCGCGGCGTCGGGGCTGGGGGGCATCTCCTGAAGGAGCTTGTAGAACTCCAGCTCGGTGAAGAGGGCCCGCGCGCGCTCCCCGTCGATGGGCTGGCGGATGAAGCGGGACGCATCCGTCTCCACCGGCAGGTCGGTGCGGAAGGTCACCAGGGTCTTGGCCCGCATGACGCTCTCGCGGTGCTGCTCCAGCGCCTCGCGGATCTTCGGCTTCTTCACCTCGTCCAGGCGGCCGAGCATCGCCTCCACGCTCCCGAATTGCTGGATGAGCTCGGCGGCGGTCTTGGGACCGATGCCCGGGACCTTGGGCACGTTGTCGATGGGGTCACCGACCAGGGCGAGGTAGTCGCGCATCTGCCCGGGCTCGATCCCCAGCCGCTCCTTCACCTCGCGCGGGCCGGTGTGGCGGTCGAGCATCGGGTCGTAGAGACGGACCCGGTCGTCCACCAGCTGCATGAAGTCCTTGTCCCCGGTGACGATCTGCACGTCGAAGCCCTGCTCCTTCGCGGCCAGGGCCAGGGTGCCGATGACGTCGTCCGCCTCCCAGCCGGCGAACTCGAGGACCGGGACCCGGAGCGTGTCCACCACCTGGCGAACCAGCTCGAACTGATGCGGGAGATCTGGCGGCGGCCCCTCGCGGTTGGCCTTGTAGCTCGGGTCGATCTCCTGCCGTCCGGCGCGGCTCTCCTTGTCGAAGGCGAGTGCGACGTGGGTCGGCTTCATCTCCCGGAGCGTCTTCAGGAGCATCCGGGTGAAGCCGTAGACGGCGTTCGTCGGGATGCCCCGGCTGGTGCTCAGGTTGGCGATCGCGTGGTAGGCGCGGAAGACGAAGCCGGACGCGTCGATGAGCGTCAGGACCGGACGGGAGGTGGGCATGAGCTTCTGCTCCACCTATACAGCGGAAACCGGGGTCCCGCCGGGGGAGAACCAACGCCGAAACCACTTGTATCGACAGTCCCTCGCTGGTCCTCGCGACCGATCTCCGCGTCACTCCTCCGTCTCGTAGCGAGAGCTACGCTCCGTCGTCGCTCCTAGACCTCGGCCGCGATTCCGGCGCGATCATCCGGTCGATACAAGTGGTCTCGGCGTTAGCGCAGCACGAGCTTGATTCGCTCGTTGCAGATGAAGAACTCGTCGCCGTCCTCCACCTGCTTGCGCTTGATCCGCTGCTTGTTGAACCAGGTGCCGTTCGAGGAGCCGAGGTCCTCGATGTAGTACGCGCCGTCGTCGCGGACGATGACCGCGTGCTCCCGGCTGACCTTGCCGGAGTTGATGATGAAGTCGCAGTGCTTGCCGCGCCCGATGACGAAGCGGTCCTTGGCGATGCGGTCCAACGCGCCGCTCTCGGCCATGAGATACAGCTGGGCGCCCGAGCCGGAGTGCTCCTCGTCCTCGGGCAGCTGCCGGTCGAGGATGTCCAGCGGATCGTCCGGCGTGCCATCGGGGGCGCCGGTGTCCACCTCGCCGAGCGAGGCGAGGTCGTCCAGGTCACTCTTTCCGAGGATGGGCGTGCCGAGGGTGGGAGCCACCGCCTCGGCCGCCGCAGTGCTGCGCAGGCCGCCGCGCGACGGCGACGCGGCCGCGACGCGGGAGTTCAGGGTGGCCTGCGCCGGGACCGGCGTCTTCCGCCGCGGCGAGACCTCGAGGAACCCATTGAGCCGAGCGAACATGAACAGGGCCTGGTTGATCAGCCCGTCCCGCTCGCTCCCCATCTGCCTCGCCATCTCCTCGAACGCTTCCCAGAGGTGGTCGGGGATGGCCACCTTGCGGACGGGATGTGGCGGATTGAAGTCGCCCATGACGCGCACGGGCGAAAGGCTACCACGGTCAGTAGTGAACGCCGACGTCGATGGTCGCGTTGGAGGTGTAGGTGACCGTGGTGGGAGAGAAGTCCACGATCACATTGCCCCCCGGATAGAGCACGAAGATGCGGTCCTGCCCCGCGTACTGCGGCAGCGGATACAGGTTGCGCTGGTAGAGGGAAAGCGCCCCTGGCAGGTTGAGGCCCCCGATCCCCAGGCTTCCCGAGTTGATGGGGACTGATGCAGGGGTGTAGCCGTTCGTGAAGGTGAAGACGTAGCCCGAGCCACGGATGCCGGGCTGGTCGCCCTGGGTGAGGACGTCCTGGATGCCCGCGTCCCCATCGGTCAGGGTGTCGTGGATGTTGAAGGACAGGCCGTTGATGGGAAGGCCGGCCGCCGAGGTTCCGGCGTCGGCGTCGGGCCGCCAGAAGCGAACGAACTGTGGGACCGTGTTCGCTCCCGCCGCAAACGTGCTCAGCCCTCCCGGCGGAGGGAGCGCCATCCGTCCCAGAAAGCCCGCGACGTTGCCGCTCACCGTCAGCGGGTGCGCGGCGAGGCTGCTGCTCCGGAGGTTGTAGGAGACGGGCGGCGGGCAGCTGTTGACGGTGGGGATGGTGCCATCGTTGAGCACCAGGACGTCTCCGCCGTCGAGCCCGCCGTCGAGCGTCTCGGCGAGCGCGGTCACCCGGGTCTGGAGGAACAACCCGCCCGGGAACTCGAAGAGCACGCCGCCGTCGAGACCACCGCCCTGCACGGGAAAGGCGAAGACGCACTCGGTACCCGTGTAGTCGACGGGGACGACCACGTCCCCGGGCTCGATGTAGCCCTTCTCGGCGAGGATGCGGCTGTTGATGGAGAGCGGCCAGATGCCCTGGCCAGGGTTCCCCAGTCCGGCGTCGAGCGGCTCCCGGGCGATGCCGGCAACGACCCCCTCGTAGAGCACGTAGACGCTCTCGCTGAACGGGTAGACGCCCTGCTCGACCTTGATCTCCTCGGTCGGCGGGCCGCCGCTGAAGGTCGCGACCGCCCCGTTGTTGAGGATGGGCTTGTTGTCGTTCACGACCGCGCCGACGGGGGAGAAGTTGATCTGGCGGAGGGTCATCGCGTCGAACGCGAAGATCTGCGCCGCCGGGATGCTGTTGCCGTAGCCGGTGACGGTGACGAAGCCGACGAGCCCGTACTGGAGCGGCAAGCCGGTGAGGTAGAGCACCTGCGAGCTCGACTGCAGCACGATGTCCTGGACGATGCCGACCGATCCACTGTTCGAGAACCGGATGGGCACCATCCTGTTGGCGTCCCGCGGAACGCCGCCGTCGAAGTCCTCCGGCGGGCGGTAGTACGTGTCCGCGAAGCGCACGGGCGTTCCATCGGCGTTCAGCTCGAGCACGCCGCCATCGTACGAGTCGCGCCGGTCATCGAACCCGTCGATGGCCACCGGGAAGCGGATCACCGTCCCACCGTCCACCAGGGGCAGGTCCCGGGGACGGTCGAGGTCCACTGCGAGGACGCCTACGCAGTCGATGGTTCCTCCACAGGAGGCCTCGTCGAGGATGCCGAAGACGCGGGTCCCGGCGTCCATGACCACGTCGGTGACCCCGCCGTCGACCCCGCCGTCGGTGTCCAGGTAGACGGTGCTGGTGATGATCGGCCCACCGTCCACTCCGCCGTCCTGGTAGGCGATGACCTTCACCACGTTCCCGTGCGTGACGAGGCGCTTCACCGGGAAGCTCTCGGCGACGGTGGTGTCCGAGTTGAACACCGCCTCGAACGAGTCGGTCAGCCCGGTGGGCGTGGGGGTCACCACCCGGATCCGCCCCTGCTCGGTCATGTCCGGCCGGAGGAACGGCACCGGGGGATGCATCAGCCGGGTGGCGATGACCAGCCGCTGCTCCTCGGGATCGGGCGCCTGCCCCGGGTGCTGCACGGTGGGCAGGGCCACCATCGCCGTGACGACCTCGTCGCGGATCACGTCGAGGGGCTGCAGCACGTACGGAGGCAGCGCCGCGGGATACCGGCCGCAGAGACGCGAGTCGACCACGGTGGTGCCGCGATCGCGGGGAATGTTGGGGAGCAGGAGCTGCCAGAGCGTCGTGTCGCTCCCGTCGAAGGTGGCGAAGAAGAGCTGGGCCTGCAGGTCGTCCACCGTCAGGCGAGAGGTCAGCGCGGTGACCACGGAGTCCGGCCGCGGAGCGATGCGACCGAACTCCTTGAGCTGCTGCGGACAGTTCACCGCGCCCACGACCGTGACCGCCGAGTTTCCGGCGCCGCGGGCGAAGACCCAGTCGCCCTGGAGCGGCTGGCCGAGCGGACCGTAGCGGGTGGGCGTGGCGAGCTCCACCGGCGCGGGGAGCGTCGGGATGGAGAGCGGCGACAGCGGGTTGGGCGCCCGGACGAAGTCGCGCTGCAGGCCCGGGCGGGGCTCGAGGTCGAGCACGCGCAGCTCGTTGCTCCGGGTGCTGGTCACGAAGAGCAGCGAGCCCGAGACCACCGAGGAGTTGGTGCCGCTCATCTGGGTCGGCGGGGCGACGCCGCTCTGGGAGCACGCTGTCGTGACCACGGCGAGGAGGGCGAGGTGTCTCGTCTTCACGGGGCGGGGTCCACGCAGGTGCGGTCGTCGGTGTTGAGGAGGCAGTACTGCTTCGGCCCGATGTGGGCCAGGAGGCGCGGAGCGAGCCGGCCACCGGCCGCGGTCTCGGACAGCGGGACGTCGATTACGGCGATCCGGCCGTCACCGAAGTTGCTCACGTAGAGACGCGCCCAGTCGCCGCGCCGGTCGATGGAGATCGCAAACGGCACCGCTCCCACGCCGGGGATCAGCGCGGAGATCTGCCCGAGGTCGTCGTCGTAGAAGGCCAGCGACCCGTCGATCGAGCAGCTCACCACCACCAGCGGCGACCGGCCGGTGCGGGTGATGAGCTGGACGTCGTTCGGTCCGGCGGGGAGAGGCACCGCCCGGACCAGGGTGAAGGACGGCGCCAGCTCCTCCTGGGGAGGAGCCGCCACGTCGACGACCAGCAGCGCCGCGGGGTTGTCCACCGCCAGGTAGAGGCGCTGTCCATCCGGCCGGAGCTGGAGCGCGCGGGCGTCGACCGAGGCCCACACCAGCTGCAGCTGCGGATAGGCAATGAGGTTGCTCGAGCGATCCACCACCCGGAGCAGCACGTCGGGGTCGCTCGCGACGAGCTTCGCCCGGCCGGAGACGTACAGGAAGTCCTTGGTGACCACGATGCTGTTCGAGGCACCCCGGCCGATGGAGCTGAACGCCGAGTCGGGGACGACGTAGCCCCCGTCGGTCGCGTAGGCGGCGCGGGCCCGGTCCAGGTCCGCCTGGTGGAGCGTCACCAGGAAGTTCTCGAGGTTCGTCACGCTCTGCGCCGGGCTCGAGGCGGGCCGCAGATGCGTCACGTAGATCTGATCGCTGTCCGGCGCGAGCGTCACGCTGTAGGGCTGGGGGGCGGCGGGGACGCCGATCTGCCCCGGGTCCTGGAGCACCGCCAGGCGGAGCGAGTCGACGGTGCAGTCCGTTCCTCCGGAGAAGAAGCAGCGGAGCGGCGCGCCCCCGTCGCCGGGGTCCGTGATGTCCATGATCGCCAGCTCATCGTTCTCGGAGCGCGAGGGAACGAAGAGGCGGGTCCCCGCGTCGTCCACCGTGGCGAGCCCGGCGAAGGGCGCGATGGTCACGAGCGGCGCCGTGCCGGCATCCGGGGTGAAGTTGAGGAACTGCACAGGGCGCCCCTGGTCCGAGCCGCCGTCCGGAGGTGCGGCCACCTCGGCACCCGGCAGCGGGAGCGACCGGCCGTCCAGCGAGCGCACCTGATCCAGGTTCAGCACCGTCACCCAGCCGATGTCGAAGCGCCGGTCGAAGTTGGAGTTCGCCACGTAGAGCCGGCCCAGGCCCGCGTCGAGGTCCGAGGGAGGAATCACCGCAAGGCCGGTCGGGTAATAGAGACGTGCGTCCAGCGGCGGTCGTGCCTTCAGGTCCTGATTGCACGCGACGCCGAGGAGCAGGATTGAAACGAGGAGGGTGAGGCGCATCAAAAGGGCGCGCATCCTAGGGATCGGCGACCCGGCGTCGCAAGGACAAGCGGCCTGGAACAACAGGGAAACTGCCGGGATTCTTCCCTGTGGCGCACGGAATTTCCGCCGCGGAATCACCTCCGGGGCGTGGGGTCGTCCTTCCCGCCCGTGGCTCGCCAGTAGTCGGTCAGGATCCGCTGCACCCGGTCGGCGTTGGGGTACGTGCGGCAGGAGAGGAGATAGGTCTCGTAGGCCCGCGTCCCGGCCTGCGGGTCGCCGAGCTTGGCGTGCGCGCTGCCGAGGATGAGGTAGGCCCAGCCCGCCCTGGGATCGAGCTCCAGGGCGCGCTGGAGCTTCGGCACGGCGCGCTTCACCTGGGCAGGGTCCTTGCTGTCGGTGAGGCGCGTCCCCTCCTGGAGGAGCTTTCGCACCGAGCCGTTCTTCACCTCCGGCCCGCAGACGAGACCGGACAGCGTCTTCCCCTCGAAGCGCGGGGTGTAGTCCATCACCGAGGACGGAGGCAGCTCGTCGTCCTCCCGGGTCTGGCTGTCGATCTCCGCCTCCAGCACCGGGGTGGAGGCGAGCAACAGCAGCAGCCAGGCCATCACGATGCACCTCCGGTCTCGGCCTGGATCCGAGACAGGTCTGCGAGCGGGGCGAACACCCGGGCGACCTCGCGCAGCAGGCGTACGCGGTTCTCTCGCACGGGACGGTCGTCGGTCATCACCAGCACCTTCTCGAAGAACGAATCCACCGGCTCCTTCAGCGCACGGGCCGCGGCCAGTGCAGCCGGAGCATCCTCGGCGGCCAGCGCGCGGTGGACCGCCTCCCCTGCCCCGCGCGCCGCCTGCGCCAGCGCGGTCTCCGACGGTTCCTGGAAGAGCCGCGGGTCGGCGGCCTCGGGCGAGACGTCCTTTCCTTGCTTCTCGAGGATGTTGGCGACGCGCCGGAAAGCGATGGCCAGGGGCGTGAAGTCCGGCGCTCCCACCACCTGGGCGAAGGCGTCCAGCCGTGCCCGGGCCTGCCTCAGGTCGTCGAAGCCCGCTGCGAGCACCGCCTCCACGACGTCTGCCCGGGCGCGGTCGGCCCAGAGCGCACGGAGGCGGCCGCGGAAGAACTCGAGGAGCTGGGCCCGTGCGTCGGCCAGCGGGCCGGCCCCGAGGCCGAGCTTCTTCCCCACCCCTTCGAGCGCGGTGTCGACGGCCTGGTCCAGCGAGAGCCGGTATCCACGGCCGAGGACGAGGTGGACCACGCCCAGGCACGCCCGGCGGAGCCCGAAGGGATCGGCCGAGGCGGTGGGCGGTTTTCCGAGCGCGAACAGGCCAGCGAGCGTGTCCAGCCGGTCGGCCATCCCCACCAGCGCTCCCGGGTCGTCCGCGGGCACCGGGTCGAAGGCGCCGCGCGGCAGGTAGTGGTCGGCAATGGCTTGAGCAACCGCCGGCGGCTCTCCGGAGGCGAGCGCGTACTCCCTGCCCATCACCCCCTGCAGCTCGGGGAACTCCCCCACCATCCCGGTGGTGAGATCTGCCTTGGCCAGGAGCGCGGCCCGGTCCACCACCTCCAGCAGCTCGGGCCGGCCGACCGCGCGCGTGAGCGCCGCGGCGAGCAGACGGATGCGGCCCACCTTCTCGGCGTACGTCCCGAGCTTCCCCTGCCACACCACCCGCTCCAGCGCGAGGACCCGCGCGGCCAGGGGGACCTTCCGGTCCTCGTCGAAGAAGAACCGCCCGTCGCTGAGGCGCGAGCGGAGCACCGACTCGTACCCGCGGCGGGACAGGGCCGGGTCCTTCACCGGCGTCCCGGAGATGGCGACGAAGCGCGGGAGGAGCTTCCCCCGCGCATCGACCACCGGGAAGTAGCGCTGGTGGGAGGTCATCTCCTGGACCAGCACCTCCGAGGGAAGGTCGAGGTGGCGCTGGTCGAAGCTTCCCAGCACCGCGGTGGGCCACTCCACGAGCTCGGTCACCTGATCGAGCAGGGGCTCGTCCTCGCGGATCCGGCCCCCGGCCGTCCGGGCAGCCTCGGCCGCCTCGGTGCGGATGCGCTCCTTGCGCACGGACACCTCGGCCAGCACGCGGGCACGCTCGAGGAGGCCGGGGTAGTCGCGGGGGTGCGCGACCGGATGCGGCCCGGGGGAGAGGAACCGGTGACCGAAGGTCATCCGCCCGCTCTTCACGTCGGCGAAGACGACCGGGACCACCTCCTGCCCCAACAGCGCGAGGAGCCACTGCACCGGACGGGCGAAGGTCTGCTCCACGTCGCCCCACCGCATGCTCTTCTTGAACTGGATGCCGTGCACCGCGGCCCCGAGCACGCCGGGAAGCAGTGCGCTCGCCGGCCGCCCGGCCTCGGTGACCTCCACCGCCAGGTACTCGCCCTTGGGCGTCTGCACGCGGCGGAGCGCCGAGACTGCCACCCCCTGTGCCTCGGCGAACTTCGTCGCCGCGCGGGTGGGCGCCCCGTCCGCGCCGAACGCCGCCTTGACCGATGGGCCCAGTGCCTGGCGTGTGGCATCGGGGCTCCGGTCCGCCACGCCCTCGACGAGCACCGTCAGCCGTCTGGGGGTCGCGAAGGTCCGGGCCGGCCCGTGGGCGAGCCGCGCTCCCTCCAGCCCAGAGAGCACGAGCGTGCGGAGCTGCTCCACGGCCGGTTCCACCGCGCCGGCCGGCAGCTCCTCGGTGCCGATCTCGAAGAGGAGCTCCTCGCTCATCCCTTCTGCTCCGCGAGGACGGTGTCCCAGGTGCGGCTGGCGGGCGCGCCCTCGAGGAGCGGAGGCTGCTGCCCCACCGTCCACGCCGTCTTGCGCAGGGGGAAGCCGAGCTCGGCCCTCACCTTGAGGTAGGCCCCGGCGCACGCCCGGGCGTTGTCGCGCACCCGCTTGATGAAGCCGGCGCGCTCGGTGACGCTGATCGCGCCGCGGGCATCGAGCAGGTTGAAGGTGTGGGAGCACTTCAGCGCCGACTCGTAGGCCGGCAGCGGCAACCCCTGGGCGAGGAGCCGGACGCACTCCTTCTCGTAGGTCTCGAAGAGCCCGAACAGCACCTGGGGGTCCGAGGCGCGGAAGGCGTAGGTGCTCATCTCCACCTCGTTGCGGTGGAAGACCTCGCCGTAGCTCACGCCCTTCACCCACTCCACGTCGAACACGGTGTCGACGTTCTGGAGGTACATGGCAATGCGCTCGAGCCCGTAGGTGAGCTCGGCCGAGACCGGCCGGCACTCGAAGCCGCCGCACTGCTGGAAGTAGGTGAACTGGGTCACCTCCTGCCCGTCGCACCACACCTCCCAGCCGAGGCCCCAGGCCCCGAGGGTCGGCGCCTCCCAGTCGTCCTCGACGAACCGCAGGTCGTGCTCCAGCGGGTCGATGCCGATGGCACGGAGCGAGTCGAGGTAAAGCGCCTGGACGTCCTTGGGCGCGGGCTTGAGGATGACTTGGAGCTGGTGGTGCTGGAACAGCCGGTTGGGGTTCTCGCCGAATCGCCCGTCGGCCGGGCGGCGCGAGGGCTGGACGTAGGCGACGTTCCACGGCTCGGGCCCGAGCGCGCGCAGGAAGGTGGTCGGCGCCATCGTCCCGGCCCCCACCTCCACGTCGTAGGCCTGGGTCAGGATGCAGCCCTGCCGTGCCCAGTGCTGCTGGAGCGCGAGGATCAGTTCCTGGAAGGTCATCGCCAAGCGGTCCCGGACCTAACACGCCGGGACCACCTGGATCGACCCGCGAGCGTCCAGGCTCAGTCCCCCGCACCAGGGGGACGCCCGTGGAAGCGCGCAGTCGCGCGCCGGCGTCCAGGCTCAGTCGACGCCGACGCTCCGCAGGAAGTCCACGCTCTTCAGCCGCCGCCCGAGCTGCGCCTCGATGAAGCGCGCAAGCAGCCCCCGTGCCTCGGCCCGGAGCGCCGGCGGAAGCGGCTGCCGTGCCCCGGCCTGGATCGCCGCGAGCCCCGCGAGCAGGGCCGGGGCGATGCGAGGCCCGGTCGCCCGCGCGGAGCACGCCGCGCACACAGCTCCCCCGTGGTCCACGTCGAAGCGAGGCGCGTCGCCGGGAGGGCCGCCGCAGAGCGCGCAGGCGTCGAAGCGGGGCATGAGTCCGGCCAGGGGCCAGCGCCTGGAGCTCGAAGGCGAGCACCGAGGTGGGCCCTGCCTCGCCCGCGTCGAGCCGGCCGAGCCACTCCACCGCGAGCGACAGCAGCTCGGGGGCAGGCTCGTCGTCCCGGAGGAGCTCGCGGCACAGCTCGAGCGCGTACAGCGCCCGGGCGATGCGGGGCAGCTCCTCGCGAATGCGGGGGAACGACTGGGTCACCTCCACCGCGTCCAGCCTCACCGTGGAGCCGTGGCGTTCCACGAGCCGTGCCCGGAGCAGCGTCCCGGGCTCGAGCGCCCCGGCGAAGCGCCGCCGGCTCTTTCGCGCCCCGGCCGCGAACGCGGTCAGCTTTCCGCGCCCACGCGTGAGGAGCGTCACCAGACGGTCAGCGTCCCCGTAGTCCAGCGTGCCCAGGACCAGCGCCTCGTCGTCCCAGCGATCCACGCGCGCGTTCCCGGGTCCGGCCGGCTAGGGCCGCCCGCCCTGCCCTCCCAGCCCCTCGCGGAGCCGGACGCACTGCTCGCGGACCCGCTGCTGCGGAGCATCCGTGGCGCTCTCGACGCAGGCGTCGAAGCTGGTGCGGGCCTCCGGGACGCGACCCTGCCGGACGAGGCAGCTGCCGAGGAGCTGATGGGCCTCGGCCACCTTGGGGCAGGCCTGCACGAACCGCCCGAACTCGGTGCACGCCGCGGCGAGGTCTCCGCGGGCGTCCTGCACGAGGCCGAGGTCCTTGTACCCGAGGCAGAACTGGGGGTTGTGGGTGACGGAGGCCCGGAGGTGCTCGATGGCCTGGGTGGCGTTGCCCTTCTTGAAGTACGCCCAGCCGAGGTTCGCCTCGGCGATGTACGGTGTGGCGTAGAGCATGTCGTTCAGGGCCTGCTCGTACAGCGCGATGGCCTCGTCCAGCCGGCCCTGGTCCAGGTAGAGGTTGCCCAGGTTCACCTTGGCCTCGGAGAAGGTCGGACGGATCTCCAGCGCCTGCTTGTAGTGCTTCTCCGCCTCGTCCTTCTTGTCGAACGAGATGTGGAGCAGGAGCGCGATCGCGTTGTGGGCGTCCGCGAAGTCGGGGTCGAGCCGCAGCGACTCCTCGAACTCCTTGAGCGCGCTGCGGACGTCGCCCTGGCTCTGGGCGTTGATTCCCAGGTCGTAGTGGGCCTCGGCGCCCTGGCGCTCCTTCTCGCTGGGGACGTGGACGCAGGACCCGAGCACGCCTGCGGCGGCGAGGGCGAGGACGGCGGCGAAGGGACGGAGCATTCTTGGGAGAGGGACCTAGAACGACGAGAACAGCCGCGCCAGCGCGGCCCCGGTCTGGGCGGCGGGCGCCGTGGCCTGACCGGGCGGGGGCACCGTGGGAGTGCTCCCGGTGGCGGCCCGCCCACCGCGCCACACCGGGACCGACTGGAGGAGCTCGGCCTGGTGCTCGGGCGACAGCGAGCGAAAGTTGAGGTTGTCCATCATGAAACCCATCGACTCCACGAAGCCGAGGGCCTCGGTCTGGAGCGCCCGGTACTCCTCCGGAGTCTGGGCGGTGGCCGGGGTCGTGTAGACGGCGCACTCCTTGGTCTCGGAGAGCCAGAGGTAGACGCCCACCGAGAAGCCGTGGGTGCCGCGCAGGCAGGCGATGAATGCCTGCGCCGGTCCGGCGCGTCGGCCGGGAACCACCACGTGGGGGGCGTTGATGCTCTGGAAGAGCGCCGCCACCTGCTCGCGAGCGGCCTCCAGTCCACGCGCCTGATCGTCGAGCGAGAACACGGGAACGGACCCCCAGCTTATGCCACGGGGGCCACCCGTCTAGCGAGCAGTGGGCTCGGGGTCGCGGAGCGCGTAGGCCCAGTCACCGCCGAGGCCCACGCCCTTGCGAAAGCGCTCGAAGTCGCGCTTCACCCGCCGCGGGTAGAAGCGGTACGGGTCGACGGCGCGCTCGCGGAGCGCCTGCCGGATGCGGTCCGGACCGGCGTTGTATGCCATGAGCGCCATCGGCAGGTCCCCGCCGAAGCGGTCCTGGAGCGAGCGCAGGTAGCGGATGCCGAGGCGGACGCACAGCCCGGGGTCCGCCGCCATCTCCTCGCGGGTGAGCAAGAGCCCCTGCTTCTCGGCGAACCAGTGCAGGGTCGCCGGCTGGATCTGCATCAGGCCGCGTGCCCCGCGGGAGCTGATCGCGTCGGGGTCGAAGTCGCTCTCCACGTCGATGATGGCGAGGATCAGCAGCGGGTCGTACCCCGCCCGCCGAGCCTCCTCGGCGATGGCGCGACTGACTTGCGCCCGGAGGACGAGACCGAGCTCCGGCGCGCGCTTGGCGAGCACGGTGTCGATGAGGGCCAGGTCCGGGTCGGGGGCCTGGACGACGGCCACGGCCAGCTCGGTCGCGGGCCGGGCACGCCGCTGGACGGTGCTCTCGATCCGGGCCGCCCCCAGCAGGAGGACGGCGGCCACGAGAGGCAGCACCGCGCAGTGCGAGCTCAGCGCGTGCATCTGGAAGAGGACTCGTCGCACCGTCGGGGTCAGCTCCCTCGTTCCAGCTTCTCCAGCCGCTCGGCGACCCGGTCCACCCGGGCGGTCAGCGCCTGGACCTCCTCGCGTCGAGGAACCCGGAGGCGCTGCAGTGCGTTCCGGACCCGCTCCTCCATCCCCTGCTCCAGCTCACGACGCTGGGCGGCAAGCCGCTCCGCCAGGTCTGTCATCTGGCGACGCACCTCGTCTTGGCTCCACCCCGCCACGGTCTGAGCCCGCTGCACGACCCGGGCCGCCTCATCCTCCACGCTGGACATGGCCGTGACCGCCTGGGCCCACATCCGTTCGAGGGCCTCTACAACCGGCCGTCTGTCCTTGGGAACCTCGCCAGCCATGTCGGACTCCGACCCTCAGGATGCTTGCCTGCTCAACAGGCAAGGTGACAGTTGACCGTCTCAACATAAGCGGCACCCACCGGCACCGCCATTCTTACGGACGCCATGTGCGGGTCATCGAAGACCCGATGTGCTAGGCGCGGGCGTCGGTCTTGGCCGCGGCCTTCTTCTCGACGAGCGCGTCCACCTTCCGCGAGAGCTTCGACAGCTCGCGGGTGAGTGCCTTGATCTGGCTCTGGGTGGCCACGCCGGCCGCCTGGATGACCCGATTCTGGAAGGACTCCGCCTGCTTGCGGACCTCGTTCCCGAGCGCGCGGGTGCGCTTGGCCGTGGTGGCCTGGAGCTCCTGACCGCGAGCGACCAGGTCCTTGATGGCCTTCTCCGCCTGCCCCTGGATGACGGTGAACCGCTTCTGCGCCTCGACCAGCTGCTCCTTCACGAACGCCGGCACCTCGGAATTCCTCGACATGGGACCTCGCCTCCCTGGCATTGTCGACGGGCTGGCTGACTTGCCGCCGTCGCCCAGACTCATAACGCGGCGCGGCAAAGTGTCAAGTGGCCCCTCGCCAGGCTGGCAGGCCCCCCCCGCCCGTCCCCGTCAGAAGCTCCCGCCGATGCTGAGGGTGGCATTCCACCGGCCGTAGCTGCCGGTGTTCAGGCCGAGGGTGTCCTGGCCCATGCCTCCGGGGGCGAGCGGGTCGCTGAAGGGCAGCTGCCAGCTCCCCCGCAGGTCGACGATGACGCTCTGGATTCGGAACCGGATCCCCCCGCCCACCGGGACGTAGCCCCCGGTTCCGTCCGAAAATCCGACTGCCCTTGCCTCGTGGCTGACCGAGTAGTGGTTGATGCCCACGCCAGCGAGCACGAACGGCTGCACCTGCCACGCGCCGAAGGCGAAGGTCACGTTGGCCTGACCGGCGTGACGAACGATGTCCGCTCGCCCCGAGGTGCCGGACGGGACGCCTGCCTCTTTCAAGCTCTGGAATGCGCCCTGGTAGGCGAGCTCGATGCCGAAGACGCTCGTCGGGTGAAGCCCGAGGATGACCGTCCACGCCGGCCCGACGGCGACGCGCGAGGAGAGCGACCCGGTGTACCCCTCGACGCCGCCGCCGAGGAGCACGCTCACCCCCTGGAGCCAGTGGTCCGGCTGCTCAGGCGGTGGTCGGGGAGCCGGCGGCGCGTTCATCGGCGGGGTGTCGCTGGGAAGCCCGTAACGCTGCTGGAAGCCGTACTGGTAACCGGATGCCTGCGCGAGCTGGATGGCTTCGCCTGCGCCCGTCTCGTCCTGACTCCCCGCCCGAACCGCCGGGGCCCCCACCATCGCCACCAGAAGCAACCACCGCTGCATGCCGCCCTCCTCGCGTTTCGTCGAGGGACGGAGGCGGGACAGGCGCATTCATCGGATCGCCGGAGCGGCGCGCGGAGGGCTCGAGAGGCCGCACGCCCAGCGACGTCGTGGCTACTTCGTGGTCGCCTTTGCGGCCTTCTTGCGCTCGTGGCGCTTCTTCCAGTGCTGCCTGATCTTCATCTGCTTGCGGCGGTGCTTGCTCCTGCTGCGGGCCATCGCTGCTCCTGTGCTCGGGTTCCGGAGCGCCGCCTCCTAGCAGACGCAGCGGGAGGTCGTCACGCGCCAGCGACCGGGCTCAATCCCCCGCGCCCAGGGGGACGCCCATCGAAGCGCGCCGTCGCGCGCCAGCGACCGGGCTCAGTCCCCCGGGCCCAGGGGGACGCCCATCGAAGCGCGCCGTCGCGCGCCAGCGACCGGGCTCAGTCCCCCGGGCCCAGGGGGACGCCCATCGAAGCGCGCCGTCGCGCGCCAGCGACCGGGCTCAGTCCGAGTCGTCCGGCGGCCGCGTGGGGAACGGAATGCCCTCCGCCCCGCGCACCGCCGTGGGGACCGCCTCCGACACCCTCACCGTTCCTTCCCGGTCCTGATCGGCGGGTGGGCCGGGCGGGCGCCGCCGCGCGCCGAGCGCGGGCCGGACCGCGTCCGCGAACCGGCGCACCTCGTCCAGCGGGAGCGCCGGGCAGTGATTGCCGTTGATGCCCGTCATCGGGCCGGCCATGCACATCGAGTTGAGGATGGCCTCCTCGGTGGCCTCCATCACCGCCTCGTAGAGCGGGTCCAGCCGCTGATCGAGGAGGAACTTCACCTTGGCCACCATCTTCTGGGTACGCCGCGGGATGAGGTTGGCGGTCGAGAACCCCACGACGATCTCCCCCGAGCCGTGCGCGGCGTAGCTCCCGACCCGCCCGATGCCCAGGGCCACCCGGCGACAGAGGCGGTTGATCTGGTTGGGAAGCACCGGCGCGTCGGTCGCCAGCACCGCGATGATGCTCCCGTAGGTGGCCGTGCGGCGCGGGAGCTCCCGGAAGCGCTCCTCGAGGAACTCACCCAGCGGGAGGCCGCCCACGCGGAGGTTGTGCATCTTCCCGAAGTTGGACATCACCAGGACGCCGAGGGTGTAGCCCCCGTGCGACTCGGGGAGCTTCCGCGACGAGGTGCCGATGCCGGCCTTGAAGTCGCAGGTCACCATCCCGGTGCCGCCGCCCACGCTCCCCTCGGCCACCGGACCTCCCCCCGCCGAGGCCACCGCCGCGCGCACGTGCTCCTCGCGCACGTGACGGCCGGTGATGTCGTTGAGCCAGCTGTCGTCGCACTCCCCCACGACCGGGATGATGACGTCGTGCTCGTCGCCGATGCCCGGGTTCTCCTCCACCATGATGCGGGCCATGGCGTCGGAGACGACCCCGACGGACATGGTGTTGGTGAGGAGGATGGGCGTCTCCAGCAGTCCCCACTCCATCACCTGGGTCAGGCCCGAGACCTCGCCCGCGCCATTGAGCACGAAGCCACCGCCGTGTAGCCGCTCCATGAAGATGTTCCGTGCGCCGGGGACGATCGCGGTCACGCCGGTGCGCACCGGGCCCTTCCCCGGGCGGAGCGGTCCCTCGCCCTCGATGAGGGTCGTGTGGCCCACCCGGACACCGGCGACGTCGGTGATGGCGTTGAACCGCCCGGGGCGGAAACGGCCCAGCGGCAGCTCCAGCGCGCGGGCCCGGACCCGCGGTTCAGCGGTCTCCTCGGCCATGGACCGTGCGAGCTTACCCCGTCGCCCGCGACGCCGGGCTCACCCCTTGCCCTCGCGCATCTCGGAGGTGCCGAGGTCCGCGGTGTGGAGCCCGCCGTTCCCGTTTCCGTTGCCGTTGGCGACCTGCGCCGGAAGATCCGCGGCGGCGCGCCGTGACTGCTCGCGCTCCTTGTAGCGGCGGATGGCGCCGGAGCAGATCTCTCCGATGAGCGTGCGGTAGTCCATTCCCGCGCCCTGGGCGATGAGCACCAGATCGCTCCACCCGGGCGTCAACCCCGGCAGCGGGTTGCACTCCAGGAAGTAGAACCGCCCCCGCGCGTCCATCTTGAAGTCGATCCGCGCCACGTCGCGGCATCCCAGCGCCATGAACGCGCCCCGGGCAGCGGTGCGGAGCTTCTCGGTCTGGCTCGGCTCGAGGCTCGCCGGGACGTCGTAGCGGATGCGATCGTTCCAGTCGAGCTTGTGCTGGAAGCTGTAGACCGGATTCGGATCGTCGGTGTCGACGAACACGATCTCCATCGGCGGAAGGACGCGGGGGCGGCGCTCGCCGAGCAGGCCCACCGTGAACTCGCGGCCCCGGATGTACTCCTCCACCAGCGCCGGCTGCTGGTACTTGGAGACCATCTCCCGCACGACCTCGCGGAGCTCGGCCTCGTTCTGCACCACGCTCTTGCTCACCACGCCCTTGCTCGAGCCCTCCGCCACCGGCTTCACCATCAGCGGGAACTCGGTGAACTCGCGGTTCAGGCGCTCCTTCCCGGTGGTGAAGAGCTGGAAGTTCGGCGTGTGGATGCCGTGCTGCCGGACGATCTTCTTCGCCAGCGCCTTGTCCAGGGCGAGCGAGAGCGTCGCCGGATCGCTGCCGGTGTAGGGAATGTCGAGCAGCTCGAGGAGCGAGGGGACCTGCGCCTCGCGGTTCCGCCCCTTCCACCCCTCGGCGATGTTGAACACCAGATCGAGGGGGGTGACGGCGAGGACCGTCGGTAGCTCCTGGTTCGCCTCGAGGTCGATGACCTCGTGCCCCCAGCTGGCGATGGCCTCGCGGATGGCCTGCAGCGTGCTCGGGCTGTCGTACTCGGCCTCCGAGTCCTCCTCACCGTCCTCGCTCGGCTTGATGCGCTTCACGTTGTAGGCGAAGCCGACGCGCAGCGGGCCGGTCTTCCGCGGCGGCTTTCCCTGCCGGCGCGAGCTGTCCTTGATGCCGTAGCGGCGTGCGGCGGCCTGGATGACCGAGCCGATGACCGCGTCGAAGTGCAGGCCGTCCAGCTCGGCGGCGGCGTAGATGCCGGCGCCCGGCTCGAGCGACGGCAGCGCGTTGATCTCCAGGAAGTACGGGACCCCGGCGTCCGACAGCCGGAAGTCGATGCGCCCGAGGTCCCGGCAGTCGGTCAGCCGGAACACGGTCTGCGCGGTACGGCGGAGCTCGTCCCCGATGGCCGGAGTGATGGCCGCGGGAGCCTTCACGCTCACCGCCCTGTCCTCGGAGGTCTTCAGCGCGTAGTCGTAGATGGCGTACCGGCGATGCTTCGCGATCTCCGGGTCGATGACGTACTCCACCGGGGCGAGCACGCCGTCGTAGTCGTTCTCCACCGCGGCCAGGTACGGGACCGTGAGATCCCGCCCGGAGATGTACTCCTCGACCAGGATGCCGGCCGGGTAGCGCTCCAGCGCCCGCGCCACCTTCTCCTCGAGCTCGGCCACCGTCTCCGCCACGGAGTCCTGGGTGATGCCCTTGCTGCTTCCCTCGAAGTTCGGCTTGACGATGACCGGGAAGCGCAGCGCCGAGGCCTTCAGCTCGTCGACCTTCTCGATGTACTGCCACCCCGGCGTCCGGACGTCGTGGTCCCGGAGCATCAGCTTGGTGAGCTGCTTGTCCAGGGTGACCGCGAGCGCGTAGGCGTCGCTGCCGGTGTAGGGGAAGCCCAGCTCGTCGAACAGCGCGGGATAGAAGGCCTCGCGGAAGCGCCCCCTCCTGCCCTCGGCGGTGTTGAAGATGAGGTCCGGCGAGTAGGCCTCCAGCCGCGCCACGGTGCGGGACGCCGGCCCCGAGACCTCGAAACGCTCGAGGCGATGGCCCAGCCGGTCGATGGCACCGGCGAGAGCATCCACGGTCTGCTGGGTGTCGAACTCCGCCTCCTCCTCGGAATCCGAGAGGCGGAGGTTGTAGGTCAGCGCGATGCGCACGTGCTCAGCGTCCTCCCGGGGTGGTCCGGCGGTCGGCGTTTCCGGTCATCCAGCGCTCCGGGCCCACCGGCACGCTCGGCGCGCGCGCGAGGGCCTGCGAGCCAGAGACGACCTTCCCGTCCACCACCTGGGTCTGCGCCCAGACATCCCCGAATCTGCGGCCCAGCGGATCGCGCAAGGCCTTCCAGGCCTCGACCGCGCAGATGACCAGCAGGCCGGCCAGCCCGGCCCGGAGCCCGAGGGGCTCGGGCATCATCCGGAGCAGGACGATCAGCGCCAGCGGCGCGTTGCGGAGGGTGCTGTCCCGGAACCGCGCGTCGGTCCGCATCGGCAGGAAGACCGCCTTCACCCCGAAGATGCGCTTGCCGACGCTCTGTCCGTGGAAGACGCCGTCGGCGAGGAGCAGGTAGAGCAGCGCGACCACGAGGCCTGCCCGTCCGGCGGCCAGCGCCAGCGCGTAGGCGATGCCCACGTCCGCGAACCGGGCCATCCCCCGCAGGAGGAACGAGCAGCGCGGGTACGGCGACTCAGGGATGCCGTCCTCGGGGACCAGATGGAGCTTGGGTGCGCCGAAGGGAGCTCGGAGCCGACTCATGATTCCTCCCCCTCGGCGGCCAGCGCGGCCAGCCGGCTCCAGGCGTCGACCGCCCGGGTCCCGGTCTTGCTCTCGGTCACCGCGGCCGTCTCTGCCGCGATCGCCCCGTCGGCGCGGGTGAAGAAGACGAACGCCATCGCCGGCCGCTTCGAGGATTCGCGCATGGCGAACTGGACGTTCTCCAGCCGCCACCCCTGCCGGACCCAGACGTTCACCGCGTGCTCGAGGCTGCCCTCGTCCACCGTCGAGAGCTCCACGACCTTGTAGTGGAGCGCCTCCGGCCCGGGTGGAGGCCTCCCGGCGCTCCTGCGCCTGCCCTTGCGCGCGCGGGTCACGAGTTCAGGAGCTCGGCGGCTTCCACCGCATGGTAGGTGAGGATGAGGTCGGCCCCGGCCCGCTTGATGGAGGTGAGGACCTCCATCATGACGCGCTGACCGTCGATCCATCCGTTGGCGGCGGCTGCCTTCACCATCGCGTACTCACCGGACACGTTGTACGCCGCGACGGGGACATCGAAGCGCTCCTTCACCCGGGTGATGACGTCGAGGTAGCTGAGCGCGGGCTTCACCATCACCAGATCCGCGCCCTCGTCGAGGTCGAGCGCGACCTCCTTCAGCGCCTCTCGGACGTTGCCCGGATCCATCTGGTAGCCCCGGCGGTCCCCGAACTGTGGCGTGCTCTGCGCGGCCTCCCGGAACGGGCCGTAGAAGCCCGAGGCGTACTTCGCCGCGTAGGCGAGGATGGGGGTGCGGGACAGGCCCGACCCGTCCAGCGCGGTGCGGATGGCGGCGACGCGCCCGTCCATCATGTCCGACGGGGCGACGATGTCCGCCCCCGCCCTGGCACAGGAGACCGCCATCTGGGCCAGCAGCGGGAGGCTCTGGTCGTTGTCCACCTCGCCGCCGTGAATGACGCCGCAGTGGCCGTGGTCGGTGTACTCGCAGAGGCAGACGTCGGCGACGAGCTGGAGCTCCGGCACCGAGTCCTTCAAGGCCCGGAGCGCCTTCTGGACGATGCCGTCCTCGGCCCAGGCACCCGTTCCTCGCGGGTCCTTGTGGCCGGGGATGCCGAAGAGGATGACGGACGGGATGCCCATCGCCCGGGCGCGCTTCGCCTCCTCGACCGCCAGGTCCACCGACAGGTTGTCGATGCCGGGCATCGAGGGGACCGGCTTGCGGACGCCCCGGCCCTCCACGACGAAGAGCGGATAGATGAAGTCGGAGGGGCGAAGCTCGGTCTCGCGGACCATGCGCCGGAGGGCCTCTGTGCGGCGCAGCCGGCGTGGGCGGTGAATCGGAAAGGCCATACCTTGGATGCTCCGTTCTACCGGTACAGCATATCCGGGGAACTGGACAGGTGCTCGATGCCCAGCGGCTTCTCGTGGACCGAGATCGGAGTCGACCCCGCCCGGGTCCGTGTCGTCCGGGACGCTCCCCTGCCTTCGCGAGGGGAGTACGTCCTCTACTGGTGCATGGTGAACCAGCGCGTGCCGCACAACCACGCGCTGCAGGCGGCGATCGCCCTCGGGAACAGGCTCGGCCTCCCCGTCGTCTGCTACCACGCGCTCCGTCCGGACTACCCGCACGCGTCCGACCGGCTACACGCCTTCGTGCTGCAGGGCCTCGACGAGCTGGGCGAGGCGATGCGGGCCCGCGGCGTCCCCTACTGGCTCGAGCTGCCCAGGAATCCTCGCCAGCACGTTCCCCGGCTCGCGGCGCTCGGGAAGCGGGCCGCGGCGGTGGTCTCCGACTGGTTTCCCGCCTTCATCATCCCCGGACATCTCCGCGGTGCGGCCAGGGCGCTCGAGGTTCCCCTCGTCGCGGTCGACGCCTCCTGCGTCGTGCCCACGCAGCGCATCCCCGAGCGACAGCTCGGGGCCTACACCCTCCGCCCGAAGCTCCGGAAGCTGTGGCCCGAGTACCTCGGCAAGCTTCCCCGCGGGCAGGAGCCCGCGCACGCGGCCGCAGCGGAGAAGGTGGATCTCGGGTTCAGGCCCGAGACGGACCCCGGCAAGCTGCTCGCGGCGCTCGACGACTTCGAACTCGACCATTCGGTGGCGCCGGTCGAGGCGCGTCCCGGAGGACGGGCGGCGGCGCTGCGGTCAATGCGCGCGTTCGTCCGGGACCGGGTTGCCCGCTTCGGCGAGGCGAGGAACGAGCCCGGCCAGGACGGCCAGTCCGGCCTGTCCCCCGCCCTCCACTGGGGCCTGCTCTTCGCAGGAGAGGTGGCGCAGGCCTGCATCGAGGCGCACGGGGCCGAGCACCCCGGGGTGTCGGCCTTCCTCGAGGAGCTGCTGGTCCGTCGCGAGCTGGGGTTCAACTACTGTCTCCACACGGAGGTGAAGGCGCCTTTCCAGCACAGTGGGATCCGAAGCTTGGAATTCACGTGACTTGAAGTCGCGGC
>JADMIO011124137.1_pt1 | contig 49730 bp, 41 predicted proteins | sample 8958161 | NCBI WGS metagenome assembly JADMIO01 (sample SAMN16585339, study PRJNA669376) | soil metagenome | isolation source: Crop rotation soil | place: USA: Cullars Rotation, Alabama | collected 2011
CCGGCGGTTCGATCCGCATCCCCGCCGCGCTGCACGGCCTGGTCGGCTTCAAGAACACCGCACGGCTGACGCCCACCGCCGGCACGATCCCGCTCTCCCCCTCGCTGGACACCGCCTGCGCGATCACCCGTTCAGTGCGCGATGCCGTGCTGCTGCACGAGATCCTCGCTGACCGTCAGGTTCGACTGACCGGCCGCCCGCTGCGCGCGCGCCGCCTGGCCGTCGCCCGGCCCGTTTTCCAGGATGGCATGGACACCACGGTCGCGGCCGCCTTCGAGCGCACGCTGGCCGCCTTGCGGGCCGCTGGCGCGCAGATCGAGGAGATCCCGCTCGCGCCGCTGGTGGGCCTGCAGCCCTACCGCGTCTCGATGGTCGCCGTCGAGGCCTGGGCCTGGCACCGTTCTCACCTCGCCACGAAGGAGGCGCTGTACGACCCGCGCGTCGCCCGCCGCATCCGCGAGGGCGAGGCGATCGGCGGCGCCGAACTGCTGGACCGCATCGCCGCCCGCCGCGCCTGGATCGCCGCGATGGAGGCCGAACTGCAGGGCTTCGACGCCGTGCTGAGCCCCACCGTGCCGACCGTCGCCCCGCTGCTCCAGCCGCTGCTCGACAGCGACGAGGCCTACTACGCCGCCAACGGGCAGATGCTTCGCAACACCAGCGTCGTCAACGCGCTGGACGGCTGCGCGATCTCGCTGCCCTGCCATGCGGAAGGCGAGTTGCCTGTCGGCCTGATGGCCTGGAGCACCGCCGGCCAGGACGACACCGTGCTCGACATCGCGCTGCAGATCGAATCCACCTTGATGAAGGCGGGCCAGTAAGCATGCGCATCGCCATCATCGGCGCCGGCATCGCCGGCGTCACCAGCGCCTACGAGCTGGCCTCGGACGGTCACGAGGTCAGCGTCTTCGAGCGCCGCGGCAGCGTGGCCGCCGAGGCCAGCTTCGCCAACAGCGGCATCGTGGTGCCAGGTCTTGCCCTGCCGTGGGCGAAGCCGGCCTTCTCGCTGTTCGACGGCCGCCAGCGCCAGCGCTGGAAGGCGCTGCGCGACAAGGCCCTGCCCGAGCGCCAGCAGCGCCTCCTGAAGCTGGCCCAGTTCAGCTTCGAGCGGCTGCAGGCGCTGCGCCGCAGCCTGCAGCTCGACTATGAACGCGCGGAGGGCCAGCTCGTGCTGCTGCGCACGGCCAAGGACCAGGCCGCGATCGAAGCGGGCCTCGCTCAGCTAGAACAGGCCGGCATCACGGCCCGAGCGCTGGACGCCGACCAATGCCGCACCGCCGAGCCCGGCCTGGACCCCGAGATGGCCCTGCACGGCGGGGTGCTGCTGCCGCAGGCCGAAGCCGGCAACTGCCGCCAGCTCGCGCACCAGTTGCGCGGCGAGGCGCAGCGCCTGGGCGCGCGCTTCCGCTTCCACACGACGGTGCGCGCGGTGGAACCCGGCTCGCCAGTCCGCCTGACGCACGAGTACACACCGCCGACCGAGCTGACCCCGGCGCGCACCGCCGCCGACGGCGGCGACACGCTGCCGGCCGAGATCGGCCCGCAGGTGGAAGGCTTCGACGCGGTGCTGGTCTGCGCCGCGCAGGACGCCGCGGCGCTGCTGATGACAAAGACGCTGAAGCTGCCGATCAGCGCCGCGCAGACGATGTCCATCACCGCGCCGCTGCGCCAGATCGAGGCCCATCCGGACTTCGGCCCGCGCGGCGCGCTGCTGGACCAGCAACTCGGCGTCCAGCTCAGCCGCATCGGCCAGCGCGTGCGTGCGATCGGCCCGGTCGACGAGGTGCTGCTGCACCGCGCCTTCGACGACTGGTTCCCCGGCGCCCTGGTCGCCGGCCAGGTCCAGCGCTGGCAGGGCCCGCATGCCGAATTCGCGGACGGCCTGCCGCTGCTCGGCAACAGCGGACTCTCGGGCATCTGGCTGAATCTCGGCCATGCGGACAGCGGCTTCACGCTGGCCTGCGGCGCCGCCCGCGTGCTGGCCGAGCAGATCGCGCGGCTGACGCCCGAGGTGGACGTCGCCGGGCTGGACATCACCCGCTTCGCCTGACAAGCTGGGCCGGATGAAAGCCATCCTGCCCCTGGACCAGGCCCTGGCGCTGCACGGCACGGCGGCCAGCCGCGCAATCGAGGCGGCGGCGCTGGCCGGCCGCCCGACCGACGAGCTGATGGAGCGCGCGGGCCTCGCCGTGGCACGGCTGGCACTGGCCCTGCAGCCGGCCGAAGGCCCGATCTGGATCGCCTGCGGGCCGGGACATAACGGCGGGGATGGACGCATCGCCGCGCGGCTGTTGCAGGCGCAGGGCCGCCGGGTCCACGTCGGCCTGGAGCCGCCCGCCGAACGCCCTGCCCTCGTCATCGACGCGCTGCTGGGCCTCGGGCTGAACCGCCCGCCCGAAGGCGCCATTGCCGCAGCCATCGCCTCGATGAACGCGCAGGACGCGCCGGTGCTGGCGGTCGACATTCCCAGCGGCCTGTCCAGCGACAGCGGCGCCATGCCCGGCCCCGCCGCACGCGCCGACCACACGCTGAGCCTGCTGACGCTGAAGCCGGGCCTGTTCACCGGCCAGGGCCGCGAGCTGTGCGGCCGCATCTGGTTCGACGACCTCGGCATCGCACCGGGCCGCGATGCCGATGCATGGCTGATCGGCACCGAGGCCGCCGCGCCCTGGCGAGGCGCAGCGACCCACGCGGCCCACAAGGGCACGCAGGGGGACGTGACGGTGATCGGCGGGGCCTCGGGCATGCATGGAGCCGTCCGGCTCGCGGCACGCGCGGCGCTGGCGGCCGGTGCCGGTCGCGTCTACCTGAAGCTGCTGGACGGCGCCGCCGGCGAACTCGACCCGCAACGGCCGGAACTGCTGATGGCCGGCAGCGGTCCCCTGCGCACCGTGGTCGCCGGCTGCGGCGGCGGCGCGGTCATTGGGCAAGACCTGACCCCGCTGATCTCGCAGGCCGAGCGCCTGGTGCTCGACGCCGACGCGCTGAACGCCGTGGCCGGCGACGCCGCCCTGCGCAAGGCCTTGCAGCAACGCCAGGCGCCGACCATCCTGACTCCGCACCCGCTGGAAGCGGCCCGATTGCTCGGCAGCGACACCGCCGCCGTGCAGGCCGACCGACTCGCCGCCGCGCAGGTGCTGGCCGACGACCTGCGCTGCAGCGTCGTGCTGAAGGGCTCGGGCACCGTCATCGCGGCGCCGGGCCGGCGGCCCTTGGTCAACAGCAGCGGCAGCGGCGCGCTGGCCACCGCCGGCAGCGGCGACGTCCTGGCCGGCTGGATCGGCGGGCTGTGGGCGCGCCAGCCCTTGGCCGAGGCGCAGCAGGTGGCCGCAGCCGCCGTCTGGTGGCACGGCGCGGCGGGCGAGACGCAGGCCGCCGGTCCGCTGCGTGCCGCGGACCTGATCGAGCGCATGCACGCGCTGCACGCCGCCTCGTGAACGGCAGAACCCTGCTCGCGAGTTCGCTGCGCGAGGCCGCCGCGACGATGCTGGCCGCGCTGGGCACGCTGGGCTGCACGCTGGCCATCGCTCCGTCTTCGGGCGCCGCCGTGCTGGCCGTCGTGCTCTGCCTGTCGCTGTCGCGCAGCCGGCTGGATCGCAGCCTGCGCGGCCGGCTCGAAGCGGCTGCCGTGCTGCCGCTGGTGGCGCTGGCGGCGGCCGCGGTGGGCTGGCTGCTGCTGCATTGGCGCTGGCTCGGCGCGGCCACCTTCGTGCTCGCGATGGGCGCTTCGATCTGGCTGCGCCGCTTCGGCCCCGCCGGGCGCAAGGCGGGGATGCTGGTCGCCCTGCCCTTCGTCGCCATCCTGGTCACGCCGGTGGATGCGGCGATGCCCGCATGGCTGCCTCCTGTGATCGGCCTGCTGGCCCTGGCCTGGGTCAGTGCGGTTCATGCGTTAGCGCAGCGAACCGGCTGGCTGGCCTCGCCGCCGTCGCGAACCGCCGCGACGACCGAGCCATCGCCCGGCACGCTGCGCCCCCGCGCCAGCACGCGCCAGGCCTTGCAGATGGCGGCGGCGCTGGCCCTGTCCTTCGGCGTCGGCTTCCTGGCCTTTCCGGAACGCTGGGCCTGGGTCGTGCTGACTGCCTTCATCGTCAACAGCGGCAACCAGGGGCGGCTCGATGTGGTCTACAAGGCGGCGCTGCGGCTGCTCGGCGCGGCGGCGGGGAGCGCGCTGGCCCTGCTGGTCGCCCGCATCCACGTGGACGCCGCGCCGGCCTGGATGCTGGCCGCGCTGTTCATGGCCATCTGGCTGCGACCGCTGGGCTACGGCTGGTGGGCGCTGTTCCTGACGTTCGCGCTGGCCTTGCTGCAGCAGGGCCGCATCGAGCTCGGCCTGCGGCTGGAGGAGATCGCCATCGGCGCGCTGATCGGCGTGGCCTCGGCCTGGTGGCTGCTGCCGCTGCGCACCGGCGACGTGCTGCGCCGACGCATCGCCGACGCGCTGGCCGCGCTGGCCGAGGCGCTGGACCCCGCCAACCCGGCGCGCTCGCCCCATCGCCTCGCAGCCGCGTTCGATGCAATCCAGCCGCTGGCCCCGCCACTGCGCGCGCTGCGCCGCATCAGGCCGACGCCGCAGGCCGACTGGATCGATGAACTGGCCGCGGCCCGCGCGCCGCTGCTGGCCCTGATCGAGCGCGGCGCCACACCACCGGCGCTGCGACGCAAGGTGGGAGGCGCACGCCAAGCGCTGCGCGAACCGCCTGCGCTGCTCGCCGCGCTGCGGGACCTGCGAGGGGCCGCGGAGTCCTCTTCCTGACTCAGCGGCGCTTGTTGCGCGCCTTCGCGTCCGCGGATTTCTTGGCCGCGGCCTTGGCCGATGCGCCGCTGCCGCCCTTGGCCGCCTGGCGTGCCGCCTTGACCGGATGCGGCGAGGCCTTCTTGCCGCCGCCGCTGCGGCCACCCGCCTTCAGCTCGCGATCGGCGCGGCGCACCTGCTCCAGCTCCTCGACCGCCGAGGCCGGCCGCTCCGGCAGCGAGCGCTGCGCCTGCGCACGCACCAGCCGCGCTTCCTCGTTGTCCTTGACCAGGCGGAAGTCGATCTTGCGACCGTCCAGGTCCACCCGGCTGACCTGCACCTGCACCTTGGTGCCGGTGCTGTAGCGGATGCCGGTGCGCTCGCCGCGCAGTTCCTGCCGCACCTCGTCGAAGCGGTAGTACTCGCCGCCGAGTTCGGTGATGTGGATCAGGCCTTCCACGTACATCGAGTCGAGCAGCACGAAGAGGCCGAAGCTCGTCACCGCGCTGACCGTGCCGCTGAACTCCTCGCCCAGATGCTCGCGCATGTAGCGGCACTTGAGCCAGGCCTCCACGTCGCGAGAGGCCTCGTCGGCGCGGCGCTCGTTGGCGCTGCAGTGGGCGCCGACGACGTCCCAGCGCTCGGCCTCCGTCGAGGCGGTGGCCGGGTTCGGCGGCGCCGCGCGGCCAGGCCGCTTGAGCTGCATCGGCACTTCCATCTTGCCGGCGTCGAGGTGGTATTTCTTGCCGGCCAGGATGCACTTGATGACGCGGTGCACCAGCAGGTCCGGGTAGCGGCGGATCGGGCTGGTGAAGTGCGTGTAGGCCTCGTAGCTGAGACCGAAGTGGCCCGAGTTGGCCGAGGTGTAGATCGCCTGCTGCATCGAGCGCAGCAGCATGCTGTGGATCTGCGCGGCGTCGGGCCGGTCCTTGGTGGCAGCGGCGATGGCCTGGTATTCGGCCGGCTTCGGGTCGTCGCTGACGGACAGGCCCAGGCCCAGCGAGCGCAGGTAGGCCTGCAGGGCCACGCGCTTCTCCGGTGTCGGGCCCTCGTGCACGCGGAACAGCGCGGCGTGCTTGGACTGCGCGATGAAGTCCGCCGAGCAGACGTTGGCGGCCAGCATGGCCTCCTCGATCAGCCGGTGCGCGTCGTTGCGGGTGCGCGGGACGATCTTCTCGATGCGGCCGTTCTCGTCGCAGATGATCTGCGTCTCGGTGGTGTCGAAGTCGATCGCGCCACGCAGCTGCCGCTGGGCCAGCAGCGCGCGGTAGACCTCGTGCAGGTGCAGCAGGTGCGGCACCAGGGCCTTGCGCTTGGCGGCCTCGGGGCCGTGCGTATTGCCGAGGATGGCGGCCACCTCGGTGTAGGTGAAGCGCTCGTGCGAGCGGATCACGGCCGGATAGAACTGGTAGGCGCTGACCTCGCCGGACTCGCTGACCAGCATGTCGCAGACCATCGAGAGCCGATCTTCATACGGGATCAGCGAGCACAGGCCGTTGGAGATCTTCTCCGGCAGCATCGGGATCACGCGGCGCGGGAAGTACACGCTGGTGGCGCGCTCGTAGGCGTCGTCGTCCAGCGCCTCGCCGGGCTTCACGTAATGGCTGACGTCGGCGATGGCGACCAAGAGGCGCCAGCCCTTGAAGGCCGTCTTGCCGCGGCCCTGCTTGTGCGGCTCGCAGTAGACGGCGTCGTCGAAGTCGCGGGCGTCCTCGCCGTCGATCGTCACCAGCGGCACGTCGCGCAGGTCGATGCGGTGCTTCAGGTCCACTGCGCGCAGCCGCTCGGGCAGCTTCGCGGCCTGCTGCAGCGCCGCGGAGCTGAAGCGGTGCGGCACGTCGTACTTGCGCACGGCGATCTCGATCTCCATGCCGGGGTCGTCGATCTCGCCCAGCACCTCGACCACGCGGCCCACCGGCTGCGAGTACAGCGAGGGCGGCTCGGTCAGCTCGACCGCCACCACCTGCCCCGCCGTCGCATTGGCGATGCCGTTCTTCGGGATCAGGATGTCCTGCCCCATGCGCTTGTCCTCGGGCGCGACCAGCCAGATGCCGGACTCCAGCAGCAGCCGGCCGATGATCGGCCGCTTCTTGCGCTCGAGGATCTCCAGCACGCGGCCCTCGGGCCGGCCGCGCTTGTCGAAGCGCACCAGGCGCACGCGCAGGCGGTCGCCGTGCATGACCGCGTGCATCTCCTGCGCGGAGAGATAGATGTCGCCCGAGCCGTCGTCCGGCGTCAGGAAGCCGTGGCCATCGCGATGGCCCTGGACCGTGCCTTCGACTTCTCCGGACGGGTTGCCACCATCCGGCACCTGATTCGTGTTCTTGAAATTTTTGATGCTAGAATCTCTTTCTTTCCTGAGATGCCCAGGTGGCGGAATTGGTAGACGCACTAGTTTCAGGTACTAGCGGGTAACTCCGTGGAGGTTCGAGTCCTCTCCTGGGCACCAAAACAAAACGAACAAGGCCAGCACATTGTGCTGGCCTTTTTCATTGGCGCAGCACTTCCTGCTGGCGCAGATACAACAAAGCCCGTTCGCATCGACTGCCTAACGGGCTTTTTCATCAGACTCAGACGGCGAACTTCTTCGCCAGCGCCTCGGGTCCCATGCCGTCGTATTCCTCGAACGGCTGGTGGATCCACGGGCTCGTCTCGAGCATCTCGACGTAGTAGTCCGGCGTGTAGCTGGACACGCCCTTGGTCCAGATCACCGCCGAGCGCAGTTCGCTGATCGAGGGCATGCCGCGCAGCCGCTCGACCACCGCCCGCAGCGTCACGCCGGAGTCGGCCAGGTCATCGACCAGCAGCACGCGGCCGGCCAGTTCGCCCTTGGGCATGGTGATGTACTTGGCGATGTCCAGGCGGCCCTGGATGGTGCCGGCCTCGGCGCGGTAGCTGCTCGTGGACATGATGCCCAGCGGCTTGTCGAACACGCGCGAGAGCACGTCGCCCGGACGCATGCCGCCGCGGGCCAGGCACAGGATCTGGTCGAATTCCCAGCCCGAAGCGTGGACCTTGAGCGCCAGGCGCTCGGTCAGCATGTGGTATTCGTCCCAGGAGACGTACAGGTGTTTGCCGTCGTCGGTCAGCATGATGGAAGGTTCTCCTGTTTAGGCTTGATAGGGGTGACGAAGGACGATCGTGTGCTCGCGGTCCGGGCCGGTCGACACCATGTCGATCGGCACGCCGATGACTTCCTCGATGCGGGCCAGGTAGGCGCGCGCGGCGGCCGGCAGCGCGTCCATGCTCGTTGCGCCGAAGGTCGTCTCGGTCCAGCCGGGGAAGGTCTCGTAGATCGGCTCGCAGGCGGCGATCTCGTCGCCGTCCAGCGGCAGAATGTCCAGGGTCTTGCCGTCGAGCTTGTAGCCGACGCACATCTGGATTTCCTTTAGGCCGTCCAGCACGTCCAGCTTGGTGATGCACAGGCCGGTGATGCCGTTGATGATCATCGAGCGCTTCAGCAGCGCGGCGTCGATCCAGCCGCAGCGGCGGGCGCGGCCGGTGACGGTGCCCTTCTCCTGGCCGACGGTGGCCAGGTGGTAGCCCACCGTGCCTTCCTTCTCCCACTCCAGCTCGGTCGGGAACGGGCCCGAGCCGACGCGGGTGGTGTAGGCCTTGGTGATGCCCAGCATGTAGTGCAGCATCTGCGGGCCCACGCCGGCGCCGGCGGCGGCATTGCCGGCCACGCAGTTGCTCGACGTCACGTACGGATAGGTGCCGTGGTCGATGTCCAGCAGCGTGCCCTGCGCGCCTTCGAACAGGATGTTGGCGCCGGCCTTGTGGGCCTTGTGCAGCAGGTAGCCGACGTCGGCCATCATCGGCTTGATGACCTCGGCCATCTTCATCGCCTGGTCGAAGATCGGCTGGAACTCCAGCGCCTCGGCCTTCAGGTAGCCGGCCAGCGCGGTGTTGTGCAGTTCCAGCAGTTCCTTCAGCTTCTTGGCGAAGCGCTCCGGATGCTTCAGGTCCTGCACGCGCAGCGCGCGCCGGGCGACCTTGTCTTCATAGGCCGGGCCGATGCCCTTGCCGGTGGTGCCGATCTTGCCGCTGCCGCTGCTCTCGCGCAGCGCCTCGCGGGCCTTGTCCACGGCCACGTGGAAGGGCAGGATCAGCGGGCAGGACTCGCTGACGAACAGGCGCGAACGCACCTCCACGCCAGCCTTCTCCAGGCGTTCGATCTCGCTGAGCAGGTGGGTCGGGTCGACGACGACGCCGTTGCCGATGTAGCAGGCCACGCCGTCGCGCATGATGCCCGAGGGGATCAGCTGCAGCGCGGTCTTCACGCCCTTGATCACCAGCGTGTGGCCGGCGTTGTGGCCGCCCTGGAAGCGCACGACGCCCTCGGCGTGATCGGTCATCCAGTCGACGACCTTGCCCTTGCCTTCGTCACCCCACTGGGTGCCCACCACGACCACATTGCGGCCGCGCGCGATTTCGCCGTTCATAGTTAGCTTCTTTCCTTCAAGTATCAGGAGCGGGCGGTGACGCGGCTCAGAGCGCGCGCACGACCCATTGACTGCCTACCTGCGCCAGTTCCCGGTCGCAGTCGAATTCATCGCCCTCGTGCTCGTGGCCGGGCAGCACGCAGACGACAGTCTCGCCGTCCTCGCGCAGGCGGCGGATGGCCGCGCGCAGCGCCGCGTCCTCGCCCCAGGGAGCGCGCACCGCTGCACGCAGCGGGCTGGCCGGGCTCAGCGCCACCAGCGTCTTCAGGTCCACGCTGAAGCCCACCGCCGGGCGGCGACGGCCGAACACGGCGCCGACCTCGTCGTAGCGCCCGCCGCGCAGCACCGCATCGCTGCTGCCGTTGGCGTACAGGGCGAAGCGCACGCCGCTGTAGTAGGCGTAGCCGGTCAGGTCGGCAAGGTCGAAGCCGAGGTTCACATGCGCGTGGGTCTGCTGCAGATGCTTGGCCAGCCATTGCAGATCGTCCAGCGCGGCGCGCACCAGGGCGTTGTCCGGCAGGCGGCGACGCGCTTCGTCCAGCACCTCGATGCCGCCGTACAGCGACAGCAGCGAGGCCAGCGCCTCGCGCACCGCGGCGGGCAACTCACCCGTCAACGCAGCCAGCGCCGAGGCATCCTTGGCAGCCAGCGCGGCCACGATGGCGTCCAGCGCCACCGGGGTCAGGTCTTGCCCATGCAGCACGCCGCGCACGATGCGGGCATCGCCGAGATCCAGGGCCACGTCCTTCAGGCCGGCGCGGGCCACCGCGTCCAGCGCCAGCTCCTGCACTTCCAGGTCGGCTTCCAGGCCGGCGTGGCCGTAGATCTCGATGCCGAACTGCAGCAGTTCGCGCGAGGCGTTGAGGCCGTCCGGGCGCGTATGCACGACGGGGCCGCAATAGCACAGGCGGGTGACGCCGACGCGATTGAGCAGGTGCGCGTCGATGCGGGCCACCTGCGGCGTGGTGTCGGCGCGCAGGCCCAGGCTGCGGCCCGACAGCTGGTCCACCAGCTTGAAGGTCTTCAGGTCCAGCGCGTGGCCGGTGCCCGAGAGCAGCGATTCCAGATGCTCCAGCATCGGCGGCATGACCAGCTCGCAGCCGTAGGTGCGGGCCATGTCCAGCAGTTCGCGGCGGAGTTCTTCAATGGCCCGCGCCTGCGAGGGCAGGACGTCGGCAATGTGCTCCGGCAGCAGCCAAGCAGAAGACATGAGGCAGGGGGAGGCGGTTAAAAACGGCATTGTACCGGGTCAAACCCGGAGCACTGCCGCAAAACCGTCACGCTTGCCGGATGAACGTCAGTTCCAGAAGAGCAGCATCAGAACCACGCCGGCCGCGATGCTCGACAGCCCGATGAAGCGGATCTGTCCGTCGCTCATCTGCAGCACGCGGCTGAACACCTGGCGCCAGGTGGCCGGGCTGATGAAGGGCATCAGCCCTTCGATCACCAGCATCAGCGCCAGCGCACCCAGCAGCGTGCCCACGATCGTCTTCTCTTCTCGCTACTTGCGCGGGGCGGCGGCCGCGGGCGCGGCGCCGGCGCCGCGCATGGCCTTGAAGAAGTCGTTGCTGCTGTCGATCACCATCACGTCCGACTTGCTGCGGAAGGTGCTGCGATAGGCCTGCAGCGAGCGGTAGAACTGCGCGAAGGCCGGATCGCGGCCAAAGGACTCGGCATAGACCGCCGAGGCCTTGGCATCGCCCTCGCCCTGCACCTTCTGCGCATCGCGGTAGGCCTCGGCGACGATCACGTCGCGCTGGCGGTCGGCGTCGGCGCGGATCTTGTCGCCCTCGGCGCTGCCGGTGGCGCGGTCCAGGTTTGCCACGCGCTGGCGCTCGGACTTCATGCGGCTGTAGACCGCCTCGGTCACGTTGGCGGCGAAGTCCACGCGCTTGATACGCACGTCCACCACCTCGATGCCGAACTGCTTGGCCTCGTCCTCGAGGCGCTTGCGCACGTCGTTCATGACCTTGTCGCGCTCGGTGGCGAGCACGCCCAGCACGGTGCGCTTGGTCACTTCCTCGTTGAACGCCGCCTGCACGATCGGGCTCAGGCGGTTCTCGATATTGCTGGTGACCGGGCCGTTGTTGCGGATGAACTGGCGCGGCTCGGCGATGCGCCACTTGACCAGCCAGTCGATGACCAGGCTCTTCTTCTCGGCGGTGAAGATCGGGCGCGACTCGGGGCTGTCCAGCGTCTGGATGCGGCGGTCCAGCATCACGACGTTCTGCAGCGGCGGCGGCAGCTTGAACTTCAGGCCCGGCTCGGTGATCACTTCCTTGATCTCGCCGAGCGAGTAGACGACGGCGAAGCGGCGCTGGTCGACGATGAACATCATCGAACTGGCGAGCAGGAAGACGATCAGCGCACTGATGGCGATGACGACAAGGCGATTCATTCGCTGGGGCTCCGGTTCAGTGGCTCTCGCGCTCGCGGCTGCGCAGGCCGTCGCGGGAACGCATGTCGTTGCTGGGGTTGCTGCTGTTCAGCTGCGAGTTCAGGTCGTTCGGCGCGGAAGGGGCCGGCACCGGCGTGCTCGCGCTGACGCTGCCGCCCACCTGCTGGACGATCTTGTCCAACGGCAGGTACAGCAGGTTGGAGTTCTTCTGGTTGTCGATCATCACCTTGGTGACGTTCTGGTAGACGCTCTGCATCGTGTCGATGTACAGGCGGTCACGCGTCACCGCGGGAGCCTTCTGGTACTCGGCCAGCACGCTCTTGAAGCGGGCGGCATCGCCCTCGGCCTGGGCCAGCACGCGCTGCCGGTAGCCGTCGGCCTGCTCGCGCAGCTGCGCGGCCGTGCCCTGGGCCTTGGGAATCACGTCGTTGGCATAGGCCTGGGCCTCGTTCTTGCGCGTCTCGCGGTCGGCCTTGGCGCGGAAGGCGTCGTCGAACGCGGCCTTGACCTGCTCGGGCGGCTGCACGTCCTGCATGTTCACGCTCTTGACCGTGATGCCGGCCTTCAGGCGGTCGAGCTGGGCCTGGATGGATGTCACCAGCTGCGCGGCGATCGCGTCGCGCTGCTCGTAGAGCACCGAGTCCATGTCGTTCTTGCCGACGATCTCGCGCACCGCCGATTCGGCCGCCAGCATCACCGCGTCGTCGGGGCGCTGGTTCTCGAACAGGTACTCCCGGGCGTCCTTCAGCGTGTACTGGACGCTGAAGCGGATGTCGACGATGTTCTCGTCCTTGGTCAGCATCGACGAATCGCGCAGGCCGGTGGCCTGCACCACCGAGGCGCGGCCCACGTCCACCTGCTGCAGCCGCGTCACCGCGACGATCTCGCTGGCCTGGAACGGGTAAGGCAGGCGGTACTGCATGCCGGCGCCGACCGTGCTGCTGTACTTGCCGAAGGAGGTGATGACCGCCTGCTCGCCTTCCTGCACGATGAAGACGCCACTGGCCAGCCAGCCCACCAGCACCACGCCGGCGATGACCACCGCACCGATGCTGGCGTTCCTCATGTCGGGGCCGTTGCCGCCGCCACCGCCGCTGCTGCCATTGCCGCCCTCGCCCGAGCCGTTGCCGTTGTTCGAGGACTTGCCGCCGAACATATTGGACAGCTTGCGGTTGAAGTCGCGCCACAGCTCGTCGAGATCCGGCGGGCCGTCGTTGCGGTTGTTGAAGAGGCGGCCCCACAGTCTCGACCGGCCGAATGGAATGCGATTCATGCTCACGCCTGTATCGTTGATTGGGTTTCGGTGTCGTCGGCCTGCATGGCCGCCACCAGTTGTTCGCGCAGCACGTCGAGCCCGCTGCCGTCCTGCGCGCTGACGAACACACGCGGCATGCGCACGCCGACCTTGCCCGGCTCGTGCCGCTCGATCCAGTCCAGCGGCTCGCGCGGGCGCTGGTCCTCGTCGAGCAGGTCCTGCTTGTTGTAGACCAGGATCTGCGGAATATGCGAGGCGCCGATCTCTTCCAGCACCCGCTCGACCTCGGCCAGTTGCTCCTCCAGCACCGGCGAGGCGGCGTCCACCACATGCAGCAGCAAGTCCGCGTCGATCGCCTCCTGCAGCGTGGCCTGGAAGGCTGCCACCAGCTTGTGCGGCAGGTCGCGGATGAAGCCGACCGTGTCGGACAGCGAGATGCTGGCGCCGGCCTGCTCCAGGTACATGGACCGGGTGGTCGTGTCCAGCGTGGCGAAGAGCTGGTCCGCCGCGTAGCTGCGCGCCTTCACCAGCGCGTTGAACAGCGTGGACTTGCCGGCGTTGGTATAGCCGACCAGCGACACGCGGAACACACCGTTGCGTGCACGGGCCCGCTGCTGCGTGCTGCGCTGCTTCTGGACCTTCTTCAGCCGCTCCTTGGTGACCTTGATGCGGTCGTCGATCATCCGGCGGTCCAGCTCGATCTGGGCCTCGCCGGGGCCGCCGCGCATGCCGATGCCGCCGCTCTGCCGCTCCAGGTGGCTCCAGCGGCGCACCAGGCGCGTCGCCAGGTACTGCAGCCGCGCCAGCTCGACCTGCAGCTTGCCCTCGTGGCTCTTGGCCCGGCGGGCGAAGATCTCGAGGATCAGCGCGGTGCGGTCGGCCACGGGCACGCCCAGCACCCGTTCGAGATTGCGCTGCTGGGCCGGCGAGATCGACTGGTCGAACAGCACCGTGTGGGCCTGGTGGGTCTGCACCAGCAGCTTGATCTCGTCGGCCTTGCCGGAGCCGACGAAGAGCGCCGCATCCGGCGACTGCCGGCGCGCGACGATCTTGGCCACGGGGGTATCGCCGGCCGATTCGGCCAGCAGCGCCAGTTCGTCCAGCGTCGGATCGAAGCTGCCGGGATGCTGGCCGTTGTGGCCGGCGCTGCGGCCGAACTCGACGCCGACGAGAATGGCACGCGCCGCCTCGGAGGGCGGCGGCGTGGCGGGATTGCCGTTGACGGCGGGGGAAGATGAACTCAAGGCAGTGGCTGGAGCCGCTCGCTCAGTTGGGAGCCTCGTTGGATCCCTCGGCCGCGTGGAAGTTCACCGCGCGGCCCGGCACGACGGTGGAGATCGCGTGCTTGTAGACCATCTGGGTCACGGTGTTGCGCAGCAGGACGACGTACTGGTCGAAGGACTCGATGTGGCCTTGCAGCTTGATGCCGTTGACCAGGTAGATCGACACCGGCACATGCTCCTTGCGCAGCAGGTTCAGGAAGGGATCTTGCAAGAGTTGGCCTTTATTGCTCACGATATGCTCCGTGTTGAGAGAGTTGTTGATGGAGGCTCTGTGGAGGACTGACTGACGACTTGCACCTTAACACAGGGTTAGCCCGGATCGCGCGCCGGCGGTCAAATCGGCGGTCCCGGTGTCAGGAGCAAGAATCAGTCCTTGTCGGCGAAGGGATTCGCCGCCGAACGCAGCTCGATCTTCAGCGGCGTGCCGACCAGCTTGTAGTGGGCGCGGATGCGGCCTTCGAGGTAGCGCTTGTAGACCTCGGTGACGCCTTCCAGCGAGTTGCCGTGGATCACGACGATCGGCGGGTTCATGCCGCCCTGGTGGGCGTAGCGCAGCTTGGGCCGGAAGTGGCCGACCTTCTTCGGCGTCTGGTGCTGCACGGCCTCCTGGATCAGGCGGGTCAGCACCGGCGTGGTCATCTTCTTGTAGGCCGAGGCATAGGCATCGGCCAGGCCGCCCCACAGCGGGCCCAGGCCCTGGCGCTTGAGCGCCGAGATGTTGTGCAGCGGCGCGAACTTGAGGAAGCCCAGGCGGGTCTCGATCGAGCGCTGCAGCGTCTCGCGCTGGTAGCTGTCGACGGCGTCCCACTTGTTGATGGCCAGCACCACCGCGCGGCCGCTGTCCAGGATGTAGCCGGCGATGTGGGCGTCCTGGTCGGTGACGCCTTGCGTGGCGTCCAGCAGCAGCAGCACGACGTTGGCGTCGGCGATGGCCTGCAGCGTCTTCACCACCGAGAACTTCTCGATCGCCTCGAAGACCTTGCCCTTGCGGCGCAGGCCGGCGGTGTCGATCAACTTGAAGCGCTGGCCGTTGCGCTCGAAGTCCACGCTGATCGCGTCGCGGGTGGTGCCCGGCATGTCGAAGGCGACCAGGCGCTCCTCGCCGAGCCAGGTGTTGATCAGGGTGCTCTTGCCGACGTTCGGACGGCCGGCCACGGCCAGGCGGATGACGCCGTCATCGGCGTCCGCGCCCTCTTCGTCCTCATCGAAATGGACGGGCTCCAGCGCCGCCTCGATCAGGCTGCGGATGCCCTGCCCGTGCGCGGCCGAGACCGGGTGCGGCTCGCCCAGACCCAGCTCATGGAACTCGGCCAGCAGCGGCGAGTCGCTCATGCCCTCGGCCTTGTTGACGGCCAGCAGGATGCGCTTGTTGGCGGTGCGCAGATAGCGGGCGATGTCCTGGTCCTGGGCGGACAGGCCCAGGCGGATGTCGACGACGAAGACGACCACGTCCGCCTCGGCGACGGCCTGCTTGGTCTGCTTGGCCATCTCCTTGACGATGCCGGTGCTGCTGTCGGGCTCGAAGCCGCCGGTGTCGATGACGATGAAGTCGCGGTCACCCAGGCGGCCGTCGCCGTAGTGGCGGTCGCGCGTCAGGCCGGCGAAGTCGGCGACGATGGCGTCGCGCGTCTTCGTCATCCGGTTGAACAGCGTGGACTTGCCCACATTGGGGCGTCCGACGAGGGCGATGACAGGCTTCATGGGGTCAGCTTATTGTTGTTGTTATGCCGAGCTGTTTACTGCTTACGGCTTGATGGCGTACAGGCCGCCCTTTTCGGTGGCCACCAGCGCGATGCCGTCCAGCAGCACCGGAGCGGTCACGATGGCGGAGCCGTCGGTGGGCAGGCGAGCCAGCGTCTTGCCGGTGTCGCGCTCGACGAAATGCACATAGCCTTCGAAGTCACCCACCAGCACCGAATTGCCGACGGCCAGCGGCACGCCCAGCTTGCGGTTGGTGAACTGCTCGGCGGTCCAGGCGGTGTCGCCGGTGGCGATGCGCCAGGCGGACAGGCGGTCGGAGCCGTCGGCGCCGTAGATGTACTGGGCGTCGCCGCCGACGCCGTTGGTGCCGCCGACGATGCGGCTCCAGATCGTGGCGCCGCGCTCGGCGCTGACGCAGCCGACGGCCGACTGGAAGGCGCGCGCGCACAGCACTTCGCCGTTGCGCACCAGCGGCGCGACCAGGTCGGCCAGGCGCTCGACCTCGTTGGTGCCGCGCGGATTGGCCACGCTGGACTCCCAGCGCACGGTGCCGCGCAGCGGGTCCACACCCGCCAGGCGCGGGCCCTGGCCCACGATCAGCGTGTCCATGAACACGCCCAGCACGCCGGCCTTGGCCAGCGTCAGCGGCTCGCCGGGGCGGCGCATGTCGAAGATCTTGCGGCCGTCCAGCGCGTCGAAGGCCTGCACCTGGCGGTCCACGGTCAGCACGAAGACGCGCTCGCCGGCCACCAGCGGGGAGGCGATCACCGGCGTGGGCAGCGGCTTGCGCCAGATGACCTTGCCGGCGTCGATGACGACCAGCTCGTTGGCGCGGGTGACGACCGCGGCGAAGCGGCCATCGCTGCCGACGCCGGCCGAGAGCTTGGCGCCCACGTCGGCGCGCCAGACCGTCTGGCCGCTCGTGGCCTGCAGCGCCTGCACGACGCCGTCTCCGCCGGCGACGAAGAACTTGCCGTCACGCGCGGCGATGGTCTGCGCGAAGGAGGTGTTGTCGATGCGCTGGTTCCACAGCACCTGCGGGGCGATCGTCGTGGTCTTCAGCTCTTCCAGCGGTGCCGGCTTCGGCGCCTTGGACGAGCTGAACCAGGAGCAGCCGGAGAGCGCGACCAGCGAGGCCAGCGCGAAAGCGGAGAGCGCCCTCACTTGCCTGCCTCCTCGGCGGTGGCCACACCCAGCGTGGCCAGCTTGGCCTCGACCAGGCGGCGGTAGTCCAGCGTCTTGTCCAGCGCGGCCAGGGCCTTCTGGAACTCGGCGCGGGCCTCGGCCGGCTTGTTCTGCAGCAGCAGCAGGTCGCCGCGGCGATCGGCCACCAGGCCGGTGAACTCGCTCGACTTGATCGCGTCCAGCGTCTTGGCGGCAGCATCGAACTGCTTGGCCGTGATCTGCAGGCCAGCCAGGCGCAGGCGGGCGATGTCGCGGTAGTTGTCGTCGCCGGCGTTGTCGGCAGCCCAGGCGAGGCTGGCCGCGGCCTTGTCGGCCTGGCCCTTGTCCAGCTGCACCTTGGCGGTGGCCAGCGCGGCCTGGGCGGCGTAGGCGCTGCTGCCGTAGTGGCTCTTCAGGTCCTCGAACACGACGGCGGCCTTGTCGGCATCGCCGGCCTGCACGCTCTGGTCCAGCAGGTCGTATTTGGCCGAGGCCTGCGCCGCCTGCACCGACTGGTACTTGTTCCAGCCCTGCCAGCCGGCAAAGGCCAGCAGCGCCGCCGTGATCACCCAGGTGATCAGGTTGCCCCACTGCTTCCAGAAAGCCTTCAGCTGGTCGAGCTGTTCTTGTTCTTCGAGATCGAGATGCGACGCCATGAGATTCGTTGGGTAGGGGGCTGACTACGGATGCGGCAAAGCCGCGATTATGCGTTGAGCAGTTCTGATGCCCAGTCGGCAGCACCGGCCAGCGGACGCGTCACCTGCTCGCCGCCCTGCCCGCGCAGCGGCTTCACGGCCACCAGGCCCTGAGCGAGTTCGTCCTCGCCGAAGACCAGCGCATAGGCCGCGCCGCTGGCGTCGGCCTTCTTGAACTGCGACTTCATGCTGGACTGGCCCGGATGCAGCACCACCGAGACGCCGGCGCCGCGCAGCGCCTCGAGCGCCACCATCACCTGCGGCAGGCCCGTGGCCGAAGGCACGACCGCATAGGCATGCGGCGCCGGCGCAGCGGGCATCACGCCCACTTCCTCCAGCAGCAGCAACATGCGCTCGATGCCCATGCCGAAGCCGACCGCCGGCGCGGGCTTGCCGCCGAGCTGCTCGATCAGGCCGTCGTAGCGGCCGCCGCCGCAGACGGTGCCCTGCGAGCCGAGCTTCTCGGTGATCCACTCGAAGACGGTCAGGTTGTAGTAGTCCAGGCCGCGCACCAGGCGCGGGTTGATCGTGTACTTGACGCCGGCGGCGTCGAGGATCGCGCGCACTCCGTTGAAGTGGGCCAGCGATTCCTCGCCGAGGAAGTCCAGCAGCTTCGGCGCGGCATTGGCCATGTCCTGCAGCGCCGGGTTCTTGGTGTCCAGCACGCGCAGCGGGTTGCTGTGCATGCGGCGCTTGCCGTCTTCGTCGAGCAGTTCGACGTGCTGCTCCAGGTGCGCGATCAACGCCTCGCGGTGCGCGCGGCGCTCGTCCGGCGAACCCAGGCAGTTCAGCTCCAGGCGGAAGTGGTCGCCCTCGACCAGGCCCAGCTCGCGCAGCAGCCGGCTGCCCATCAGGATCACCTCGGCGTCCACGTCCGGGCCGGCGAAGCCCAGCGCTTCGACACCCATCTGGTGGAACTGGCGGTAGCGGCCCTTCTGCGGCTTCTCGCGGCGGAACATCGGGCCGAAGTAGTACAGGCGGCGACCCGAGTCACGCAGAAAGTTGTGCTCGGTCATCGCGCGCACGACGCCGGCCGTCATCTCCGGACGCAGCGCCAGATGCTCGGCCTGGCCATGCTTGTCGGCGCGGTCCTCGAAGGCGTACATCTCCTTCTCGACGATGTCGGTCACCTCGCCGATGCCGCGCACGAACAGCGCCGTCGGCTCCACGATCGGCGTGCGCACGTTCTGGTAGCCGTAGCGCTGCAGAACGCTGCGCATCTTCGCTTCGAGCCATTCCCAGCGCGCCGATTCCGGCGGCAGGATGTCGTTCATGCCCTTGACTGCTTGCAAGGGCTGGAGTTTCTTTTCGGACATTTACTTAGACGGTGGCGCCGAAGCGACGCTCGATGTACTGCTCGACCAGAGCGTGGAATTCGGTGGCGATGTTCTCGCCGCGCAGCGTCAGCGCCTTGGCGCCGTCGATGAACACGGGTGCCGCGGGCGCCTCGCCAGTGCCGGGCAGGCTGATGCCGATGTCGGCATGCTTGCTCTCGCCGGGGCCGTTGACGATGCAGCCCATCACGGCCACCTTCATGTTCTCGACGCCCGGGTACTTCTTGCGCCAGACCGGCATCTGTTCGCGCAGGAAGTCGTCGATCTGCTTGGCCAGCTCCTGGAAGGTGGTGCTGGTCGTGCGGCCGCAGCCGGGGCAGGCGGTGACGCTCGGGTTGAAGTTGCGCAGGCCCAGCGCCTGCAGGATCTCCAGCGCGACGACCACTTCCTGCGTGCGCGCCTCGCCGGGCTGCGGCGTGAGCGAGACGCGGATCGTGTCGCCGATGCCTTCCTGCGCCAGGATGCCCAGGGCCACGCTGGAGGCCACCGTGCCCTTGGTGCCCATGCCGGCCTCGGTCAGGCCCAGGTGCAGCGCGTAGTCGCATCGCCTGGCCAGCTCGCGATAGACCGAGATCAGGTCCTGCACGCCGCTGACCTTGCAGCTGATGATGATGTTGTCCGGGTTCAGGCCCAGCTCGGCGGCATAGGCGGCGGACGTCAGCGCCGACTGGATCAACGCCTGGTACATCACCGGCTTGGCGTCCCAGGGTTGCGCGCGGGCGGCGTTCTCGTCCATCAGCTGGGCGAGCAGTTCCTGGTCCAGGCTGCCCCAGTTGACGCCGATGCGCACGACCTTGTCGTACTTCATCGCCGCCTCGACCATCATCGCGAACTGGCGGTCCTTCTTGTCGCCCTTGCCGACGTTGCCGGGGTTGATGCGGTACTTGGACAGCGCCTGCGCCATCGCCGGGTACTCGGTGAGCAGGCGGTGGCCGTTGTAGTGGAAATCGCCGACCAGCGGGACGTCGATGCCCATGCGGTCCAGCTGCTCGCGGATGTAGGGCACCTGCTCCGCGGCCTCCGGCGTGTTGACGGTGATGCGCACCAGCTCCGAGCCGGCGATCGCCAGCTCCTTGACCTGGATGGCGGTGCCGATGGCGTCCACCGTGTCGGTGTTGGTCATCGACTGCACGCGCACCGGCGCGTCGCCGCCGATGGTGACGACGCGGGAGCCCCAGGTCACGCGGGCCTGGCGCGAACGGCGCGGCGCCGGGTTGGCGGCGGCGATTGCTTCTTCGACGGTACTGCGGGTATCGATCATGTTCAGTTCAGCTCGAAGCGAGCCACGTTGTCCTTGTTGCGCGCGGCCAGGTCGACCGGGTTGCCGCGCACGCTCAGCTCGGTGCCGGCCACGTTGCCGATCGTCACCTTCAGCGGCGGCTGGCCGGCCAGGTCCGGGTCTTCGCCCGGCTGCACGAGGCGCGAGATCAAGACCTGACCCCTTGCGTCGCTGACGGCGACCCAGGACTCGGCCTTGATATGGAGCTTCAGCGGCAGCAGGTCGCCGCTGACGGCGACCGCGCTGGCCGCGGCTGCGGGCGCCGGGGCCGGAGCAGGCTTCGGCACGCTGGCCGCAGCGCCGACGACGACGGCCGGCGCCGAAGCTACCGCGCTGACGGCAAGCGGAGCGGGCGCCGCAGCTTCGGTCACGACCGGCTCGCTGGCCGCCGGTGCCTCGGCGAGCGGCATGGCCGCCTCGGACGCAGCGCTGGTCGGCGCCGGTGGCGGCGAAGGCTCCAGCAGCCGGTTGGGCATCAGGTACAGCGCCGCAGCGGCCACTAGCAGCAGGGCCGGGCCCCAGAAGATCGGCCGCTGCAGTTGGGCCAGCGAGAAGCCGTCGTCCCGGGCGCCGCGCTCGCGGAAGGGTCGGTTGATGCCCTTGTTGACGTCCAGTTCGCGCTCGCCGCCGCGGGGCAGCAGTTGCAGCACCGGCTCGGGATCGACTTTCAGCGTGCGGCAGACCGCCTTGGCCAGCGCCCGCACGAAGGTCATGTCGGTGAGGTCCTGCCAGCGGTCGGCTTCCAGCGCCTCCAGCTTGGACTGCGGCACCTTGAGCATCGCGGCCACCGCGGCGATGTGCAGGCCGCGCTGCTGGCGCGCGTCGCGCAGCCAGGCGCCGGCCGTCTTCGGGGTTCCCTGCCCGACGTCCTGTTGTTGCTGTTGTTGTTCTTGCTCACTCATCGAATTGCCCTGCCTCCATCGCCTGGGTCTCCGGCGACTGCGCATACTCCCGGCGCAGCTTCTTGCTCAGGTCGCCGACCTGGATTGCATTGCCCATGCGGCGCTCGATGCGCAGCTCCAGCCACAGGGACTGGGCATTGGTCTGCTCGGCCTGGGCATTGACGCGCCGGATGTAGAAGCGGGCCCGCTCATACTGCTGGCCGCGGTAGAGCACGCTGGCCAGGTTGTAGGCGATGGCCGGGTTGCCCGGGTCGTACTCGAAGGCCTTGGCCAGCGAGGCCTGCGCCTCCGCCGTCTTGCCGGCGCTCAGCTCGCAGACGCCGCGGGCCAGCAGCGTGCGCGCCATGCCGCGGTACTCGGGCTGCTGCAGCGCCTGGTTGAACTGCTCGAAGGCGGCCGGATAGCGGCGCTCCTGGCAGAGGAACCAGCCGTAGTTGTGCATGATGTCCGGGTCGCGCGGGAAGGTGACCAGGGCTCGCCTGAAGCTGTCGTCGGCCAGCTGCTTCTCGCCCATGGCGGCATAGACCAGGCCGCGCAGGTTGATCGCATCGCGCGCGTCCGGCTTGGCCGCCAGCGCCTGCTTGATCTCGTCCAGCGCCGTGCTGTACTGGCCCTGGGTGAAATAGCCCTTGGCCAGTTCGGTGCGGACGTTGGCGCGGCGTTCGGCGTTCGTGGTGTCCGATTCGGTCTTCGGCACGCTGTTGTCGACCGGCGCGGTCGACTGGCAGCCGGCCAGCCCCATCAGCAGTGTCGCGAGCACCGGCAGCAGGCCGGACTTCAGGAGGCGGTACTGCTGATCAGGGGCCGGTCGGGCTCGCATCATGGCGTGGGATCCGTTGTTATGTACGTTGGGGCGATGCGCCTTTTACCACCACCGGCGCGCGGACCATGCGGATGTGGGCGCGCGTGCGGTCCTGCACCTCGCCGGCGAGCTGCCCGCAGGCCGCGTCGATGTCGTCGCCACGGGTCTTGCGCACGGTCGTGACGATGCCGGCGTCGACCAGGATCTGGGCGAAGGCCTTGACCCGCTCGTTGGTGCTGCGCTTCAGGCCCGAGGCCGGGAAGGGGTTGAAGGGGATCAGGTTCAGCTTGCAGTTGATCCGGTTCTTCAGCAGCTTCACCAGCTCGTGGGCCAGCTCCGGCGTGTCGTTCACCTCCTGCAGCATGCAGTACTCGAAGGTGATGAAGTCGCGCGGGGCCTTCTCCAGATAGCGGTCGCAGGACTCGAGCAGCTCGGCGATCGGGTACTTCTTGTTCAGCGGCACGAGCTGGTCGCGCAGCGGGTCGTTGGGCGCATGCAGCGAGACGGCCAGCGCCACCGGGCAGTCCTCGCGCAGCCGGTCGATCATCGGCACGACGCCGGAGGTCGACACGGTGACGCGGCGGCGCGACAGGCCGTAGCCATGGTCGTCCATCATCATCTTCAGCGCCGGCACCAGGGCGGTGTAGTTCTGCAGCGGCTCGCCCATGCCCATCATCACGATGTTCGAGATGACGCGGTCGGTGGTGCCGTTGCGCTGGCGCAGCGAATGCTCCGCATACCAGAGCTGGGCGATGATTTCCCAGGTCGCCAGGTTGCGGCTGAAGCCCTGGTGGCCGGTGGAGCAGAAGCGGCAACCGACGGCGCAACCCGCCTGGCTGGAGATGCACAGCGTGGCCCGGTCGGACTCGGGGATGTAGACCGCCTCGACGGCGTCGCCGTTGCCGACGTCGAACAGCCACTTGATCGTGCCGTCGGCGGAAACGTGCTCGGAGATCACCGGCAGCGCGGCGATGTGGGCCTTGCCTTCCAGCTTGGTGCGGAGGGACTTGGCCAGGTCGGTCATCTGGTCGAAACCGGATGCGCCCTTCTGGTGGATCCAGCGAAACAGCTGGGTGGCGCGGAAGCGCTTCTCGCCCAGCTGCTCGCAGTACGCGGCCAGCCCTTCCAGATCCAGACCGAGCAGGTTCGTTTGCTCAGGGAGGTTGACCGCGTCGTTCATTGCTTTGAGCTCCTAGCGTCCGGCCTCCCGGCCGGAACGCCAGAGGCCGGGTGCCGAATTAACGGCTGTAGACATTCATGCCGGGGAAGAAGAAGGCGATTTCCTGGGCAGCGGTTTCGGGTGCGTCGGAGCCGTGCACGGCGTTGGCGTCGATGCTGTCGGCGAAGTCGGCGCGGATGGTGCCCTTCTCGGCCTTCTTAGGATCGGTGGCGCCCATCAGGTCGCGGTTCTTCAGGATGGCGCCTTCGCCTTCCAGGGCCTGGATCATCACCGGGCCGGAGATCATGAAGCTGACCAGGTCATTGAAGAAGGGGCGGGCCTTGTGGACGGCATAGAAGGCTTCGGCTTCGCCGCGCGACAGGTGGGCCATCTTGGCGGCCACGACCTTCAGGCCGGCGCCTTCGAAGCGGGCGTAGATCTGGCCGATGACATTCTTGGCCACGGCATCGGGCTTGATGATGGAAAGGGTACGTTCGATAGCCATGGGTTTCTCCTGAATTTCCGGGCTTGGCAAAGCCCGCGATTGTACTGTCTATTGGTGAATGTCTCTTGACTGGCGCTGAAGGCCGCGCTCAGCGATGGCGGCCGCCGAAGCCGCCACCCCGGCCGCCGCTGCCGCCCCGGCCACCACCGCCGCCGCCACCACCACCGCGGTTGTTGCGGCGGCCGGTGAAGGCGTCGCCGCCGATATAGCCCATCGAGGTCTGCATCGGGTCCGGCTCGCGCGGGCCACCGCCCTGCTTGTTGTTGCCACCGCCGCGATTCTTGCCACCGGGGCCGGCATCGCGCTGCTGGCTGCCGCCGGCGCCGAACCCCTGCGGGATCTTCTTGCTGCCGGTGGCGAAGCGGCGGTCGAAGGTCTGCTCCAGCGGGTTGATGTTGCGCGGGATGAAGTCGTCGTCGTCCTCGTCGTCGAAGCGCTCGGCGCGCGGCGCCTCGCGTTCCTGGCGCTCGATGCGCGGCGGCGCCTCCGGCGGCCGGCTCGGGCGCGGGCCGGCGCCGCGGGCGTTGGCGCGGCGGTCGTTCTTGTTGGCGTTGCTGTTGTTGTTCCTGCCGCCGCCGTCCTGCTGCTGCCCTTGTTGCCCTTGCTGCTGGCGGCGCTGCTGGTCGTCGCGGCCGCCACCGGCCTGGCGGCGGATCGCGCGGGTGTCGTCCTCGCCCAGCTCGATCCAGACGCCGCGCTTGAGGCCGCGCGGCAGCACGACGCTGCCGTAGCGGATGCGGATCAGGCGGCTGACCGTCAGGCCCACGGCCTCGAACAGCTTGCGCACCTCGCGGTTGCGGCCTTCGGTGATGACGACGCGGTACCAGCGGTTGACGCCCTCGCCGCCGCCGTCCTCGATGCTCTTGAACGCAGCCTTCTGGCTCTCGACTTCCACGCCTTCCAGCAGCTTGGCCTTCTGGTCCGGCTGCAGCGTGCCCAGCACGCGCACCGCGTACTCGCGCTCGATGCCGAAGCGCGGGTGCATCAGCTGGTTGGCCAGTTCGCCGGAATTGGTGAACAGCAGCAGGCCTTCGGTGTTCAGGTCCAGGCGGCCGACCGACTGCCACTTGCCCTGGTGCAGCTTGGGCAGGTGGCGGAAGACGGTGGGGCGGCCCTCGGGGTCGTTGAAGGTGACGACCTCGCCGGTGGGCTTGTGGTACGCCAGGATGCGCGGCGCCGGCGGCGAGATGCGCACCTTGATCGGCTTGCCGTTCACCGACACGCGGTCGCCGAAGGAGATGCGCTGGCCGATGTGGGCGACCTCGCCGTTCACCTCGATCTTGCCCTCGGCAATCATGTCCTCGATGTCGCGGCGCGAGCCGATGCCGGCCTGGGCCAGCACCTTCTGCAGCTTGGGCGCGTCGGGCTCCGGGGCCAGCACGCGCTTGGTGGCGTCGGCGCCCTCCTCGCCTTCGACGGCCGCTTCCGCGACCGGCTCGGCGGCCTCGTCCTGGGCATCGAACTCGCCGGCCAGGACCTGGGCGAAGCGTTCGCCGGCAGCGGCCAGGGCCTCTGGCGCCGCGGGCGCGGCGTTGCTGGCGTTGTTGTTCTCGCGCGGCTCGGCGCCGTCGCGATCCTTGTTGCGGCCGCGCCGGCGGTTGCGTCCACGTCCCCCGCGTTCGTCCGACGCATTGCCTTCATCGTCCCCATCACCGTCGGCCTCGGGCGCGGCCGCTTCGGCAGCCGGCTCGACGGCCGGGGCCTCGGGCGCCAGCGAGAAGAGCGGCGCTGCCTGCGCAGCCGGCGCCGGGGCCGGCTCGACCACTGGAGCCTCGGCAAGCGGGGCCTCGACGGCCTTGGGCTTGCGCGGCGCCCGGCGCTTGGGAGCCGCCTCTTCGGCGGCCGCTTCGGCAGGCGCGGCGGCCTCGGCCGGCACAACTGCCTCGGCCGCGGCGGCCGCAGTCTTGCGCGGTGCACGGGTCTTCACCGGAGCCGGCGCAGCCTCAGCCTCGGCGGGTGCTGCCTCGGCCTTGGGCTTGGCCGGTGCGCGCTTGCGCTTGGGCGCGGCGGCGGTCTCGGCGCTGGGCAGTTCGTCCGGCTGGATCGATTCGGTGTCGTTGGATGCGGTCATGCGTGGTCTTGCCCCGGTTCGGAGGCGTCTTCAGGCTGGGAGTCCAGCGTTGTTGTCTCGGCTGGAGCGGTAGCGCCTGCGTCGCTCGTCTCGACAGGCGCGGGGGATGGTGATTCGGGTGAGGATGATTCGGCGGGGGTTTCGGGTTCAAGCAGCAGGCCCTGCAGCCCGGCGGCATCGGCCAGCGCCTGGCTGGGCGCGGCGCCGACCTCCAGGGCCGGCAACTGCTCCAGGCTGGCCAGACCCAGGTCGTCCAGGAACTCGCGGGTGGTGGCATAGAGCGCCGGCCGGCCGGGGGCTTCCCGGTGGCCGATCACCTCGATCCAGTTGCGCTCCTCGAGCTGCTTGACGATTTCCGAGGAGACGACGACGCCGCGGATCTCCTCGATGTCGCCACGGGTGACCGGCTGGCGGTAGGCAATGATGGCCAGCGTCTCCAGCACGGCCCGGGAATAGCGGCGCGGCTTCTCGGGGTTCAGCCGGTCCAGGTACTCGCGCAGCTCAGGCCGGCTCTGGAAGCGCCAGCCGCTGGACACCGCCACCAGCTCCACGCCGCGCCCTTCCCAGTCGCGGCTCAACTCGTCCAGCACGGCGCGCAGCGTGTCCGGGCCGACCTCGTCGGCGAACAGGCTGCGCATCTCGCGCAGGGTCAAGGGCTGCTGGGCGCAAATCAGCGCGGTCTCAAGGACGCGCTTCGCATCCTGTGTGTTCATTGACTTTCGTCGTCATGCCCGAAACGTCGCGGGTTGGGTCCAGGGGCCGTCGGCCTGCGGGGTTCCGGATGGAACGGCGCCTGCGGCGTCAGGGGTTCAACTGGTCAAGGGGTCAGTGCGGCTTTGCGAGTTGACCCGCTCCGGGTCGAGGCTCTGGCTTCGCACTTCGGCGCCGATGCATGCTGCTCACCACATCGGACTGCCGCGTATTGTATGCGACTCAGACCGCCCGGTGCGGCAGCTCCGGCGCATCCAGCGCAAGACCGGCCCAGGCGGCGGCCAGATCCTGTGGCAAAGGCGCATCGAATTGCAGTGGCGCGCCGGTGATCGGATGGGCAAAACTCAGCCGCGCCGCATGCAGCGCCTGGCGCGTCAGGCCCAGCGCCGGCGCCCCGCCGTACATCGCGTCGGCCACCAGCGGATGGCCGATGTGGGCCAGGTGCACGCGGATCTGATGGGTGCGTCCGCTGTGCAGCACGCAATGCACGGCGCTGACCGGGCGGCCCTGCACTTCGGCTTCGTCAAGCAGGTAGACGTCGGTGCGCGACGGCTTGCCATGGTGCAGCACGGCCATCTTGACCCGCGAGACCGAATCGCGCTTGAGCGGCGCGTCGACGATCACCTCCTCGTCCACCCGCCCCCAGGCCAGCGCCACGTATTCGCGGTGCACCTCACGCGCCGCGATCATGCGCACCAGCGCGGTCACCGCCGGCAGCGTCTTGCCGACCACCATCACGCCGCTGGTGTCCTTGTCCAGGCGATGCACGATGCCGCCGCGCGGCAGCGTCGCCGCCAGCGCATGGTGGGCCAGCAGCCCGTTCATCACCGTGCCCGACCAGTTGCCCGCCGCCGGATGCACCACCATGCCCGGCGCCTTGTCCAGCACCAGCAGGTGCTCGTCCTCGAACACGATGGGCAGGTCCATGGCCTCGGCGCGGAAGGCCCGGCTCTCCTCGGTCGGCAGCAGCTCGATACGCACCCGCTCACCGGCCCTCAGCTTGCGGGCGTCCTTGGTGCAGGGCTGGCCGTCGATGCTGACGCAGCCGCGCTCCACAAGACTTTGCAGATGGTTGCGCGAGAACTCCGGCGCCAGCTGCACCAGCCAGCGATCCAGCCGCGAGCCATGGCCGGCGGTGTCCACATCGGCCTCGCGGATTTCCGCGGCCGATTCCTCAGTCTCGTTGTCGGTCCAGTCGTTGATGGGCTGGTCCATATAATCGGCGCTCCGTATTCAGCAGGGGCAGTCGCCTGGACTGTCCGTTTGGGATCATGATCAATAAAAGCGCGGAGCGCGCAGCGGCTCGTGTGGTGGCTCGTGTTGTCGCCCTGGCGGGCCTCCTGGCCCTGGCGGCCTGTTCGTCGACCCCGAAGGACGACCCGAACTCCCAGGCCAGCCTCGACAAATTGTACGCAGAGGCCAAGGAAGACCTGACCGCCGGCGCCTACGACCGCGCGATCAAGTCGCTGGAACGGGTCGAAGGCCGCGCCGCCGGCACGCTGATGGCGCAGCAGGCCCAGCTGGACCTGGTCTGGGCCAACTACAAGGCCAACGAGCGCGCCGCCGCGCTGACCGCGCTGGACCGCTTCATCAAGCTGAACCCGTCCAGCCCGGCGATGGACTACGCCCTGTACATGAAGGGCATCGTCAACTTCAACGAGGACCTGGGCCTGTTCGGCCGCCTGGCCGGCCAGGACATCTCGGAGCGCGACCAGCAGGCAGCCCGCGACGCGATGCTGTCCTTCAACCAGCTGATCGAGCAGTTCCCCGACTCGCAGTACGCCGACGATGCGCGCACCCGCGTCGACTACATCACCAACACGCTGGCCACCTACGAGGTGCATGTGGCCCGCTACTACTACAACCGCAACGCCTTCATCGCCTCGGCCAACCGCGCCCAGCGCGCGGTGGCCGACTTCCCCAAGGCCCCCTCCACCGAGGAAGCGCTGCAGCTGATGGTGCAGAGCTACGACAAGCTGGGCCTGGTCCAGCTGCGCGACGATGCCCAGCGCGTGCTGAAGCTGAACTTCCCGCAGAGCCAGTACGTAACCAGCCCCCAGGAGAAGAAGGCCTGGTGGAAGCTCTGGTAGGCATGTGAGCCCCTCGCCCAAGCCCGCCGCGCTGGACGCGGGCGAGCTTGGTCGGTCCCCCGAGGGGACGCCGATGCTTGCGGCATCGAGCCGCAAGCATCGACAAACGGGCCGGCTTGGGGCGGCCCGGCGCTCGGCCCAAGTGCGGTTTACGCGCTGCGCTCGGCCGCCAGCGCCTCGAGCCAGTCCAGCGCCTCGTCTTCCGTCTCCAGCCGCGTCATCGGCGGCAGCGCGCCGCGCAGGCGGCGGCCGTAGTTCATCGTGGCCATGCGCGGGTCGCAGACGACCAGCAGGCCCTTGTCGCGTTCGGTGCGGATCAGGCGCCCGCCACCCTGCTTCAGCGCAATCGCCGTCTCGGCGATGAAGTACTCGCTGAAGGCATTGCGGCCGGCGGCCTCCAGGCGCTGCACCCGCGCCTCGACCAGCGGGTCGCCCGGCGGCGGAAAGGGCAGCTTGTCGATCAGCACGCACTGCAGCGCGTCGCCCGGCACGTCGATGCCTTCCCAGAAGCTGGCCGAGCCCACCAGCACCGCGCGCGGCTCCTCCAGAAAGCGCTGCAGCAGCGCGCGCTTGGGCGCCGTGCCCTGTTGCAGCACGACGATCGGATCGCCGTGGTACTCGAACTCGGCCCGCAACTGGTCGGAGATCGACTGCAGCGCGCGCAGCGTGGTCGTCAGCACGAAGGTGCGGCCGCCCAGAGCGCGGGCGCAACGGCCGGCCAGCGCGCCGACCTCCAGCGGATGGTCCGCCTCGGCCGGCTTGGGAAAGGCGCGGGGAATGTAGAGCCGCGCATGGCCTTCATAGTCGAAGGGGCTGCCGACTCGCAGCACGGTGGCGTCGTCGAGGCCCGCGGGTTCGGTGAACCAGCTGAGGCGCTCGTCCTCGCCCAGCGTGGCCGAGGTGAAGATCCAGGCCTTGGGCGCGCGGGCCAGCTGTTCCTGCATTGCCTCGCGGATATCCAGCGGCGACTCGACCAGCCGGGCCTGGTGGGGGCTCAGGTCGATCCAGCGCACGTCGGCGGCGTCCGGCTCGCGGGCGAACAGCACGGCCAGACGATGCAGCTCGACGGCCCGCTCGTGCAGGCGGGCGAAGTCCGGCGAGGTCTCCATCACCGTGGAGAGCAGCTCGATCGCCTGCGCGGTCGCACCATCCACCTCTGCCAGCGCCGCGGACAGCTCCGGCTGGCCGGCGCGCTCCTTCCAGGCCAGCTTGGAGATGCCACGCACTTCGCGCTGCGAGCCCGCGCAGGCCAGGCGCAGCTCGCGCGCCGCCAGCTCGAGGCGCGACTGCAGCGCCTGCCAGTCCTGCAGGCCGCGCGCCTGCGCCAGCCCCAGGCCCAGCACGTCACGGCCGAAGTCGATCAGCTGCGAGGTGCCCAGCAGCGTGCCCAGGAACTGCACGCCGGCCTCGGGCAGCTGGTGGGCCTCGTCGAAGACGGCCAGCTCGACGCTGGGCAGGATCTCGGCCACGCCGCTCTCGCGCAGCGTCATGTCGGCGAAGAACAGGTGATGGTTGACGACGACGATGTCCGCCTCCATCGCCTCGCGCCGCGCCTTGACGACGTGGCAGCGCTGGTATTCCGGGCATTCGGTGCCCAGGCAGTTGTCGCGGTTGGAGCTGACGATGGGGATCACCGGCGAGCGTTCGTCCAGGCCGTCGATCTCGGCGAAATCGCCGCTGACGGTCTGCTGGGCCCAGAGCTCGATGCGCGCGAGCGAGGCCACCGCCCGGCGATCCGGCAGCTCGGCCGAATGGCGCGCCTGCTTCATCCGGTGCAGGCAGAGATAGCTGCCACGCCCCTTCAGCAGCGCGATCCGCAGCGGCACCTGCAGGGCCTCGGCCAGGCGCGGCAGGTCGCGCAGGAAGAGCTGGTCCTGCAGGCTCTTGGTGGCGGTGCTGATCAGCGCGCGCTGGCCGGCCAGCAGTGCGGGCACCAGGTAAGCGTAGGTCTTGCCCACGCCGGTGCCGGCCTCGACGACCAGGCTCTCGCGGCGGGCGATTGCACGGGCCACGGCCTGCGTCATCTGCAGTTGCGGTTCGCGCGGCTTGTAGCCGGTATCGAAGCGCGCCAGCGGCCCGCCCTCGTCGAAGGCTGCAGCCACCCACTGCTCCAGGTCGCTGAGGCTTGCGGAGGTTTCGGTCAAGGGGAGGTAGAGATCAGGTCTTTGCCGGGCTTGCCGGCATCCGTCTCAAATTATAGTTAGCAGCCATGACCCGCACCTCCCCTGGCTTCCGTCTCAGCGCCGCCACCGGCATCCACCGCGGCGACCGTGCCTATCAGCAGGACCAGGTCGAGGTGCTGGTCCATCCGGTGGTGCCCGGCTGCGTGCTGGCCGTCGTGGCGGACGGCATGGGCGGCAAGAGCGGCGGGCGCAAGGCAGCGGACCAGGTGGTGCTGACCGCGCGCCAGCTGTTCGAGCGCTTCTCCCCGGAGACCGAGAGCGCCGTCGACCTGATGGCCCAGATCGTCTCCGAGGCCCACCTGATGATCAAGCTGACCGCCCTCTCCGCCGAAGAGGAGCCGCACAGCACGCTGGCCGCCTTCCTGATCCTGCCGGACCGCAGCTGCCACTGGATTCACTCGGGCGACTCGCGCATCCACCACTTCCGCGGCTCGCGGCAGTTGCGGCGCACGCTGGACCATTCCTATGTGCAGCGCCTCGTCGACGAGGGCCAGATCACCGAAACCGAAGCCGCGGTCCATCCGCAGGGCAACCTGCTGACGGGCTGCCTGGGCACGGTGCAGGAACCCACCATCAGCACCGCGGTGATCGACACGCTGGAGGTCGGCGACACGCTGATGTGCTGCAGCGACGGGCTCTGGCACTACTTCAACGCCCGCGAGCTCGGCTCGGTACTGGAGAGCGTCTCGCCGCGCGAAGCGGCCGAGCTGCTGCTGGGCAAGGCGCGCGAACGGGCCGGCGGCAGCGGCGACAACCTGTCGCTGGCGATCGTCCGGGTCGAAGCCCTCGCCTAACGGCTCGCCGCGGAGGCGGCGGTCGCCGCAATGTCCGCGGCGGTGGGGATGGGCAAGGGCTTGCCCGCAGGGCGGCCGCTCGTCTGCTGCTTCGCCTCGCGCTCCGCCTGGCGGCGCTGCGAATCCTGCTGGTGCTGCAGCACCAGCCGCTGCCGGCGGCTGGCCTGCTCGCGTTCGCGGGCGGCCGCCACGGCGGCCTCGTCGGCCTGGCGGGTGATCGCGCGGGCGTGGATCTCCGGGTCGACCGGCAGCGAGCGGGAGGGCTGGGTCTCGGCCGGCTTGCCGTCAGCCGCCGGCGGCTGGCGCAGCGCCTCGGTGCGGCGGCGCCCCTCCTCGGCGGCGAACTCGCGCTGGCGATCGGCGACGCGCTGGTCGTGTTCCTTGGCGCGTTGCCTGCGCTCCTTGGCGTCGAGCTCCTGCAGCCGCTTCTCCAGCGGCCGCAGCCCGGCATTGCGTTCGAGCCGCGCCGTCTGCACGCAGTCGTTGACGAGGAAGCGCTGCTGGCAGGCCTGGCTCGCGGCCTGGTAGCGCGACTCGACCGCCTGGCGCTGGCGCAGCAGCTCGCGGCGCTCGTCGTCGGCGGCATGGGCGGGGCCCAGCGAGCTCAGCAGCAGGATCGGCAACAGGAACTTCATGGGCAGGCGGATCGATCGATCAGGTCAGCGAAGTATCGACCTCGCGCCGCTCCAGCGACAGGTATTCGGACGACTGCATCTCCTGCAGCCGCGACACGGTGCGCGGGAACTCGTGCGCCAGCGGCCCTTCGGTGTACAGCTGCTCCGGCGGCACGGCGGCCGAGATGATGAGCTTGACGCGGCGGTCGTAGAGCACGTCCACCAGCCAGGTGAAGCGGCGCGCCTCGCTGGCCAGCCGCGGCGGCATCTCGGGCACGCCCGAGAGGATCAGCGTGTGGAAGCGGCTGGCGAGCTCCAGGTAGTCGTTCTGCGAGCGCGGGCCGCCGCAGAGCGTCTGGAAGTCGAACCAGACCACGCCGCCGGCCTTGCGTTTGGCGTGCAGCTCGCGGTGCTCGATGTGCAGCACCGGCTCTTCCTCCTTGGCCTCGGCGAGCGACTCGAAGGTCTGCGTCAACGCGGCCTCGGCCTTGTCATCGAGCGGCCAGTGGTACAGGTCCACATGCTCCAGCGTGCGGCGCCGGTAGTCGAAGCCGTTGTCCACGTTGATCACTTCCAGCTTCTCGTTGAGCAGGTCGATCGCGGGCAGGATGCGGTCGCGGTGCAGGCCGTTCGGGTACAGCTCGTCGGGCTTGAAGTTGGAGGTGGTGACGATGGACACGCGGTGCTTGAACATCGAGTCCAGCAGCCGGTGCAGGATCATCGCGTCGGTGACGTCGGCCACATGGAACTCGTCGAAGCAGATCAGCCGGAAGCGCTTGGCGATGCGCTTGCCCAGTTCCTCCAGCGGGTCGGCGATGCCCTTGAGCTCCTGCAGCTCGCGGTGCACCTCGCGCATGAACTCGTGGAAGTGCAGCCGGGTCTTGCGGGTCAGCGGCACGGCCTGGAAGAAGCAGTCCATCAGGAAGCTCTTGCCCCGGCCCACGCCGCCGTACATATAGACGCCGCGCGGCAGCGGCGGGCGCACCAGCAGCTTGGTCACCGCGTTGGAGCGGCGGGCCTTGTAGGCGGCCCATTCGTCCTGGCAGCGCTGCAGCGCCGCCACCGCGCGGAGCTGCGCGGGGTCGGCGGTGTAGCCGCGCTCTTTCAGGGTCTGCTCGTACAGCTCGGTGACGGAAATGATCATGGATCTCTACAGAAAAAAGGGGCGACTTGTGGCCGCCCCTTTCCTTGCTACGCCGGAGGGCTGGATCAGAAGTTCAGCGTGCGCTTGTCGATCGCCAGCGCGGCTTCCTTCGTCGATTCGCTCAAGCTCGGATGCGCGTGGCAGATGCGCGCGATGTCCTCGGCCGAGGCCTTGAAGGCCATCGCGACGGTGGCTTCGGAGATCAGCTCCGAGGCCATCGGGCCGATGATGTGCACGCCCAGGATCTCGTCGGTCGTGGCGTCGGCCAGGAACTTGACGAAGCCCGAGGTGTCGCCCAGCGCGCGCGCCCGGCCGTTGGCCAGGAACGGGAACTGGCCGGCCTTGTAGGCGCGGCCTTCGGCCTTGAGCTGCTGCTCGGTCTTGCCGACCTGCGCGATCTCGGGGCTGGTGTAGATCACCGACGGGATGATGTCGAAGTCCACATGGCCGTGCTGGCCGGCGATGCGCTCGGCCACAGCCACGCCCTCTTCCTCGGCCTTGTGCGCCAGCATCGGGCCACGGACCACGTCGCCGATCGCCCAGACATTGGGCAGATTGGTCTTGCAGTCGTGGTCGACGGTGACCATGCCGCGCTCGTCCAGCGCCAGGCCGACGGCCTCGGGGTTCAGGCCGATCGTGTTGGCGGTGCGGCCGATCGAGACGATCAGCTTGTCGACGGCCAGCGTCTGCTCGGCGCCCTTGGCATCGGTGTAGGCGACGGTGACGCCGCCATCGGCCTTGGTGACCGAGGCGATCTTCACGCCCAGCTCGATCTTCAGGCCCTGCTTCTTGAACAGCTTGGCGGCTTCCTTGGCGACCGACTCGTCCACGGTCGGCAGGAAGGCCGGCATCGCTTCCAGCACGGTCACTTCCGAACCCAGGCGGCGCCACACCGAACCCAGCTCCAGGCCGATGACGCCGGAGCCGATCACGCCCAGCTTCTTCGGCACGGTCGGGATGCGCAGCGCGCCGTCGTTCGACAGGATGGTCTCCTCGTCGAACGGCGCGCCCGGCAGCTGGCGGGCGTTGGAGCCGGTGGCGACGATCACGTGCTTGGCCGTGATGGTCTCTTCACCGGCCTTCAGCTCGTACTGGCCGTCCTTGGCAGCGACGAAGGAGCCGCGGCCGTGGAAGAAGGTCACCTTGTTCTTCTTGAACAGGTAGAGGATGCCGTCGTTGTTCTGCTTCACGACGGTGTCCTTGCGGCCCAGCATCTTGGCCACGTCGATCTTCACCTCGCCGGTGGAGATGCCGTGGTCGGCGAAGTGCAGGCTGGCGTGCTCGAAGTGCTCGCTGGACTGCAGCAGTGCCTTCGAGGGGATGCAGCCGACGTTGGTGCAGGTGCCGCCGGGCGCGGGACCGCCCTTCTCGTTCTTCCACTCGTCGATGCAGGCGGTGTTGAAGCCGAGCTGCGCCGCGCGGATCGCCGCGATGTAGCCGCCGGGGCCGCCGCCGATGACGACGACGTCAAAGTTCTTGGTGCTCATCAGTCAGTCGTTCCGCTTAGATGTCGAACAGCAGGCGGGCCGGATCTTCCAGCGCGTCCTTCATCGCCACCAGGCCCAGCACGGCTTCGCGGCCGTCGATGATGCGGTGGTCATAGGACATCGCCAGGTAGTTCATCGGGCGGACCACGACCTGGCCGTTCTCGACGACGGCGCGGTCCTTGGTGGCGTGCACGCCCAGGATGGCCGACTGCGGCGGGTTGATGATCGGCGTGGACAGCATGGAGCCGAAGGTGCCGCCGTTGGAGATCGAGAAGGTGCCGCCGGTCAGGTCGTCGATGGACAGCTTGCCGTCCTTGGCCTTTTGGCCGAACTCGGCGATCTTCTTCTCGATGTCGGCGAAGCTCATCTGGTCGGCATTGCGGATCACCGGCACGACCAGGCCGCGCGGCGAGCCGACGGCGATGCCGATGTCGAAGTAGCCGTGGTAGACGATGTCGTTGCCGTCGACCGAGGCGTTGATGATCGGGTACTTCTTCAGCGCGGCGACCGCGGCCTTGACGAAGAAGCTCATGAAGCCCAGCTTGACGCCGTGTTCCTTCTCGAACTTCTCCTGGAACTTCTTGCGCATCTCCATCACCGGAGCCATGTTCACTTCGTTGAACGTGGTCAGGATGGCATTGGTCGATTGCGACTGGACCAGGCGCTCGGCGATGCGGGCGCGCAGGCGCGACATCGGCACGCGCTGCTCGGGGCGGTCGCCCAGGTTCACGGCCGCAGGAGCAGCGACGGAGGGCAGCGGCTTGGCCACGGCCGGGTTCACCGGCGCAGCGACCGGAGCGGCCACGGCGGCGGGCTTGGCGCCGGCGGCCAGAGCGTCGCCCTTGGTCACGCGGCCGTCCTTGCCGGAGCCGGCCACGTCGGTGGCGGCCAGGCCCTTCTCGGCCAGGATCTTGGCGGCGGCGGGCATGGCCACATCACCCTTGCTGGCGGAGGCCGCCGGGGCTGCGGCGGCGGGAGCGGCGGCTGCCGGAGCGGCTGCAGCAGCGGCAGGCGCGGCGGCGCCGGCCTTGCCTTCGGTGTCGATCTTCGCGATCAGCTGCTCGCTGGCCACGGTGGTGCCGTCGGCCACGACATGCTCGGCCATCACGCCGGAAGCCGGGGCCGGCACTTCCAGCACGACCTTGTCGGTTTCGATCTCGACCAGGGTCTCGTCCATGGAGACGGCCTCGCCGGGCTTCTTCTTCCAGGTCAGCAGCGTGCCTTCGGACACGGACTCGGAAAACTGGGGAACTTTGACGTCAACGATTGCCATGATGCTTGTCTTTTGGTGTGCGTAAGCAGGCCCGGCGCGCTGGCTTCTTCTTGGCAGCGCGCCGGGCAGTCTTTTACTTCGTCAGGATGAAGCCCTTGAGCTTGCCGAAGGCCTGCTCCAGCAGGGCCTTCTGCTGTTCCTGGTGCAGATGCGCGTAACCCACGGCCGGCGAGGCGCTGGCCGGGCGGCCGGCGTAGCCGAGCTTCTGGCCTTCGGCCATGTTCTCGTGGATGTAGTGCTGCACGAAGAACCAGGCGCCCTGGTTCTGGGGCTCGTCCTGGCACCAGACGATGTCGGTCGCGTTTGGGTACTTCTTGATCTCGGCGGCGAAGGCCTTGTGCGGGAACGGATACAGCTGTTCCGCGCGCAGGATCGCCACGTCCTTCTTCTCGCCGCGGGCCTTGACCAGGTCGTAGTAGACCTTGCCCGAGCAGACGATGATGCGCTTGACCTTGGCGTTATCGATCGTCTCGTCGCGCTCGCCGATGATGGTCTTGAACTCGCCCTTGGTGAACTCGCTCATCGGCGAGGTCGCGTCCTTGTTACGCAGCAGCGACTTGGGCGTCATGATGATCAGCGGCTTGCGGAACATGCGCAGCTGCTGGCGGCGCAGCAGGTGGAAGATCTGCGAGGCCGAGGTCGGCTGCACCACCTGCATGTTGTTGTCCGCGGCCAGCTGCATGAAGCGCTCCAGGCGGGCCGAGCTGTGCTCGGGGCCCTGGCCTTCGTAGCCGTGCGGCAGCATCAGCGTCAGGCCGTTGGAGCGGCCCCACTTCACTTCGCCGGAGGCGATGAACTGGTCGATCACGACCTGCGCGCCGTTGACGAAGTCGCCGAACTGGGCTTCCCAGATCGTCAGCGTCACCGGATCGGCCGAGGCGTAGCCGTACTCGAAGCCGAGCACCGCCTCTTCGGACAGGATCGAGTCGATCACGACGAACGGAGCCTGGCCTTCCGCGACGTTCTGCAGCGGGATGTAGATGCCCTCGTCGAACTTCTCGCGGTTCTGGTCGTGCAGCACCGCGTGGCGATGGGTGAAGGTGCCGCGGCCGCTGTCCTCACCGGACAGGCGCACCGGATAGCCGGACGCGACCAGCGAGGCGAAGGCCAGGTGCTCGCCCATGCCCCAGTCCACGTTGATCTCGCCGCGGCCCATCGCGGCGCGGTCGGCGATGACCTTCTCCACCAGCGTGTGGGCCTTGAAGTTGGCCGGCAGCGTGGTGATCTTCTCGGCCAGGCGCTTGAACTCGGCCACCGGCAGCGCGGTGTCGCAGCTGTCGGTCCACTTCTTGCCCAGGTACGGCGACCAGTCGGTGGCGTACTTGCTCTTGAAGTTGGTCAGCACCGGATCGACCGTGTGGCGGCCTTCGTCCATGGCGGCGCGGAAGCTCTTGACGAACTCGTCCGGGCCTTCGGCCGTCAGCACGCCCTGGGCGACCAGGCGCTCGCCGTAGAGCTTGCGGGTGCCGGGGTGCTTGGCGATGGACTTGTACATCAGCGGCTGGGTCAGGGCCGGCGTGTCCTGCTCGTTGTGGCCCAGCTTGCGGAAGCAGACGATGTCGACGACGACGTCCTTCTTGAACTGCTGGCGGTATTCCAGCGCCAGCTGGGTGCACAGCACCACGGCTTCCGGATCGTCGCCGTTGACGTGCAGCACCGGCGCCTCGACCATCTTGACGACGTCCGAGCAGTACAGCGTCGAACGCATGTCGCGCGGGTCGCTGGTGGTGAAGCCGATCTGGTTGTTGATGACGATGTGGACCGTGCCGCCGGTGAAGTAGCCGCGGGTCTGGGCCAGCGCCAGCGTTTCCATCACGACGCCCTGGCCGGCGAAGGCCGCGTCGCCGTGCACCAGCACCGGCAGCACCTGCTGGCCTTCGTTGTCGCCGCGGCGGTCCATGCGGGCCTTGACCGAGCCTTCGACGACCGGGTTGACGATCTCGAGGTGGGACGGGTTGAAGGCCAGCGACAGGTGGACCGGGCCGCCAGGCGTGGACACGTCGCTGGAGAAGCCCTGGTGGTACTTGACGTCGCCCGAGGGCAGGTCTTCCGGCGCCTTGTGCTCGAACTCGGCGAACAGGTCGCCCGGCATCTTGCCCAGCGTGTTGACCAGCACGTTCAGGCGGCCGCGGTGGGCCATGCCGATGACGATTTCCTGCACGCCGATGGCGCCGGCGCCCTGCACCAGCGCGTCCATCGAGACGATGAAGCTCTCGCCGCCTTCCAGCGAGAAGCGCTTCTGGCCGACGTACTTGGTGTGGAGATAACGCTCGAGGCCCTCGGCGGCCGTCAGGCGGTCGAGGATGTGCTTCTTCTGCTCGACCGTCGGGGTGGCCTTGGAGCGCACGGTCTCCAGCTTTTCCTGCCACCAGCGCTTCTCGACCTGGTCGGTGATGTGCATGTACTCGGCACCGACGCTGCCGCAGTAGGTTTCACGCAGGGCCTGCACGATCTCGCGCAGGGTCATGCTCTCGGCCTTGCTGAAGTAGGTGTTCGTGGCGCTGAACGAGATGTCCATGTCGGACTCGCTCAGGTCGTAGAACGCCGGCTCCAGCTCGGGAATCTTGGGGCGCTCCACGCGCTTGAGCGGGTCCAGGTCGGCCCAGCGCGAGCCGACGTTGCGATACGCGGCGATCAGCGACTGGACATGGACCTGCTTGCGGGCCACCGACAGTTCGCCGCTGGACACCTTGTTGCCGAAGGCATTGGCCTTGGCGCGCTGGGCGAAAGATTCGATGACGGGCGCGTGGGCCACGTCGCGGTTCTCGGTCCCGTCGGTCGCGGGGACATGCTGCAGCGCGTCGAAGTAGGCGCGCCAGTTGTCGGGCACGGAGCCCGGGTTGTCGAGGTAGGCCTCGTACATCTCTTCGACGTAGGGCGCATTGCCTCCGAACAGGTACGAGTTGGACCTGTATTGCTGCATCATTTCGCTCACCTCTCACCCCGGTTTCCAGGGCATTGGCTGGTTGGATAAACCTTCCGCGGCACGGCTCGACCGCTTGGCGGATTGCGACCCACCTCGGCTGCCGACTGCACACGGGCAACCAAAGGGACGGGAAGGACCAAAGAAAACGGGGCGACTGTAGCACTACTCGCTAACCCTAGGAACAAGCGGGTACAGCCGCTAGACTGCGCCCCGATCGCGGCCGCGAAGTTTTCATCGGCGCGCCACTGCCGCCAGGCACCATTTCCGGCTTTCCACGCCGTTTCCACATGAACACCCTTCTCGAACGTTTCCGCCTCGCACCACGCCTGGCGCTGGGCTTCGGCCTCGTGCTGATCCTGATGTCGCTGACCGTGCTGCTGGGCATGTGGCGGCTCGCGCAGCTGCGCGACATCGCTGACGAACTGGGCGGCGAATCGGCCGAGCGTGCGCTGCTCGCCCGCGAGCTGCATGCCATCGTCGTGATCAGCGCCGAGCGGGCCGAGACCCTGCTGGTCACCGACAACCCCGACTACGCCAAGCACATCAACGAGGTCCGCAAGGCCACCTCCGACCGCTCGGCCGAAGTGCGCAAGCGCCTCGAAGCCCTGTCCGACTCCGAGCAGGGCAGCGCGCTCTACAAGAAGATCGACGTGGCCGGCGAGGCCTTCCGCGTGGCACGCAACGCGCTGGTCAAGCAGCGCGAGGGCGGCAAGCCGGTCTCCGACGACGATGCCCGCAACGTGCTGCGCCCCGCCGCCTCGGCCTACGCCAAGGCGGTGGACGACTATGCGGAATACGAGCGGGCCAATGTGCTGGCCTCGCGCGACGCGGCCATCGCCAGCGCGGAAGCCGGCCGCAACCTGCTGATCAGCGGCATCGTGCTGGGCCTGGGCCTGAGCGTGCTGATGGCCTGGCTGATCTCGCGCTCGATCGTCGCGCCGCTGGAGGCCGCCTCGGCGCTGGCCGGCCGCGTCGCCGAGGGCGACCTGACCGGCGAGCCGCCGCGACTGAACGGCCGCGACGAGGTGCAGGCCCTGGTCGGCGACTTGAGCGGCATGCAGGACAAGCTTGCCGGCCTGGTCCAGAACATCCAGCAGATCAGCGACAGCGTGGCCACCGCCAGCAGCCAGATCGCCACCGGCAACACCGACCTCAGCCAGCGCACCGAGGAAACGGCCAGCAGCCTGCAGCAGACCGCCAGCGCGATGGAGCAGTTGACCACCGCCGTGCGGCACAGCGCCGACTCGGCCCGCCACGCCAACGAACTGGCCGCCGGCGCCTGCGACGTGGCCACCCGCGGCGGCGCGGTCGTCGGCCAGGTGGTCAGCACCATGGGCGAGATCAGCGCCAGCTCGCACAAGATCGCCGACATCATCGGCACGATCGACGGCATCGCCTTCCAGACCAACATCCTGGCCTTGAACGCCGCCGTCGAGGCGGCGCGGGCCGGCGAGCAGGGCCGCGGCTTCGCGGTCGTCGCCTCCGAGGTGCGCTCGCTGGCGCAGCGCAGCGCTGCCGCCGCCAGGGAGATCAAGGCGCTGATCGGCGCCTCGGTCGAGCGGGTGGACGCGGGCGCCCAGCTGGTGGAATCCGCCGGCACGACGATGAACGAGATCGTCGGCAGCGTGCAGCGGGTGCGCGACATCATCGGCGAGATCAGCGGCGCCGCGGCCAAGCAGGGCGCGGACATCGGCCAGATCGGCAACTCGGTCAACCAGCTGGACCAGATGACGCAGCAGAATGCGGCCTTGGTCGAGGAATCGGCCGCCGCCGCGGAGAGCCTGCGCGAACATGCGCTGCAGCTGGCCGGCATGGTCCAGACCTTCCGCGTCACCGCGCGCCGCTGAACTGAGGAGAGCCGAGATGCAAGTCCAGGTCGTCGACTACCGCGCGCCGGGTGCGCCGGAGCAATTCGCCCGTTCGCTGCACGAGACCGGCTTCGGCGTGCTGGTGAACCATCCGATCCCGCAGGCCCTGGTCGAGAAGATCTACGCCGATTGGCTGGCCTTTTTCAATGGCGCTGAAAAGCAGGCTTATGCCTTCTCGCCGGAGACGCAGGACGGCTGGTTCTCCACCGCCATCTCCGAGACCGCCAAGGGCCACACGCAGAAGGACCTGAAGGAGTACTTCCACATCTACCCCTGGGGCCGCATCCCGCCCTCGCTGAAGGCCGATGCGATGGCCTACTACGAGCAGGCCAACGCGCTGGCGGGCGAGCTGCTGTCCTGGGTGGAGCGGCACACGCCGGCCGACATCTCGGCGCACTACAGCGAGCCGCTGTCTCGGATGATCGAGGACAGCCGGCTGACGCTGCTGCGCGTGCTGCGCTATCCGCCGCTGACCGGCGCCGAGCCGCCGGGCTCGCTGCGGGCCGCGGCCCACGGCGACATCAACCTGCTGACCATCCTGCCGGCCGCCAACGAGCCGGGCCTGCAGGTGCAGGCCAAGGACGGCGCCTGGCTGGACGTGCCGAGCGACTTCGGCATGCTGATCGTCAACATCGGCGACATGCTGGAGGAGGCCTCGCGCGGCTACTACCCGTCGACGCAGCACCGCGTGGTCAATCCGAGCGGCGAGGGTGCGACCAAGAGCCGGATCTCGCTGCCGCTGTTCCTGCATCCGCGCCCGGACGTGGTGCTGTCGGAGCGCTACACCGCACACGAGTACCTGATGGAGCGGCTGCGCGAGCTCGGCGTCAAGACCTGACCCCGATGGTCGTCTCCGACTTCGAACGCCGGATGCGACCCTTCGTCGCGCTGCAGGCGGCGGTGGCCGCGCTGGGCGCCTTCGCCGGCGTCTTCGTCTATGCCGGCCACGGCGCCGCCGCGGTGGCGCGTTATGCGGCGCTGATGTACGGCACGGCGGGGCTGTCGCTGGTGCTGGCCTTCGCCGCCGGCATGCGCATGCCCTTGAAGGCGGCGCGCCTCGCCCAGGCGGGCTTCGCGCTGCCGGCCGCGCTGCTCTGGTGGGCCGACGGCCGGCCCGACCTGCTGGCCCTGGCCATCGGCGGCTTTCTCGGCTTCACCTGGGGCGCGCGGCACTGGCTGGAACTGCAGGCGCTGGGCAATGCCGAGCGCGACGGCTATGCCACCCATGTGATCGCGCTGGCCGTTGGCGTGACCCTGGCCGGCACGCTGGCGGTGAGCGGGCTGCTGGCTGCGTCGGGCGATGCGCGCCGGCCGGTCTATGCGCTGTTCGCGCTGCTGAGCATCGCCGGCGTGCTGCTGGCCGGCCGCCGCCTGCCCGAGGCCCCGCCGATCCGGCTGGAGCAGCCGCTGGCCGTGCTGCGCCAGGCCGCCTACCGCGACAGCCTGCCGCTGTTCCTGCTCGAATCCGGGTTGATCGGCATCACGATGGTGCTGACCGCCAGCGGCGCCATGCAGTCGCTGGAGAGCGCCAGCGACTACGGCTGGGCTGCCAGCGCCGCCACGCTGGCGGGCGCGCTGGCGCTGCGCGCCATGCGCAGCCGGCGGCACAGCGGCAACCGCGTCGGCTGGATGCGCATCGCCTGCTGCGGCATCGTCGCCGCGGCCGCCTTGCTGGGCGCCAGCGCCGCCTGGCCACGCCTGTTCATCGCCTATCTGCTGCTGCAGGCGGTGGTCAGCCCCTTCTGGGCCGCCAGCGAGCATGTGCTGAACCAGCGGGCGCTGGACATCCACGGCGCCGTCGGCGACCGCATCGCCGCGCGCGAGGGGACGCTGGCGATCTTCCGCCTCGGCACGCTGGCCCTGTTCTGGTGGGCCACGCAGGCGCTCGACGACCACCAGCGCCTGATCGCCGGCGCCTGCATCATCGGCGCCGCCGCGGTGCTGGAGTTCCAGCTCGGCCGGCACTGGCTGGCCCACCACCATGGCGCGGCATCAGCTCATCCATATCCACGCTGAGGCGCCGCCGAAGCCGCCCGAGGGCCAGACCTGCAATGGTTGCGGCATCTGCTGCCTGGCGGAGCCCTGCCCGGTCGGCGTCGTCGTGAGCCTGAAGCGGCACGGCGCTTGCAAGGCCTTGCGCTGGTCTGACGAGCAAACGCGTTACGTCTGCGGACTGATGGTCGGCCCGGTGCTCATCCGGCGTATCGTTGGCCGCTGGATTGCCGCAGGCCAGGGCTGCGACTGCAGCCTGGAAACCGATACCACCAAGGGAGATCCTGAATGACGACGTGTCTGAAGTCCTTGATCCTCGCCCTCAGCCTTGCCACAGGCGCCGCCCACGCCGTCCCGCTGCGCTGGGCCGCCACCAACGATGTGCTGACGCTGGACCCGCATTCGCAGGACCACGCCACCACCCATGCCATCGTGCAGCATGCCTACGAAGGCCTGACCCGCTACGACGCCAAGTTCCAGGTGGAGCCCTGCCTGGCCAGCAAGTGGACCTATGTCAGCCCCACCCAGGTGCGCTTCGAGCTGCGCAAGGGCGTCAAGTTCCATGACGGCTCGCCCTTCACCGCGGAGGACGTGATCTTCTCGTTCAACCGCATCCGCCAGCCGCAGGGCACGCTGCAGATCTACGTCTCCGGCATCAAGGAGATCCGCAAGGTCGACGACTACACGGTCGACCTGGTGCTCGACGCGCCCAGCCCGGTCCTGCTGCGCAACCTGGTGGACTTCCGCATCATGAGCAAGGCCTGGGCGGAGAAGAACCGCAGCACCAACATCCAGGACTTCAAGGCCAAGGAGGAGAACTACGCCTCCCGCAACGTGATGGGCACCGGCCCCTACAAGATCACCGGCTGGATGCCGGACCAGAAGATCACGATGGCGATCAACAAGGACTGGTGGGATACGAACAAGGGCAACATCACCGAAGTCACCTACCTGCCGATCAAGTCCGAGCCGACCCGCGTCGCCGCCCTGCTCTCCGGCGACGTGGACCTGGTCAGCGACGTGCCGCCGCAGGACGTGGCCAAGCTGAAGGCCGACCCGAAGATCCGGATGCTGGAAGGCAACGAGGTCCGCACGATCTTCTTTGCGATGGACGAGGGCAGCGACGAGTTGCCCGGCGCCAGCGTCAAGGGCAAGAACCCGTTCAAGGACAAGCGGGTGCGCGAGGCGCTGTCGATCTCGATCGACCGCGAGGCGATCAAGCGCACGATCATGCGCGGCCTGTCGATCCCGGCCGGCATCATGGTGGCGCCGGGCGTCAACGGCAACACGCCGGACATCGACCAGCCGCTGAAGGTGGACTACGAGAAGGCCAAGAAGCTGCTGGCCGAGGCCGGCTACCCGGGCGGCTTCGACATCCCGCTGCACTGCCCGAACAACCGCTACGTGAACGACGAGCAGATCTGCATCGCGGTGGTCTCGATGTGGTCCAAGATCGGCGTCAAGGCCAAGCTGGTGGCGCAGCCGATGACGCTGCACAGCCAGACCTTCCAGCGCGGCGAGGCGCCGCTGTACATGCTGGGCTGGGGCACCTCTACCTTCGATGCGCTCTACCAGCTGCAGGCGCTGGCCCGCACGCGCAGCGGCGGGCAGGACGGCAGCTTCAACTTCTCCAAGGTCAGCGACGCCAAGCTGGACGCGCTGATCGACGCGATGAAGACCGAGACCGACGTGCCCAAGCGCAATGCGCTGATCCGCGAGGCGCTGCTGCGGCAGCGCGACGAGTACCTGTTCATCCCGCTGCACCACCAGGTGCGGCCGTGGGCGATGAAGACCAGCGTCGAGACGCTCTACCGCTCCAACGACCGCCCCGAGGCGCGGTTCACGACGATCAAGTAAGGCTCAGCCGGGCGCGGGCCGCCCGGTATTCGCGCACCAGCCGCTCGACCAGCTCGCGCGTCGGCACGATGGCCTTCACCGCGCCGATGCCCTGCCCGCTGCCCCAGATGTCCTTCCAGGCCTTCTTGGCCGCGTTCTCGCCACCGCCGAAGTTCATCTTGCTCGGGTCGCTCTCGGGCAGGTTCTCAGGGTCCATGCCGGCATTGACGATGGAGCCCTTCAGGTAGTTGCCGTGCACGCCGGTGAAGAGGTTGCTGTAGACGATGTCGTCGCTCGAGCTGTCGACGATCATCTGCTTGTAGCCCTCGACCGCGCGCGCTTCCTCGGTGGCGATGAAGGCCGAGCCGATGTAGCCGAAGTCCGCGCCCATCGCTTGTGCCGCCAGCACCGCGTCGCCGGTGGCGATGGCGCCCGACAGCGCCACCGGGCCGTCGAACCACTCGCGGATTTCCTGGATCAGCGCGAAGGGACTCTTGACGCCGGCATGGCCACCGGCGCCGGCCGCCACGGCGATCAGGCCGTCGGCGCCCTTCTCGATCGCCTTCCTCGCGAACTTGTTGTTGATGATGTCGTGCAGCACGATGCCACCCCAGCCATGCACCGCCGCGTTGATGTCCTCGCGGGCACCCAGGCTGGTGATGATGATCGGCACCTTGTACTTGGCGCAGACGGCCATGTCGTGCTCGAGCCGGTCATTGCTCTTGTGCACGATCTGGTTGATCGCGAACGGCGCGGCGGGCTTGTCGGGGTTGGCGGCGTTGTAGGCGGCCAGCGTCTCGGTGATCTCGCGCAGCCAGTCGTCGAGCAGCTCGGCCGGGCGGGCGTTGAGCGCCGGCATCGAGCCGACGACGCCGGCCTTGCACTGCTCGATCACCAGCTTGGGCGTGCTGACGATGAACATCGGCGAGGCAATGATCGGCAGCGGCAGGTTCTGAAGGACCTGGGGCAAGGGCATGTTTGGGTCTCCGTCGATTCTTGGCGTTATCAGAAGGCGTCCAGCGGCAGCGCGGTGACGCTGTCCGCGCCCTCGACGATGGCCGCGCGCAGCGCGCCGGTGCGCGGCAGGATGTGCTCGGCATAGAAGCGCGCGGTGGTGACCTTGGCGCTCATGAAGGGCTTGTCCTCCTCCATGCGGGCTTCGGCGGCCAGCAGCGAGCGGGCCAGCTGCCAGCCGGCCACCAGGTTGCCGGCCAGCATCAGATAGGGCACCGAGCCGGCATAGGCGGCGTTCGGGTTGGCCTTGCCCTGGCCGGCGATGTAGGACACGGCGGCCAGGAAGTCCGCGCGGCTGGCGGCCAGCTGCTTGCGCACGGCCAGCGCGGCCGATGAGCCGCTGGTGGCGAGTTCGCCCTCGGTCGCCTCGATCTGGGCAGCCACGCCCTGCGCGAAGGCGCCGCCGTCGCGGATCGTCTTGCGGCCGACCAGGTCGTTGGCCTGGATCGCGGTCGTGCCTTCGTAGATGGTCAGGATCTTGGCGTCGCGGTAGAACTGGGCCGCGCCCGTCTCCTCGATGAAGCCCATGCCGCCGTGCACCTGCACGCCGAGGTCGGTCACCTCCAGGCTCATCTCGGTGCTGTAGCCCTTGACCAGGGGCACCATGAATTCGTAGAAGGCCTGCGCCTCGGCGCGGGTCTTCTCGTCGGCATGGTGGTGGGCCGTGTCGTAGGCGGCGGCGGCGTTGATCGCCAGCGCGCGGCTGCCTTCGGTCAGCGCGCGCATCGTCATCAGCATGCGGCGCACGTCGGGGTGGTGGTCGATCGTCACCGCGGCCTTGGCCGAGCCGTCCACCGGGCGCGACTGCACGCGCTGGCGGGCGTAGTCCACCGCCTTCTGGTAGGCGCGCTCGGCCTGGCCGATGCCCTGCAGGCCCACGGCGTAGCGGGCCGAGTTCATCATGATGAACATGTACTCGAGGCCGCGGTTCTCCTCGCCGACCAGATAGCCGATCGCGCCGCCGTGGTCACCGAACTGCAGCACCGCCGTCGGGCTGGCCTTGATGCCCATCTTGTGCTCGATGGACACGCAGTGCGCATCGTTGCGCGCGCCGTTGCTGCCGTCGGCATTGATCATGAACTTGGGCACGATGAAGAGGCTGATGCCCTTCACGCCCTCGGGCGCGCCGGTCACGCGGGCCAGCACCAGGTGGACGATGTTGTCCGCCATGTCGTGCTCGCCGTAGGTGATGAAGATCTTGGTGCCGAAGACCTTGTAGCTGCCGTCGCCCTGCGGCTCGGCGCGGGTGCGCACCAGGGCCAGGTCGGAGCCGGCCTGCGGCTCGGTGAGGTTCATCGTGCCGGTCCAGGTGCCGTCGATCAGCCTGGGCAGGTACAGGGCCTTCTGCTCGTCGGAGCCGGCGGTCAGCAGCGCCTCGATGGCGCCGTCGGTCAGGATCGAGCAGAGCGCAAAGCTCAGGTTGGCGCCGTTGACGATCTCGGCGCAGGCCGAGCCGATCGTCTTGGGCAAGCCCTGACCCCCGAAGTCCTCCGGGTGCTGCACGCCCTGCCAGCCGCCCTCGGCGAACTGGCGGAAGGCGTCCTTGAAGCCTGGCGTGGTGGTGACCACGCCGTCCTTGAACCACGACGGGTTCCTGTCGCCTTCGACGTTGAGCGGACCGATCACGCCCTCGTTGAGCTTGGCGCATTCCTCCAGCACGGCGGCGGCCGTTTCAAGGCCGTGGTCGGCGAAGGCGGGGATGGATTGCGTCAGCTGCTCGAGGCCGGCCAGGGCCTGCATGTCGAACAGCATGTCCTTGACGGGGGCGCGGTAGGTCATGGTGGTGTCTCCAGATACAACAAGGGCGCCGCGACCGTGAAGTCGGGCGCCCCGGGGCTCAATCCAATAGCGGAATTACAGGCTCTTGACCAGTTCCGGCACGGCCGTGAACAGGTCGGCTTCCAGGCCGTAGTCGGCCACCGAGAAGATCGGCGCTTCCGGATCCTTGTTGATCGCGACGATCACCTTCGAGTCCTTCATGCCGGCCAGGTGCTGGATGGCGCCGCTGATGCCGGCGGCGATGTACAGCTGCGGCGCGACGATCTTGCCGGTCTGGCCGACCTGCCAGTCGTTCGGGGCATAGCCCGCGTCGACGGCAGCACGCGAGGCGCCCAGCGCGGCGCCGAGCTTGTCGGCCAGCGGGGTCAGCACTTCCATGAACTTGTCGCTGGAACCCAGGGCGCGGCCACCGGAGACGATGATCTTGGCGGCGGTCAGCTCGGGGCGATCGCTCTTGGTGACTTCACGGCCGGAGAAGCTGCTCTTGCCGGAATCCGCAGCGGCCGAAACAGTCTCGACGGCAGCCGAGCCGCCGGTGGCGGCGGCCGGGTCGAAGCCGGTGGTGCGCACGGTCACGACCTTCTTGGCGTCGGACGACTGCACGGTGGCGATCGCGTTGCCGGCGTAGATCGGGCGCTCGAAGGTGTCGGCGGCGATGACCTTGGTGATGTCGGACACCTGGGCCACGTCCAGCAGCGCGGCGACACGCGGGGCGACGTTCTTGCCGGAGGCGGTGGCGGGGAACAGGATGTGGCTGTAGTCGCCGGCGATGGCCACGACCTGGGCGGCCAGGTTCTCGGCCAGGCCGTCGGCCAGTTGCGCGCCGTCGGCGTGCAGGACCTTGGCGACGCCGGCGATCTGCGCGGCAGCGGCGGCGGCAGCGGCGGCATTGGCACCGGCCACCAGGACGTGCACATCACCGCCGCAGGCGGCGGCGGCGGTCACGGTGTTCAGCGTGGCGCCCTTGATGTGGGCGTTGTCGTGTTCAGCGATGACGAGAGCGGTCATGTTGATGAGTCTCCGGAATTCTTTAGATGACCTTGGCGGTGTTCTTGAGCTTGTCGACCAGGGTGGCGACGTCCGGCACCTTGATGCCGGCGCCGCGCTTGGGCGGCTCCTCGACCTTGATCGTCTTGATGCGCGGGGCGACGTCCACGCCCAGGTCGGCCGGCTTCAGCGTTTCCAGCGGCTTCTTCTTGGCCTTCATGATGTTGGGCAGCGTCACGTAGCGCGGCTCGTTCAGGCGCAGGTCGGTGGTGACCACGGCCGGCAAGCTCAGCGACACGGTTTCCAGGCCGCCGTCCACTTCACGCGTCACGTTCGCCTTGCCGTCCACGACCTCGACCTTCGAGGCGAAGGTGCCCTGCGGCAGGCCGGCCAGCGCGGCCAGCATCTGGCCGGTCTGGTTGCAATCGTCGTCGATCGCCTGCTTGCCCAGGATCACCAGCTGCGGCTGCTCCTTATCGACCAGGGCCTTCAGGATCTTGGCCACGGCCAGCGGCTGCAGTTCCACGTCGGTTTCCACCAGGATGGCCCGGTCGGCGCCGATGGCCATCGCGGTGCGCAGGGTTTCCTGGCACTGGGTCACGCCGCAGGAGACGGCGATGATCTCGGTGACCACGCCCTTTTCCTTCAGGCGCACGGCTTCTTCGACGGCGATCTCGTCAAAGGGGTTCATCGACATCTTGACGTTGGCGATATCCACGCCGGTGCCATCGCTCTTGACGCGCACCTTGACGTTGTAGTCGACCACGCGCTTGACAGGGACCAAAACCTTCATCGAAGTCTCCAGGGGGCTAATTGACGTTTACGTTAACTGCGGATTCTACGGGTGCGACCCGCCGGTCACGCCACCCTTTTCGAGCAGCGTCACATAAAAAAGCACGATCGTTCGATTCTAACCACGCTCTTGGGCGACCCTGCCTTCGCAGGCGGAGAAGCTCACGTTGGCTAGACTTGAAGGACTGATGAACCAGACGACTCCCCTGCCCCGGCCCTCGATCGGTGTCTTCGATTCCGGCGTCGGCGGCCTCACCGTGCTGCGCGAACTGCGCCGCGAACTCCCCGCTGTGGATCTGCGTTATGTCGCCGACACGGCCCACGCCCCCTACGGCCAGCGCAGCGCCGACTACATCGCCGAGCGCAGCCTGGCGATCACTCAATACCTGCTCGACCAGGGCGCGCGACTGATCGTCGTAGCCTGCAACACCGCCACGGCGCATGCCATCGCCGCGATGCGCCAGCGCTGGCCGGCGCTGCCCATCGTCGGCACCGAGCCGGGCATCAAGCCC
>JADMIO011135764.1_pt1 | contig 49722 bp, 39 predicted proteins | sample 8958161 | NCBI WGS metagenome assembly JADMIO01 (sample SAMN16585339, study PRJNA669376) | soil metagenome | isolation source: Crop rotation soil | place: USA: Cullars Rotation, Alabama | collected 2011
CCAGGTGAAATCAGTCGACTCTGAGCAGCCGATCTACAACATCCGCAGCATGAACGAAATCCGTTCTGATTCAGTCGCTCCCGAGCGCCTGAATCTGACCCTGCTGGGAATTTTTGCGGGCATCGCTTTGGTGCTCGCGATTGTCGGCATCTATGGCGTGATGTCCTATTCGGTCACGCAACGGACGCACGAAATCGGAATCCGCATGGCCATTGGCGCACAACGCCGTGACGTATTTCGCATGGTCATGGGCCAGGGAATGTTGTTGACGGCGATCGGAATTGTGATCGGTCTGGGAGCCGCGTTCGGACTCACGCGACTAATGGCCACGATGCTGTTTGGAGTCAAAGCCACGGATCCAGCCACCTTCACCTTTATCGCCGTGTTGATTGCGGTGGTGGCTTTCATCGCCTGCTTCGTTCCCGGCCACCGCGCTACCAGGGTCGATCCCGTGGTTTCGCTGCGTTACGAGTAAAGAAAGGAATTAGATAATGGAGTCATTGCTGCAGGATATTCGCTACGCGAGTCGCAGGCTTATTAAGCGTCCCGGCTTTACGGCAATTGCCGTTGTTACCCTGGCGTTAGGCATCGGCGCCAACACCGCGATCTTTAGTGTCGTCGACGCGGTGATGTTGCGGGCCCTGCCGTACCACAATCCTAAGCAGCTGATCCTGCTCTCAACAGTCGGATCGAGTGGCGAGCGCGACGGACTTTCCATTCCCGAGGTTCGCGATTACCAAAACCAAATGCACTCGCTCGAGGACCTCATTGCTTTTCAATCTCAAAGTGTAAACGTGACTGGGAATGATCGGCCCGATCGGGTGCGCGGAGCGTTCGTCACGGCAAACTACTTCAAGTTTTTTAATCTTAGCCCGCTCGTCGGCCGCACCTTTATTGAAGGCGAAGACCAACCGGGCGGCGCCAAGATTGCCGTCGTCAACGAGAAGATGTGGCGCGAACGCCTGAACGGCGATCGCAATCTCGAGGGAAAGAAACTGATCCTTAACGGCGAGCCTTACAGCGTGGTGGGCGTCGTGACCGCCGGTTTCAAACATCCTTTCGATCCCGACGTTGAGTTATGGATGCCCGTCGTCAATTACCCGGGCAATGCCAATGAGCGCAGCGGACGCTTTCTCCTGGGCATGGGTCATCTCAAGCACGGAGTGAATCTATCCCAGGCGCAATCTGAAGCCGGCGTCGTGGCCAGCCAGTTGGCCCAGGCTTATCCGAAAGAAAACAGCGGGCGCGCGGCGTCGATTGAGAGTTTTCGCGAGGTGATGGTGCGCGGAATTCGCCCGATGCTCTGGCTTCTGTTCGGGGCCGTCGGCGTAATCTTGTTAATTGCCTGCGCCAACCTTGCCAACCTCTTACTGGCGCGCGGGCTGGCCAGACATCGAGAGATCGCTGTGCGCGCAGCCATGGGCGCCGGCCGCTGGCGTCTGATTCGCCAACTACTAACGGAAACCACTTTGATTGGTTTGGTGGGTGGGATAGGTGGAATCTTCCTGGCGTACTGGGGCCTCTATTTACTGCTTAAGCTGCCGCAGAATTTTGTCAGCGTCGAAGATGCGACGTTGGATACGCGGGTGCTGCTCTTCGCCATCGGCGTTTCGCTGTTAACGGGTTGGTTATTTGGGCTGGCGCCCGCGCTGCAACTCGCCAAACCGGACCTGCAATCTTTTCTGAAGGAAGGCGGACGCAGCGCCGGTGAAGGCGCGCGCTGGAACCGTGTGCGCAGCGGTTTTGTCGTGGCGCAAGTCGCTTTGTCTCTACTGTTACTGGTTGGCGCCGGATTGCTGATTAGAAGTTTTGACAAGCTGCTGCGGGTCAACGTTGGTTTCAAACCTGAGCAGCTGCTAAGCCTCGAATACCGGCTGCCGCGAACCAAGTACAAAGAGGTCGCCGCGCAATGGAACTTTCACCGGCAGGTGATGGAGCGCATTCAGGAGGTTCCCGGTGTGCAGTCGGTGGCGCTCGTCCGTGGTCTGCCATTCAGCGGCAACGGTGGCACCACTTCGATCACCTTGCCCGACCGCGAAGTTCCGCAGGCGGGCCACGAGCCGGAGGTGATGTTCAACTCGATCACGGCAAACTACTTCGAAACGATGGGCATTCCCTTCATCAAGGGCCGGCTCTTCGGCAATCAGGATCGTCCCGACACGACGCCGGTGGTGATCATCAATCAGACGATGGCGCAAAAGTTCTGGCCCAACCAGGATCCGTTGGGCCGGCAGGTAAAGACTGTGCAGGACGGCACGGCCCTGACGATCGTGGGCGTAGTGGGTGATGCCAAGCACTATTGGCTCGAGGAAGAAGCTCGTCCGCAAATGTACGGTCCTTACAGCCAACAACCCGGTTACTTTGCCACCGTAGTGATTCGCACCACCGTGGAGCCGCTGAGTCTCAGCGAGCCGGTGCGCCAGGCGCTTTGGAAAGTCGATGCGGACCAGCCGATGTGGAAGATTCGCACCGTGGAATTCCTGGTCAATCGGAGCGTGGCCGATCGGAAATTTCTCCTGGCGCTGATGGGGATCTTCGCACTGCTCGCCCTCGTGCTGACGATGATTGGTCTATATGGAGTGATCAGCTATCTGGTCAACCAACGGACACAGGAGATCGGAATTCGGATGGCGCTGGGAGCACAGATGCGGGACATCCTGAAAATGGTCTTGAAGCAGGGCATGATTCTGGTCTTAACCGGCGTTGCGTTGGGGCTGGCGTCCGCGTGGCTCTTAACCCGACTTATGGCCCGTCTGCTTTATCAGGTTAGCGCTACTGACCCGCTAACTTTTGCTGTCATCGCCGCACTGCTGATCGTCGTGGCCTTACTCGCTTGCTATCTACCGGCGCGGCGCGCAACGAAAGTCGATCCACTGGTAGCACTTCGGTACGAATAGGAATAGGACAGAATGGGACTTATACGACCTATAGGTCCCATAAGTCCCATACGTCCCATAAGTCTTCTATGGAGATAATCTCATGAACTCACTAATCAAAGACATCCGCTTCGGCATTCGCAGTCTCTTGCGGCAACCCGGCTTCGCCCTGATTGCGATCGTCACCCTGGCTCTGGGAATCGGGCTTAACGCCGCGCTTTTCTCGGTGGTAAGTGGAGTACTGCTTAACCCCTTGCCGTTTCCCGAGCCCGATCAGATGGTGACGTTCGATCAGAGCAAGCCCAACTTCGACCTGGGCGCAATTCCCTACCCTAATTTTCTGGATTTGCGAAAAGAGAATCGGACCTTCGCCGCGATGACGATCCTGCGGGCGCAATCCTTCAGCTTGCTCGGCGTGGGCGAATCAGAGCGGATCACCGGCCGCTATGTTTCCGCGGATTTCTGTTCGGTCTTTGGTATCAACCCGATTCTCGGGCGGGGATTTGCCGCCGCGGAAGACGAGCCCGGCGCCGCGCCGGTTGTGCTGATCAGTAACTCACTCTGGCAACGTAAGTTTGGGGGCGCATCGGATGTCGTGAACCGCTCGCTCATACTCGACGGGAAATCATTTTCGATTGCCGGAGTATTGCCCGCGAGCTTCACCCTCTTTCGCAACGCGGATGTTTTCGTGCCCATCGGGCAATGGAACATCCCGCAGCTAAAGTCGCGCGGCGCCGGTCTCGGGCTGCACGGGATGGGCAGGCTGAAGCCCGGCGTTTCAATTGATCAAGCCCGGTCCGACTTAAACCGCATCATGCAGAGCCTGGCGACCGCCTATCCCGACACTAATCGAGGCAACGGTGCAGCGGTCGGCGCTTTGAAAGAGAGAGTAGTGGGCAATATTCGGGGCACGCTCTGGTTATTGCTGGGGGCCGTGGGATTTGTGCTGCTGATTGCCTGTGTCAACGTCGGCAACTTGATGCTGGCGCGGGCGACCGGCCGGCAGCGCGAATTTGCAATCAGATCGGCGCTCGGAGGTGGATGGTGGAGACTCGTTCGCCAGTCATTAACGGAAAGCATGTTGTTGGCTCTGGCCGGCGGAGCTCTTGGATTGTTGCTGGCGAATTGGGGGACGCACGCGGCGCTAAGCCTGTTGCCGACAACTTTGCCGCGGGCGGCGGAAGTGAAACTCGATAATCGAGTGCTCATTTTCACACTGGTTGTTTCGCTGCTCAGTGGCGTTCTTTCAGGCCTGGCGCCGGCGCTCAAGAATTCGAAGTGGCAGCTGGCTGAGACGTTGAAGGAGAGCGGTCGTGGTCACACCTCACGGGGCCGGGCCCAGACAATTCTGGTAGCGGTCGAAGTCGCGCTGGCCGTGGTTTTGTTAATCGGCGGCGGCTTGATGGTCCGCAGTCTGCGCGCGCTTTGGAGTGTCGATCCGGGATTTCGCCCCGATAATGTTTTGACGTTTGGACTCAGCCTGGCGCCAGGCACGCGTGACGCGAGCCCACAGATAATTCGCAACACCGTCCGCCAGTTGAGCGCTGACCTCAATTCCCTTCCTGGAATTCGTGCGGCTTCATTTTCGGCCGGCGGTTCTCCACTTCAGGGAGAAGATGACCTCTTCTTTTGGATTGACGGCACGCCAAAACCCGCGAGTCAGAGTGAAATGCACATGACGCTCGTTTATCGCGTCGAACCCGCTTACCTGACTGCCATGGGCATTCCGCTCAAGAAGGGGCGCTTCTTCGAAGATCACGACACTGAGACCTCTCAGCAGGTCGTGGTGATCGATGAAGTGTTCGCGGAAAAATTTTTTCCTGGCGTCGACCCGATTGGAAAGCGCATCCGGCAGGATGGCAACGAGCCGCAAACCGTTGTCGGAGTCGTCGGCCACGTCAAACAATGGGGGCTGGATAGCGACGAAAGCCAATCATTGCGCGCGCAACTCTACGAGCCCTTCCGGCAGTTTCCCGACAATGCCATGAGCGGACTTGCCGCCGGCGTCGGTGTTGTCGTCCTGGGCGATGGTTCGGGATCAAATCACTTCGATTCAATCCGGCGAACGATTCAAAACCAAAACAATCAGAACGTGGTCTTCACCCCGCAGACAATGAATGAAGCCATCGCTGAATCACTTTCGCAGCGGCGCTTTGCGATGATCGTGCTTGATTCATTCGCTGTTCTCGCGCTGCTGCTGGCCAGCATAGGCCTTTACGGCGTCATCTCGTATCTGGTCGGTCAGCGCACCCAGGAATTGGGAATTCGCATTGCGCTGGGGGCGCAGCGGCGGAACGTTCTGACCCTGGTGCTCGCGGACGGATTTAAGATGGCCGTCAGCGGAGTGATTGTGGGATTGCTCGCTTCGTTCGTCCTGACCAGGCTGCTGACAAACATGGTCTATGGAGTGAGCACTACCGATCCGGCAACGTTCGCCGTCATCTCGGTGTTGCTGATTCTGGTTGCGCTGCTGGCTTGTTATATCCCGGCCCGGCGGGCCACCAAAGTCGATCCTTTGATCGCCTTGCGTTACGAATAGTTTTTGGAGTGCGCTGACTTGTCAGCGCTACGCGGCGAGTGGTCGCCGCGACAAGTCGCGGCTAAGAAGGCGGTAACAAGTTACCGCACTCCATAATTGCAGTTCTGATCATCGCGGCTCTGGGTTACGAATAAGAGGGGAGCGAAACGAAAATGTATTCATTGTTTCAGGATTTGCGTTACGCGGTCCGCACAATGCTCAAGCGTCCCGGCTTCACCTTGATTGCTGTCATGACGCTGGCCCTGGGGATTGGTGGCAGCACGGCAATCTTCACGGTGGTGGATGCGGCAATCATACGCGGACTGCCTTACAAGTCTCCCGACCGCTTGTACCACCTGTGGGAAACCACTCCGCAGAAGCAGTTTGGCCAGCGCGAATTTTCGTACCCTGATTTTCAGGACTATCAACAGAACCAGGTTTGTGAAGGGCTCGCGGCTTACACCGGCGGCGGCGCCATCCTCAATGGCCGTGGAGATCCGGAACGCGTCTTTGCGCCATCAGCAACGGCGAATTTCTTTTCCGTGCTGGGCGTTGACGCTTTAATCGGCCGCACCTTTCAGCCCGGCGAAGACAAGCCCGGCACGCCGCGCGTGGCGGTGCTGAGTTACGGACTCTGGCAACGAAAGTTCGCGGGCGATCGCAACGTGATTGGCCAGCCCATCAATCTCAGCGGCCAGATGTACACGATCGTCGGAGTTCTGCCGCCAACTTTTCAGTTCGCGTTGCGCCCGGCCGACCTCTGGCAAACTTATCAGCCGACAGATAATCAATTGACGCGGCGATATATGCACGGCACTAACCTGATCGCCCGTTTGAAACCCGGAGTCAGCGAGAGCCAGGCCCAGGCTGAGCTGAGCGTTATCGCCCAACGCATCGAGCAACAATTCAAAGACTCACACGCCGGCACCACGCTCAAACTCGTGCCCTTACAAGAGCAGGTAGTCGGACAGGTGCGGCCAATTCTGATGTTGTTGCTGGCGGCCGTAGGCCTGGTGCTGGTAATTGCGTGCGCGAATGTGGCCGGCTTGCTGCTAACCCGGTCGCTGTCACGACAAAAAGAGGTGGTGATTCGCGCCGCCCTCGGCGCCAGTCGCTGGCGCGTGGTGCGGCAGCTGCTGACCGAATCGGTCCTGCTCTCACTGGTGGGCGGCGCGGTCGGCTTGTTGTTGGCGCGTTGGGGAGTCAGTGGGCTGGTCGCGATTCTTCCCGACAATCAAATCAGCGCTCTGCCCTTTCTCAATAACCTGGGCGTTAGTCCAAAGATGCTCATCTTCTCGTTCGGCATCGCGCTGTTAACCGGATTGTTGGCGGGAATAGTGCCCGCTTTGCAGGCCTCGCGGCCACACTTGAACGAAGTACTCAAAGAGGGTGGCCGTTCGATGGCGACCGGCAGTGGCCACCGCTTGCGCAGCGCTTTTGTAATTACTGAGATTGCGCTTGCGGTCGTCTTGCTGGTCGGCGCCGGTCTTCTACTCAAGAGTCTGATGCAGATTTTGAGGACCAGTCCGGGCTTTAACCCTGAGAACCTTCTGACCATGACCGTGGTCCTGCCGGCCGATAAGTATCAGGACGCCGCAAAGCAGATCGCCTTTTATGATCAACTACACGAGCGGCTCTCGCACGTTCCCGGCGTCAACGATGTCGGCTCGGTAAATATCCTGCCGCTCCAGCCGGGCAATACGACTCGCTTCTATGTTGAAGGCGATCCGGTGCCGCAACCCGGCACCGAAGTCGAAGCCAACACTCGCAACGTTGATGAAAGTTATTTCAAGACGCTGGGAGTGCCGCTGCTCGCTGGGCGGGTGTTTGATAACCGCGACGACGCCAACGCTCCTTCGTCGGTAATTATCGGCAAGACTCTTGCTGACAAAGTCTTTGCCGGGCGCAATCCCATCGGCCGCCGCCTGGTTTATGCGGGAGTCCAAGCCCCTCCAGAGCTGGTTTTAGGCGTAGTCGGTGATGTGAAGATTACGGGCTTGGACGAAGCGGTCCGGCCGGTCATTTATTATCCGTTCAGGCAAAATGCGTCCGTGGCGACGAACCTGGTGATCCGCACGAGCAGCGATCCGAATGCCATCTCAGCAACGATTCGCGAGCAAATGCGGAGTTTGGAACCGGGAGTGGCCGTGTTCAATGTGCGCTCGATGGGCGAGATCATTTCGACTTCGCCGGCGGCCTTCCTGCGCCGGTTTCCGGCAACCTTAATCACGATTTTTGCAGGGCTCTCGCTACTGCTTTCATCGATCGGAATCTACGGCGTGATCTCTTACGCCGTCAGCCAGCAGACCCATCATATCGGCGTCCGCATGGCGCTGGGCGCCCAGGCCTTCGACATTCTCCGCATGGTTTTGCGGCAGGGGTTCGTCATGGCCCTGATTGGCATTGGCATTGGCGTCGTGGCGGCGCTTTCGGTGACCCGGCTGCTGAAGAGTCTGCTTTTCGAAGTCCCGGCCAATGACGTCACGATTTTCGCGATCGTGATCGGAACGCTTGTACTCGTGGCGCTGCTGGCGTGCTACTTCCCTGCCCGGCGCGCCACGAAGGTCGATCCACTGGTCGCGCTGCGTTACGAGTAACAAGACTGTTGATTCTGATCCAATGCGGAGTTGGATATCCCACAGGCTTCCGGCCTGTGATGAGGGAGAAGAATGAAAACTCTTTGGCAGGATCTTCGCTACGGCGTTCGGATGTTATTGAAGCGTCCGAGTTACACGTTGATTGCCGTTCTCACGCTGGCGCTCGGCATCGGAGCGAACGCGGCAATCTTCAGCATCATTCAAGGCGTCTTGCTGCGTTCGCTGCCTTACCCCGAGCCCGACCGCATTGTGACGTTATGGGAAAACAACACCAAAGAAAATATCCCCATGGACGATGTTTCGCCGGCGAACTTTCTGGATTGGCGCGAACGGCAACAGGTTTTCTCGGATATTGCTTTTGCCAACCCGAACAGTCTGGATTACGCGAGCGGTGGGGAGCCTGAAGTAATTCGCGCAGCTTCGGTCTCGAAAGGCTTCTTCCAGGTTTTCGGGGCCGCGGCGCTGGAGGGCCGCACCTTCCTGCCGGAAGAGTACGAGGCGGGAAAGAACCAGGTCGTGATTCTGAGCCACGGCGCCTGGCAACGCCGGTTTGGCGCAGACAAGAACATCATCGGGCGAGTGTTGACGCTGGATGGGCTACCCACCACGGTCGTCGGCGTGATGCCGCCCGACTTCCGTTTGTATTTGTTCGATCGCGAAGAAGAAATGTGGTCGCCCCAGGTTCCCAACGAGGGAATGAAGCAACAACGTAAGGCGACTTATTTGAAGGTAGTTGCGCGATTGAAACCCAACGTCACTCTGGCTCAGGCCCAGGCTGAGTTAAACCGCATTGCTTCACAGCTGACTCAGGAAAACCCCAGGACCAATGAAGGCGTTGGCATCAGCGCTGTGACGTTGCCTGAGCATTTAAAAGGAAAGTGGCGGCCTGCTTTGTTGATTCTCGCGGCAGCGGTCGGTCTGGTGCTGCTCATTGCCTGCGCGAACGTTGCAAACCTATCGCTCGCGCGGGGCTCAGAGCGCGTGCGCGAGTTTGCGATTCGCAACGCCATCGGCGCAGGACGCAGCCGCATCATGCGACAGTTATTAATTGAGAGCGGATTGCTCGCGGCCCTCGGCTGTGCCGGAGGCCTTTTCCTGGCCGTCTGGGGAGTCGGCCTAATCGTCGCTTATAACCCCGGCGACGTCCCGCGGATCGAAGAAGTTAGTATCAACAGCGTGACGTTGCTGTTCGTCGGCATCGTTGGGGTGCTTACGACTCTGGTTTTTGGGCTGGCGCCGGCGCTGCAGTTGTCCAAACCCGACTTGCAATCGACATTGAAAGAAACCGGACAAACCGCGACCGCGAATCCCGCCCCCCGTCGCTTGAGAAACACCCTGGTGGTTGCGCAGATTGCTCTGGCGGTTGTGCTGCTGACGGGCGCGGGTCTCTTGATCCGAAGTTTCGTCAGCTTGCTGAGGGTGAATCCGGGATTTGAGCCTGACAAGGTCATGGCAATCCAGGCTTTTATTTGGGACCGCTACAGCAAGCCTGAACAGCGTGAAGCCTATGTCAAGGACACGCTGGAAAAGATCGAGTCACTACCTGACGTCGAAGCCGCCGGCGTGACCACGGCGATTCCGCTTTTGGAGAGTAGTCAAACTTCTTCCCTTCCGTTTGAAGTGGACGGGAAACCGCCGCAACCCGCAGGGCAGGAACCGGTCGCACAATTCACCATCGCCTCAGCCAATTACTTCTCAGCCATCGGCGCCAAGCTTCTCAATGGCCGGCTCTTTAATCAGTTTGATCTGAAAGACGCACCGAAAGTTGCACTCATTAACGAGACCATGGCCAGGCGCAACTGGCCTGGTGAAAATCCTGTCGGAGCCAAGTTCACTTTGAAACGCGGCGGACGCGATGCCCGCACCGGCACAACCCTCGAAGTCATCGGCACGGTGAGCGACCAACGGCAGGATGGTTTAGAGAAGACCCCGCGGCAGGAATTTTTTGTCCCTTACGCGCAAGCTCCGTCAGGCTCGACGATTTTCGTGGTGAGAGCCAAGGGAGATCCCAACACTATTTTGCAGTCAGTGAAAGCGCGCATTTGGGAAACGAACAAGACGCAACCATTTTATGCGGTCACGACGATGGATCAGCTCGTGCGCGACTCGCTCAAGGCGCGGCGGTTTAACCTCTTATTGCTGGGCGCGCTGGCCGCCCTTGCCCTAATCCTGGCGGCAGTCGGTATCTATGGAGTGATCAGTTTCACCACCGGACAACGAACTCATGAGATAGGTTTGCGCATGGCTTTGGGAGCCCAAACTAGTGACATCCTGAGACTAGTTGTGGGACAAGGGATGGGCCTTACTTTAGTTGGCTTGGCAGCCGGGTTACTGGCGTCGCTTGGCTTGTCGCGCTTCTTGTCCAGCTTGCTGTTCAATGTCGCTCCTACTGATCCGTTCACTTTTGCGTTCATCTCGATCTTGTTTACCGGCGTGGCGCTGCTGGCTTGCTACTTCCCTGCCCGGCGCGCCACGAAAGTCGATCCACTGGTCGCGCTGCGTTACGAGTGATGCGACGAAGAAAATTTGCGCGGAGTCGATTTACTGATCCTGTCAGGGAAGGAATGGGGGTTCAATGCAGTCTTTAATAGCTGACATTCGTTACGGAATTCGGAATCTTTTGAAGCGGCCGGGCTTCACGGCTATCGCTGTCATTACTCTGGCGCTCGGCATCGGGGCGAATACTGCGATCTTTAGTGTCGTCAATGCCGTGCTACTGCGTCCCTTGCCGTACGTCGACGCTGACCGGCTTATGGTGCCGTGGGGCAGAAGAGACGACACGCAAAATAGCGCGAACGTGTCGTATCCGGACTTCGTCGACTGGCAGGCTCGGACACAGTCACTGGAGTACGTCGCCGCCTACAACTCATCCGCCACTTTGCTGCGCGAAGGTGACGCCGAGCCTGAGCTCATTGTTGGAGCGGCTGTCTCTGCCGATCTCTTTCCCTTGCTAAAGGTTGCTCCCACATTGGGTCGTCCATTCACGCGGGCTGAAGATCAACCCAACGCGCCGGCGGTAATAGTCCTGGGTCATGACTTGTGGCAGCGCCGCTTCAATTCGGATCCGAACATCGTCGGCAAACAAATCAGGATCGGAAGTTCGAGCGCGACCGTCACTGGTGTACTGCCCGAAGGCTTTCAGTTTCCGGCGCGGGCTTCGAGAACTGATTTCCTGAGACCGCTGGCCGCGGCACTGGGTGAGCGGACGCAACGGCGCAGTAGCTATTCACTACGCGCGCTCGCACGCCTCAAGCCGGGCGTTACGGTGGCCGCTGCCGAGAGCGAGATGCGCGCCATCGGCCAACAGCTTGAACAACAATATCCGGATGAAGGTTTTCGCCTCGGTGCGCGCCTGGTTTCTTTGCACGATGCGATCACCTGGGACACAAAAACACCGCTGTTAGTTCTGTTGGGCGCGGTTGGCTTTGTCCTGCTCATCGCCTGCGCGAATGTTGCGAACCTGCTACTCGCCCGGGCTGCCGCGCGTCACAAAGAGATTGCGATTCGCGCCGCCCTCGGGGCCGGCCGGTTACGCGTGGTACGACAACTTCTGACTGAAAGCTTATTACTCTCGCTTTTGGGCGGGACGCTGGGCCTGTTCGTGGCATGGTGGGGCATCAACTTATTATTGGCCGCCAGCCCCCTGGAAATTTCGCGCCTGAAGAGCGTCGGACTGAATCTGAAGGTGCTAGGCTTCACCGCCGCCCTTTCAGTGCTAACGGGCGTGATCTTTGGGCTGGTGCCTGCGCTGCAAGCCAGCCGTACGGATTTACAGGATGGGCTCAGAGAAGGCGGTCGCAACGCCGGTGGCGGCGCGGCGCGGAATCGGGTGCGCGCGCTATTGGTCGCGGTTGAAGTGGCTTTGTCGCTGGTGTTGCTGGTTGGCGCAGGTTTGCTCGGTCGGAGCTTCCTGCTTTTAAGTGAAGTTCGGCCTGGGTTTGAGCCGGAACATGTCGTGACGACCAGTCTTTCGCTGAGTAAAGCGAAATACCCCAAACCGGAACAAGGTTTCGCAGAAATCATCACGCGAGCCGCAGCCATTCCCGGCGTCGAAGCGGCGGCGGTCGTTTCGCCGCTACCGCTTGGTGGCGACAGTAACTCCGGAACTTTTCTGATCGCAGGCCGCCCGGCGCTTAGGCCCGAAGATAAACCCTACTCCAACTACCGCGCGATTAGCTCGGATTATTTCCGGGCGCTCAAGATACCTTTTTCGCGCGGTCGCCCCTTTGACGCGCGCGATCAACAACACTCGCCACCAGTCATCATAGTCAACGAGACTTTTGCGCGGCGTTACTTTGCCGGTACTGAGGCGCTCGGCCAGCACATCATGATCGAGGGCGAGCAAGGTAATAATGACGCGCCACCGTCGCGCGAGATCGTCGGCATCGTCGGAGACGTGCGGCATGAGAGTTTGGATACCGAGGCGGGCGCCGAATATTACGTTCCTTACACTCAGGCGCCAGAACCGTCCATGGCCCTCGTGGTGCGCTCGCCGGATGGCGATCCCGGCAACCTCGCCGTCAGTCTGCGTCAAGTCATCAAGCAATTCGACAAAGACCAGTACATACCCACGATTCAGCCGATGACGAAACTGGTGGTTGATTCGGTCGCGCGCCGTCGTTTTAATGCGCTGCTTACCGCAGTCTTTGCAGTGGTGGCGTTGCTGTTGGCCTCAGTTGGAATATTCGGCGTGCTCAATTACACAGTAGCCCAGCGCACGCAGGAGATCGGGTTACGAGTTGCCCTGGGCGCTCAAACCAGCGACGTATTGCGATTGGTGCTGGGCCAGGGAATTCGACTGATTCTATTAGGCGTGGCGATCGGCCTGGCTGCGTCTTTCGGGCTCACCCGAGTGCTCGCGAGCATGCTTTACGGATTAACGCCGACGGATCCACTAACTTTTATCGGCGTCTCGGCTTTGCTTGTAAGTGTCGCGCTCCTGGCGTGCTACTTCCCGGCCCGACGCGCGATGAAAGTCGATCCATTGATCGCGCTGAAATACGAGTGAGGTCGTTGAGGAATCGCCAATTATGATCTGCGGGTGGCAACTGGTTTTCGGTTTAATCAATCCGACCGGGGATTAATGTCAAAGCACAAGGTTCAAAGCACTAAGGAAAACTTATGCGGACAATCTTCAAAGACATTCGCTATGGGATTAAGAGTTTGCTCAAGCATCCCGCTTTCACCGCTGTTGGGCTGATCACGCTGGCCCTCGGCATCGGAGCTAATACGGCGATTTTCAGCGTGGTCAATGCGGTGCTGCTAAGACCATTACCCTTTAATGAGCCCGAACGCCTGGTGTGGGTGTGGGACACTCAACCACAGCTCGCGACCGCGCCCACGTCGCTTCCTGATTTTCTCGGTTGGAAAGAACAGAACCAATCATTCGAACATCTCGCCGCTTATCTAAACGGGAGCATGTTTGTCGATGCGGGCGACGGCACCGCGGACGTCCACGTCGGGCTGGTGACGCCGGAACTGTTTTCGGTATTCCACGTAAGCCCAATCCTGGGTCGCACGTTTACCGACGAGGAAACCTTGCCCGGGCGATTCCGCGTCGCAGTGTTAAGCCACTCAATGTGGCAAAACCGCTTTGCGGCAGACGCAAATGTGGTGGGCAGAACCATACAACTTAGCGGCGCCGCTTACACCATCATTGGCGTGATGCCGGCAGGTTTCTCATATCCGAATCGCGCTGAGCTTTGGCGGCCTCTAATTATTGATCGAGCAAAACTTGATCCCGGTCCTCACTATCTGAACGTAGTCGGCCGCTTGAAACCAGGGGTTACGCTGTCTCAAGCGCAAGCTGACATGTCCATGATTGCCGCGCGATTAGCGCAGCAATATCGGGAGAAGAACGCCGGCCATGGAGTAAAGCTCGAACGTCTGGCGAATGTTGTTGTGGGTGATATTGGCTTGCCTCTCTACGTCCTGCTGGGAGCGGTTGGATTTGTGCTGCTGATAGCCTGCGCAAATCTCGCCAATTTGATGCTGGCTCGGGTCGGCGCGCGACAAAAAGAAATTGCTCTTCGCACGGCGCTTGGCGCCAGCCGTTTTCGCATAGTGCGACAGCTGTTGATCGAAAGCGTCATGCTGGCCATTGGTGGCGGCGTGATTGGGCTGTTGCTCGCATTCTGGGGCGTGCGTTGGATCGTTTCGCTTAGTGCCGACACCATTCCTCGCGTTAACGAGATAAGCGTCGACCCCGGAGTCGCCGCGTTCACTTTGTTGATTTCGGTAGCCACAGGCGTTCTTTTTGGTCTTGCGCCCGCGTTACAAGTATCCAGACCGGACCTTACCGATGCGCTGAAAGATAGTGGGAGATCGACGGCCGGTCTGCGCACAAACCGGCTACGCGGCGCGCTGGTCGTGAGTGAGGTTGCCCTTTCGCTGGTGCTTCTGGTCGGCGCGGGGCTGATGATTAGAAGCTTCGCAAAACTTAACGAGGTCGATCCCGGCTTCAAGCCGGGCGAGGTGCTGACGCTGGGGGTAACCCTGCTGCGAACAAAGTATGCGGAGGACCAACAGGTTGCGCAAACGTTTTCGCAGATCCTCGACCATGCTGGGAATACACCGGGTGTCCTTTCAGTCGCGGCGACTTCGGCTTTGCCGCTGACGGGAAGCAACACCAGCGACTCCTTCACAATCGAAGGCCGCCCACCCATCGCCAAAGAAGCAGAGCCGTCGACTGAGTATCTGGTGGTCACGCCCCGATACTTCGAATCAATGGGTATCCCTCTTTTGTCGGGACGCGATTTTGCCAACACCGACACACGTGAGTCTCCGAACGTAGCCGTGATCAATGACGCTTTCGCACGCCGTCACTTTGCCGGCGAGAATCCACTGGGCCATCGCCTAAAACTGCAAGGCCAGGCGCGCGATCCCCTACTGATTGTCGGAGTGATTAATAACGTGCGGAACATGGCGCTGGATGAACCAACGACACCCGAAGTTTACGTGCCTTATTTACAAGATCCTTTGGGCACGAATTACCAGCGGTCGATGACGATTGTGGCCCGGGCAAACTCAGATCCGGGTGCCATCGCGGCGCCGCTGCGAGCGGCGGTGACTTCAGCCGATAAAAGTTTGCCGGTTTACCGGCTTAAGACGATGACTGAACACCTGCATGATTCACTAGCCCGCCGCCGCTTCAGCCTGATCTTGCTAAGCGTGTTCAGCTGCGTTGCCCTGGCCCTGGCGGCAGTCGGCATCTACGGCGTGATCAGCTACGGCGTCAGCCAGCGGACGCACGAGATGGGAATTCGAATAGCGCTTGGCGCCCAGCCGCGCGACGTTGTCCAACTGGTCGTAAGACAAGCAATGATGCTGACGCTGGCAGGCGTTGGAATTGGGTTAGCCGCTTCGTTGGCACTGTCACGATTAATCAAGGGGTTGTTGTTTAGCGTCAGTGAGACAGATCCGATGACGTTAGTGGTGATTTCCTTGTTGATGACCTCAATTGCCCTGCTCGCATGTTTGCTTCCCGCACGGAGAGCAACCAAAGTCAATCCGCTGGTCGCACTGAAGTACGAATGAGTACGGGTTTGATTTCAGCCGGATCGGAGATAACTAATGGATTCACTAATCAAGGATTTGCGCTATGGCGTCCGGATGTTGTTCAAGCGCCCGGGTTTTACGATTGCCGCTGTGCTCACACTCGCGATCGGCATTGGCGCCAACACGGCCCTCTTTAGTGTGGTTCATGCCGTTGTCCTGCGACCTTTGCCATTTCCCAATCCCGAAAGATTGGTGATGGTGTGGGAAGCAGATAAGAATGGCGAGCAGAACAACATGGGCTATGCAACGTTCGCGGACTGGCGCGCCCAGAATCGTTCGTTTGAGGCAATGTCAGCATTCGGCGATTGGAATCCCACCCTCTCAGGCGTGGGCGAACCACAGGCCTTGAACGGCGCCCGGGTGACGGCGGATTTCTTCCGCGTTCTGGGCGTCAAGCCTTTCCTGGGCCGTGAATTCACGCCCGAAGACGACGCTCCGAATGCCCCACGGGTGGTAATCATCAGTTATGGACTTTGGGAGCGAGGCTATAACCGTGACCGGTCATTGTTCGGAAAACCTATTTCCCTCAGCGGAGTGGAACGCACCGTAATTGGGGTCATGCCTCCGGATTTCCAACCGATACTTAATCCGAACAATAAGCGGGTCGATATTTGGCGCCCTCTCGCTTATGCCGGAGAGGCCGCGCCGGCATGTCGCACCTGCCGCCACCTGCGCACGATTGCCCGGCTTCGGGAAGGCGTAACGCCGGCTCAGGCACAAGCCGAGTTGGCGACCATCCAACAAAGAATCGAGAAAGATCATCCGTCCGAATATTCGTCGAGCGGCATTCAACTCCTGGCTCTCCACCAACAGTTCGCCGGCAAGGTCAGGCCGGTCCTTTTATTCTTGTTTGGCGCGGTTGGATTCGTGCTCCTGATTGCCTGCGCCAATGTTGCCAATCTAATGCTGGTACGGACTGCGTCCAGAAAGAAAGAACTGGCGTTGCGCGTAGCTCTCGGCGCCGGCCGGTCGCGCATCCTGCGCCAGATCCTTACTGAGAACCTGCTGCTGTCAATGGCCGGCGGGGGTTTGGGAGTATTGCTGGCCATGTTCGGCACCCAATGGCTGGTGTCGCTAGCGCCGTCGGACATTCCGAGAATTGAGCAGGTCGGATTGAATCCGTTGGTCCTCGCGTTCGCACTCATCATCTCGCTGCTGACGGGAATCCTGTTTGGCCTGCTGCCGGCGCTGGCCGCCACCCACACCGACTTACAAACTGATCTCAAGCAAGGATCACGTTGGAGCACTGGAGCAACCGACCGTTGGTTGCGTAACGGATTGGTGATCGCAGATGTCGCCCTGGCCATGGTGTTACTCGCGGGCGCCGGCTTGATGCTAAAGAGCATGCTCCACCTGCTTGAGGTTCCGTCCGGAATGTCTTCAGCGAATGTCTTGACCATGAAGCTCTCGCTGTTCGGAACCGAGTTTTCCGGAGAGGACGGGGACGCGCGGGTGCTGGCGACCTTTAAGCAATCGCTCGAGCGAATTTCATCATTGCCGGGTGTGCAGTCGGCCGGAGTCGTCAGCCAACTTCCGCTGAGCGGCGATTTTGATATGTTCGGTTTGCGAATCAAGGACAAGCCCGTCGCCAATCCCGAAGATGGACCCAGTGCGTTCCGCTATGGCGTGACGCCCGGGTATATCGAAGCGATGGGTATTCCGCTTCGCCAGGGTCGCACGCTTACCGCTGCCGATGACGCGAAAGCGCAACCGGTGTTGGTGGTCAACGAACACCTCGCCAACAAAATCTGGCCGGGCGAAAATCCGCTTGGTAAGTTGATCCAGATTGGCGGTCCGGAGCGCCCATGGCGAACGGTGGTCGGCGTTGTCGGCAACACGCGCCACGAAGGTCTCGACCTGCCGGAAAAGATGCAGCTCTACGTTCCTGAGGCCCAATGGTTCTCTCCTGACTCGGACATGGTCCTGGCCATTCGCACGAATAACAATCCCGCGGCCATCGCCACCTCAGCCCGAGAAGCCATCTGGTCGGTGAACCGGAATGTTCGCATCACGGATGTCGCAACGATGGACAAGGTAATCGGCGCGTCCCTGGCGCAACGCCGTTTCCCTATGCTGATGCTTGGACTATTTGCGTTGGCGGCGTTGTTACTGGCGACCCTCGGACTCTACGCCGTGATGGCTTATACGGTAACGCAACGAACCCCCGAAATTGGTGTCCGCATGGCGCTGGGCGCGCAGCCCGGCGAGGTCCTAAAGCTGGTGCTCCGGCAAGGCGTGGTCTTGATCAGCCTGGGCGTTGCCGCCGGTCTGGCCGGTGCTTTCGCCCTGCGCAGTTTAATTGTGGGCTTACTCTTTGAAGTAAAGGGGTCAGATCCGGTAACGCTGATACTGGTCACGGCGGTTCTAGTTGTGGTGGCCCTGTTGGCGTGTTACTTCCCTGCCCGGCGCGCCACGAAAGTCGATCCCTTGATTGCGTTGCGACACGAATAGTTTGGAGCACGCTGAGTTAGAGGATCAGTTTGTTCGCAGCCCGAAGGGCTGCCAGAAAGTAGCCCGGTGGTCGGAGCGCAGCGCAGACCACCGGAAGAAGATCAAAATTAAGATTCGCACCCTGGAGGGGTGCAAGAGTTTAAGTCTATCACCAAGCACTTAACCCTATTTGGGATTTGGTAAGGATCGAACGAACGCATGGTCCTTCAAAGGTCTGGCACCCCTCCGGGGTGCGATTCTAACCCTCGTGAACCGGTGGTCTTCGCTACGCTGCGACCACCGGCTACTTTCTGGCAACCCTTCGGGTTGCTGTACGGTGCGTTAACTATTGGTGCACTGTAAAGGGGTCGCTTTGAAAGTCTTTTCGCAAAGAGCTAACGTGGATACTCGCAACCTCAACGTTGTCGTTTTCTACTAACGACAGGAAGTTCAATGGCCAGGATTCTAATTGCTGACGATCAACCGGACGTGCTTGCGGCGCTGCACCTGCTGCTCAAGGGTGAGTCCTTCGAAATCGAAACCGCTTCCTCACCCGCTTCGGTCATCAATAATGTTAAGAGCAGCGAATTCGACGTTATCCTGATCGATCTGAATTACGCGCGTGATACCACCTCAGGCGCTGAAGGTCTGGATCTGTTGAGCAAAGTTCGCGCTGGTGATCCGAACCTTCCCATCGTTGTCATGACTGCGTGGGGCAGCGTTGATCTCGCGGTCGAAGCTATGCGGCGCGGCGCCCGCGACTTTATTCAGAAGCCCTGGGACAATGCGCGCCTGCTGGCGGTATTGCGCACACAAGTTGAATTGGCCCAGGCCCTCAGGCGCGGCCAGCATCTCGAAGCAGAAAATATCGCCTTGCGCGATTCCGTCACTGAGCCGGCCGGCGCGACGCCAAACTTAATAGCTGAATCAGCCGCGATGAAGGACGTGCTCAACGTGATCCAGCGGATCGCGGCGGCTGACGCGAACGTCCTGATCACCGGCGAGAACGGCACCGGAAAAGAAGTGGTGGCGCGCACGCTGCATGCGCACTCAGCCCGGAAGACCAAGCCACTCGTGTCGGTCAACGCCGGAGCTTTGGCGGAAGGCGTGTTTGAAAGCGAGCTGTTCGGTCATGTGCGCGGCGCGTTTACCGACGCGCGCGCGGATCGAATTGGCAGATTCGAATTGGCCGACGGCGGCACGTTGTTTCTTGATGAAATTGCCAATGTGCCGCTGCGGTTGCAACCGAAACTTCTGCGTGTTTTAGAAACCGGCGAATTCGAGCGCGTAGGTTCGTCAAAGACCACCAGAACCGACGTGCGCGTTTTGTCCGCGACTAACGCCAACCTCGCGGCAGCCGTGGCCGATGGAACTTTCCGGCAGGATTTGCTCTTCCGGCTGAATACGGTCGAGATTCATCTGCCGCCGCTGCGAGATCGGCGGGAGGACATTCCGGCGCTCTCAGAATATTTTTTGCAACAACATCGTGACCGCTACCGGCGAGTAGTTTACGGCTTTACCGACGAAGCGCTTGAAGCCCTGCGGGCCCACTCGTGGCCGGGCAATGTGCGCGAGCTCGACCATGTGATCGAGCGGGCGGTGCTGATGACGAGCGCGCCGGAGATCAGCGCGGCCGACCTCGGATTGCGCGAGCCACCCTCAGGCGCCGCACGTCTGGACGAAATGAGTCTCGAAGAGGTCGAACGACTGCTGATTCAGAAAGCGATTGCCAGGTTTGGTAATGCCAATCGCGCTGCCGAAGCGCTCGGGTTAAGCCGCAGCGCGCTGTACCGGCGATTGCAAAAGTATGGGTTATCATAGCGCCGTGCACGGCTACGATTACTCAGACGGACACAAATCGAGCGCGCCCAATCTCGATCCCACTCTGATCGGCCGGCGCAATCTGGGTTTCGAACGCCGCATTACCGTACTCGCTTTATTGTCGGGCTTTCCGGCGGTAGTGACCGCGGTCCTGCTTCTCTGGTACTACAATTTCACCGCCCGCACTCAGTTAACCGTCGATCTATTTCTGGTCATGATCTGGCTTGGGGTCGCCGCCAACCTCAGGCACCGCGTTATTCGTCCGCTGCAAACTCTGTCGAACATTCTCGCCGCGATTCGCGAAGGTGATTATTCGATCCGCGGCCGGCGTGCCAAGACTGGCGATGCTCTGGGCGAAGTCATGCTCGAAGTTAACGAGTTAGGCGAGACCCTGCGGGAACAACGGCTGGGCGCATTGGAAGCCACTGCTCTGTTGCGCACGGTGATGTCCGAAATCGATGTCGCTGTGTTCGCGTTTGATCACGAGCAGCGTCTGCGACTGCTGAACCGGGCGGGTGAAAGATTGCTGGCCCAATCGGCCGCGCGGCTGCTGGGCCGCACCGGCAAAGAACTGGGCCTGGAAGTTTGTCTCAACCTTCGCAATGAAGGTAGCCAAACCATGCAGATGGTTTTTCCGGGCGGAGTGGGTCGCTGGAACGTGCGCCGCAGCACCTTTCGCGAGCACGGCATGTCGCACCAGCTGCTGGTGCTTACTGACTTGAGCCAGACGCTGCGCGAAGAAGAACGCGTCGCCTGGCAACGCCTGCTACGCGTGCTGGGTCATGAGCTTAATAATTCTCTGGCGCCGATCAAATCAGTGGCCGGCAGCCTGGGGGATTTACTGGGTCGCGAAGAACCGCCCGCGGATTGGCGCGACGACATGGAGCGCGGTCTGCGCGTAATTTCGACGCGCGCTGATTCGCTTTCACGTTTCATCGAATCGTATTCCAAATTGGCAAGATTGCCTGAGCCGCGTTTTGAGAGTGTGAACGTCGGCGATTTGATCAGGCGCGTGGTGGGCCTCACAACCCGTCTGCCGGTGACCGTCAATGCGGGTCCGGAGATCACCATCCAGGGGGACGCGGCGCAGCTGGAGCAACTCCTGATAAATCTGGTACGCAACGCCATCGATGCGTCCATCGAGACCAGCGGCAAAGTCGAGATCGGTTGGACGGTGAGAAATAAACAACTTGATATCTGGATCGACGACGAGGGACTGGGTCTGGCGAGCACCGCAAATCTGTTCGTGCCTTTCTTCACTACGAAGGCCCACGGCTCGGGTATTGGCCTGGTCCTTTCGCGCCAAATTGCTGAAGCCCATGGCGGCACCTTGTCGCTTGAGAATCGGGCGCGCGCGCGCGGTTGTCAGGCCCGCCTGCGCTTGCCAATCCATTCCATCTCGGCTGCGGCGATGCGCTAAATGCGGCGCGGCGTCTAAACGGCCAATGCGGCGACGCACAGCCTCCCATTCTAAGGTCCCGAAGGACCGTCATTGAATAGCCGCGGTCGTGAGACCGTGGATCCGAGTGAGTTGATTTAAGCGAGGCCCGCAGGGCCGTCAGTGAATAGCCACGGCCGTCAGGCCGTGGATCTGGGGTCGCAGAGAAATGCGGAGGCGCGAAGCGCCGGCACTCATCTCCAAATATATCGTTCGTCATATTCAATTCCATGACACTCCAATAATTTGATGTACTCGCTCTTGAAATCCCGTCGACGATGGGTCTTCTGATTTTGAACATAGGTCATAACCGAACGCTCCGCTGATCGGCTGACGCTAAACGCGCCATATCCTTCCTGCCAGGCAAATCCTCTTCGATTACGAACTCTTCATGGATCCAACGTGATGAGTTGGCTTTTACCGTGTTGACCACTTCGGCAATAGACATCGTCGACGGAAGCGAAGTGAATAAGTGGATGTGATCAGTTACGCCGCCAGCTTCCAGAAGTTTTCCCTTCTTCTTTCTCAGAATGCCACCGATGTAGCTGAAGAGATCATTTTCCCAGGTTGAGGTGATCCACGGTTCACGGTTAGCTGTGCTCCAAACAAAGTGAACTAAGAGACTAATGTGTTTTCCCGCCATTTGGATATTATCCAACGTGTGGCAAGGCAAATTTTTTGCAATGCCGCACCTTCGGCGCTCGCGCCCAATTTATTCACATCATCCACGGCCTGACGGCCGCGGCTATTCACTGGCGGCCCTGCGGGCCTTCGTCTCCCAACCGATCATGATCCACGGCCTCACGGCCGCGGCTATTCAATGCCGCGCCTTCGCCGCTCACCTTATCGAACACGGGAAGCTCACGTTGCGTGAAGTCAGCAACTCCCATTAGCACCGGTAAGGATGCCCGTTGACCCGCAGGCAAGGATGCGTGCGCTCCAATTCCTGCGCTCCCGTTGACCCTTTCGGTGAGTTGACTCGGAACGCAAAATCCGCTTTAGTCGCGACCGATATTTCGGAGAATCGCACATGAATCAAACAAACCCCAAGGTTGATTTCTTCTTCCATAAAGCCAAAAAGTGGCAGGAAGAATATGAGAAGCTGCGAGCCATCGCCCTCGGTTGTGGGCTGACCGAAGAACTGAAGTGGGGTTGTCCTTGTTACACGTTTGAAAAGAGCAACATCGTCCTCATCCATGGCTTTAAAGACTACTGCGCGTTTCTGTTTTTCAAAGGCGCTTTGTTGAAAGACTTGAAGGGTGTTCTGATCCAGCAAACACAGAATGTGCAGGCGGCGCGCCAGATTCGCTTCACCAGCGCGCGCGAGATCATAAAACTAAAGCCGGTTTTGAAGGCTTATATTCAGGAAGCGATTGCCGTGGAAAAAGCCGGCTTGAAAGTGAATCTTAGAAAAACGTCAGAATTCAAGATGCCCGCGGAGCTGCAAAACAAGTTCGATGAACTCCCGGCTCTGAAAACTGCTTTCAAGGCATTGACGCCGGGACGGCAAAGAGCCTACCTCCTGCATTTTTCTCAACCCAAGCAAGCCAAAACCCGCGCGGCCAGAGTAGAAAAATGCACGCCACAAATTCTCAATCGAAAGGGATTGAATGATTAAGCGTCAGAACCCGAAGCGGTAGCGACGGGGTCAAACATTTAAGTCGCGGTTTGACGCTATCGCGCGCGCTTCCGACATGACGCCCTGACTCCAGTCAACGGAAAGGAACTAAATGATTAAGGCCTCAACCAAAAAATCGATTCTGCGATGGATCCACCTCATTGTTGCCATTCCGATACTCGGTTATGTTTACAGTCCTTATGCCGAACTGCCAAGCTATGCCGCGGTGACGCGGTTTGTCTTCGCCCCCCTAATTATCCTGGCGGGATATTGGATGTATGCGGGCGCAATTTTTGCCATCATCGGAGTAGCGGCGTGGATCGGCGCATATCGCCTGTCGGGTATTGGAACGGCTATCCTGAGTCAGGTCGTACTTTTCATCGGGCGGAGAATTTGGTTGGCCGTTCGAGCGCGCCGTTAAAAGTGAATCTGATGCCAAAGAAAAACCAGAGCCGGAAAGCCAGGGCTAGTTCAGGCGCAAGCAAGGCGTCGCCGAAAGCACCCGCAAAAGCCAAGCCGGTGAAACTTCTGTCCGGTGGCAACCCGCAAATTGCTAAAGGCGATGGCGACGGTCCGGTGCAGGCTTACATCGCCGCCATGCCCGGGTGGAAGCGGGACCTCGGGAAACGTCTCGACGCTATCATCGTGGGGGCCGCGCCAAAGGTGCGCAAGGCAGTCAAGTGGAACTCGCCGTTTTACGGCATCGAAGGCCAGGGTTGGTTCCTCTCGTTCCACGTCTTCACTCGCTACCTCAAGGTTGGCTTCTTCCGCGGCGCGTCACTGAAACCAATGCCACCCGGTGAGAGTAAAGACAAGAACATGCGCTATCTCGATATCCACGAAGACGATAAGCTCGATGAGGCGCAGATGACGAAATGGGTTAAGCAGGCAGCAAAGTTGCCGGGATGGATGGCTTAGCTACCACCGCTGCTTCGCCGCTCGAGGATTTTTTTCGCTCGCGTCTCTTTCGCGCAAAGCCACGTTTAACCTCAGCTCTGCGGCTTTCCAGGGCCCGTGGGTTTTGTTGATGCCGGTTGAGCCTGACCCACGAAACTTCCGCGGACCGTGAGCGGGCGTGACGGCCAGGTGCTCGTTTTCCCCGACTCGGCGTTCGTGCACGGGGCAACTTCAAATCCGAATGCGCCGGCCAGATCGTTTGAGCCGGGTCGCGCCCTAGTGTTGAAGTACGAGTTGGTGGTCCGGGCGGGGCAGTCCAATCTCACGTGCCGGCCGCCGAGGGCCAGCGGAAAAACGAAATGGCTTCCGGAAGTGATATGCCCGGCGCCGTCAGTTTCGATGAGGAGACTCCAGTCGTCCGCCTTAAGCTCGAGGCTCCCGGATCTGGCGTTAACTAGGTGAGCGCCGCCGCTCGTGTTATCGAAATGTAGTTCACCCGGGGTTCCGTCAAACTTCTTCACGACCCAATCCGGCAAAATGCCGGCGAAGGGACGGGACAGGCGAGGCACTATAACGCGTACTTCGAAGACCGGCGCTGCGGAAGTTTCGGAAAAATTGGGGATGACGGATTCTTCCGGCTGCGATCTAAAAATGACCAGCGAGGCGAGCAATGCCAGCGGAATGACAACCAGAGATATCTTGATCGATTTTTTCATCCACGACTTCATGCGTTTTCATCATCGCCGCAGATCGTAAGGGGATCAAGCGACAGCCTGTCTGAAACAAACGTGTTTTAACCGATGGGCGTGTTCGCAGAAACTGCTGCAGGTAAGAATTATAAAAGTTCTCATAGCGAATCCACTCGCTGAAGTTATCGTCCTGGACTGATCGCGCCTTTAACCCTGACTTATGTTGTTTCCAATTCTGGCCACGACGATTCGTTTGCTCTGGGTCGTTATTGAGTACCCATATCTCCGGCGTCATCGAGTAACGCCGGCAAAGGACTGGGACAAGCATTCTGCAAAGCTCTGGGACATGGTCAACGCAGTGGAATTAATAGGAATGGTTCTGGGTTTTACGAGCATCGGCCGCATTCGGACTGCCCCCACGATCTTGGGTTCAATGGGGCTGTTGTTACTGGTTGCGGGCATCGCGATTCGATGGGCTGCCGTTTACACTCTCGGGAAATACTTCACGGGAGTGGTCGTCATCAAGCCGGATCATCAACTAATCCGCGCGGGGCTTTACAAATATCTGCGCCATCCTGCGTACACCGGAACGCTGCTGGCGCATCTCGGCCTGGGCCTGTCGTTTTCGAATTGGATCAGCCTGGGTCTCAGTTCTCTGCCCTATCTTCTGGTGGCGCTGTATCGCATGCACGTCGAAGAGCAGGCGCTGACGAACGCGTTTGGCGCGGAGTACATTGCTTATACGAAGACCACGCGGCGCTTGATACCAGGACTCTATTGATGGGCACGCTTATTCCATGTCCAACGAAACGATGGAACTTGTTTGGCCTGCCGAGAAATATCTCGCCGGGTACATTCACGCGCTGCGGCAAGGCTGGTCGCCCGATAACCTGCGGCCGCAGGTTGCTGAAGAACACCTGGCGCGAATCACAAAGGATCCGGCCCGGTTCTTAGCCGAACAGGTTGACCGCGAAGGCGCCGGCCCCAAAGTCATTCTTCCGGACGGCACGGCCGTCCCGCGTCTGCCGGGCTACTCACAATGGATGTGGGACGAAGAATTCTGTGGATCCATCAACCTACGCTGGCAACCGGGAACGTCAGAGCTGCCGCCGTATTGCCTCGGGCATATTGGTTATGCGGTTGTCCCTTGGAAGCGTCAGCGTGGCTACGCGACTCGTGCTTTACAGCTGATACTTCCGCAAGCGATTGCTGAGGGACTTTCGTATGTCGAAATCATCACTGATTTCGACAACGTTGCATCTCAGCGAGTGATTGAGGCAAACGGTGGTCAGCTGATCGCTCGTTTCCTAAAGCCGGCAGAAAACGGCGGCGTTGATAGTCTGCGTTATCGGATCTCGCTTTTAACTGCATCAGCAACGTGACCAGCATTCGCATCACTATCTGATGATGATCTTATGAAAATCTGCATTGCGCTATTGCGCGGAATTAATGTGGGCGGGAAGAATGCACTGCCGATGAAAGAGCTGACAGCTCTGCTTAATGACCTCGGCGCCGAAGGCGTAAAGACTTACATTCAAAGCGGCAACGTAGTGTTTGGGTGGAAGGGGAAAGACATCTCCGGGCTCGCCAATCGAATGACTGCCGAAATCAAAAAGCGGCGCGGGTTCGAGCCCTACGTGTTATTACTCGACCTTGCAGATCTGGAAAAGATCATTAAGAAGAACCCTTTTCCGGAAGCAGTAAGCGGCGGCGACGAGCGAGCTCTGCATGCCGGCTTTCTGGGTGCGGCGCCGAAGCATCCCGATCTAAAAATGCTTGAGAGCCTTAAGATCGACAGCGAGCGATTTCATCTCACGCGGGACGTCTTTTACTTGCATGCGCCCGACGGCGTGGGCCGATCGAAGCTCGCGGCGAAGGCTGAGAGGGTGCTCGGCGTCCCGATGACAGATCGCAACTGGCGAACGGTGATCACGCTCTGGAAAATGGCGCAGGAATTGAAACGGGAATTGAAGTAGAGTGCCTTATGAAATCGTGGGCGAGGAGATGTAGGCGGGAATTGTTGGACAAGCTGCGAAGCAGCAGTTGTAGTTAAGCCCAAGACGAGTCTGCGAGCCTTGGGTTACCAGTGAATGGATTCCCCGGACCGCGAAGCGGCGACCAATTTCGGAGTGTCGCGACAAGTCGGGATTCGTAAACGCTTTTTTTAGGGCGCAGTAAATCGTTACTCGACGAATCCGTTCGCGGTCCGGCTTTTTCGGCAAGTAAACCACTCTGGAGAAATCTTATGCAATGGCTCTACCTTATCCTGGCAATCCTGGGCGCGGTTCTTCCGCTCTCTCAGCTAATCCCTTTTCTGACAATCAATGGTCTCGACCTGCCATTGTTCTTTCGCCAGCTCTTTCAGACGCATGTCTCAGCCTTTTTCGGGATGGATGTGATTGTGTCATCTTTCGTATTGTGGGTATTAGTCTTCTCAGAAGGACGACGGCGGGGCATGAAGAATCTGTGGCTCTACATAGCATGCAACCTCGCGGTGGGGGTTTCATTAGCTCTGCCTTTATTTCTGCTGTTTCGTGAACGCTCACTCAACCCGAGAAACGCCTGACTTCAGCTATGCCGACTATCGGAACAGTAAAAAGTTTGTGGCGCTATCCGGTCAAGAGCATGCGCGGCGAAGAAACGACCGAAGTCTTTATGGGCTTCTCGGGTATCTTTGGCGACCGGTGTTACGCCTTCAAGAACACCGCGGCCCGCAAAGGCTTTCCTTATTTGAACGCCACGGCCCAGGAGCAAATGCTGCGATATCGTCCGCAGTTTCGTTATCCCGAGCGCACATTGAAACCGCCGAATCTAGTTGAAGCGATGAGCATCGCACCCGGTGTCACTCCCGCAAACGCCGACCCCGACGATCTGGTTTCGGATATCGTGACGCCGTCCGGCGCGGTGCTCCCAATCGACGACCCGGCACTTCTGGAAATCCTGGTGGCAGGGTTGCGTGGTGAGAATAACCTTACCCTGGTGCGTTCAGATCGCGCTTTGACCGACTGTCGACCGGTTTCTTTGATTAGTCTGCAAACTATTCGGCAGGTCGAGACTGAGTTGGGCATTCCGCTCGATGACCGGCGCTTTCGGGCAAACATCTATCTCGACCTCGCGGCGGGTAATGGCTTTGCCGAGGACGCGTGGGTGGGGCGCAGACTTCGCATCGGCACTCATGCCGAGATCGCGATTCTGGAACGCGACCCGCGCTGTAAGATGATTTCGCTTGATCCTGACACTGGTGAATACAACCCGGAAATCCTGCGTGGCGTTGTCAAAGCTCATGCAAATTTGGCGGGCGTGTATGCGGCCGTGTTGGTTGAGGGCGTCTTAAAGAAAGGCGATTCAATCGACCTATTGGACTGACATCCAAAAGATTCAATTAACTCGGACACCGCCTCAATAAAAACGACTTCGGGTGGTGATGATTTGTTATAGCGCCCAAAACCTGGGAAGTAACTTCTGTTTCAGTCCGCGAAGGCGCCAAATCGGAAAGCACGCAAGGTGAAATTAGCGCGCGACCCACGTCGATCTCGCTTGCGCCGCTCCCCACCCAATGAATAATTCGTTCTTTGAATTCAATAAACAACCAAGGCTAACGTCGTGAAAAACAAATTTTGGCTGGCTTCGCTTCCGGTCCTTGGTGCGCTGATTGGCGGCGTTTTACTCTTTTCTCAAGACTCGTCCGCTACCGGCGATAATAATTAACTCTTTACGGCAATGGCTTTGCCACTCTGATGCGCGGCAAGTCTGCGACTTGCCGGCGGCGAACCCTCTTTTTGATTTGGGTCTTCGACGATTACGGTCAAAGGCCGTTGCGGATTAATGGGCGCGTTTCGGCAAGTCCGAGACTTGCCGCGCATCGAAGTGGCAGAGCCATTGCAGCGGCAACTAAGGCACTTACTTCGAAGAGCTTCACCGTGGATACGACGGCTTATCTTGACCGGATCAATTATCGTGGGCCGCTTACCCCCACGCCCGAAACCCTACGCCAACTGCAATTGGCGCACTTACTCTCAGTTCCCTTCGAGAATTTGAGCATCCATGCGAGCGAGCCGATCGTGCTTGACGATGAAGCTCTTTTCGAAAAGATCGTTACCCGCCGCCGTGGTGGCTTCTGTTACGAACTCAACGGGCTGTTTGCCGCGCTGTTGCGCGACTTGGGCTTCGAAGTACAGATGCTGTCAGCGGGGGTGATGAGCCGCACCGGCGAGTTCGGGCCTGACTTCGATCACATGACTTTGTTGGTCCAGTTGCAAGACAAATGGCTCGCGGACGTCGGCTTTGGAGATTCATTCACCGAGCCCTTGCTCGTGGACGAACGTGGCGACCAGGTGCAGGGCCGCCATGCTTATCGCCTGGTCGAGGACGGCGATAGGCTGACCTTAATGCAGCGCGATGACAACAACGAATGGAGTCCGCAATATCGCTTCAGCCTTCAGCCGCACACCTACGGTGATTACGCGGACATGTGCCACTATCATCAAACGTCTCCCGAGTCGCACTTTACTCGCCGGCGCATTTGTTCCCGGCTGACCACCACCGGCCGCGTGACCTTAAGTGACATGCGGCTGATCACCACGACTGGCAAGGAAAGCACCGAGCGCGAGTTAAGCAGCGCAGAAGAGTACAATGCCATGCTGCGCGAGCATTTCGGCATCGTGATCTGACGGCTCGTGTAAGCCAAACAAATTAGGAGCGAAGACATGGCGCATCAATCCCGGCGTTGAACCGATTTGAAACGCGATGAAAGACGAAGCCACAAGACAACATGAGAAACAGACGATTCGGACGCATTGGTTGGCAAGTAAGCGAAATCGGCTATGGCATGTGGGGCATGGGCAGCTGGTCCAACTCTGACGACCAACAGTCTCTGGAGTCTCTGCAAGCCGCCGTAGAGCTCGGCTGCAACTTCTTTGATACGGCGTACGCCTATGGCGAAGGCCATAGTGAAAAGCTTTTAGGCCAGACCGTACGCGCAAATCCCGATAAGCGACTCTACACAGCGACGAAGATCCCGCCGATGAGCGGCGAGTGGCCGGCGCCGGCCGACTCAACCCTCAAGCAATCTTATCCACCCGATCATGTCGAAGAATATGTGCACCGCAGTCTGCGCAACGCCGACCTGAACAGTTTTGATCTGGTTCAGTTTCACACCTGGAATGATGAATGGTTGCGCGATGATCGATGGTTCTACAAGCTGGACGACCTGCGCAGTCAAAAACTAGTTCACGCGATCGGCATCAGTCTTAATCGCTGGGAGCCCTGGAACGGCGTGCGCGCCGTCCGGACCGGACAAATCGATGCGGTGCAGGTGATTTATAACATCTTCGATCAAAATCCCGAGGACGAGTTGTTTCCAGCATGTGCCGAGATGAACGTAGCCGTCATCGCGCGCGTGCCGTTTGACGAAGGGACACTCACGGGAACGCTGACAAAGGAAAGCCGCTGGCCCGACGGTGATTGGCGCAACACCTATTTTGTTCCTGAGAATCTGAATCCCAGTGTCGATCGCGCGGAAGCGTTGAAAGAAGATCTCAAGGTCTGGAATCGCGAGCACGCCATGAACATCACCGTGCCGGAACTGGCCTTACGATTCATTCTCAGCAACCCCAATGTCAGCACGATCATTCCCGGCATGCGCAAACTGGCACACGTCGAAACCAACATTGCGGCCAGCGATGCGGGACCGTTGCCGGCTGAGCTGCTCAAGCGAATGCGTTCGCATCGATGGGTGCGCAAGCCGGCGAGTTGGTCGCATTGAATGAGTCCGCTCCGCGGACTTAAACCAGGTGCGCGTCAAATATTTTCTTGCCTTGAACGGCCGGCTTAATTCAAATCGTCGCTCCGCCACGGAGTCGAACTTGCCGGCACAACCTCCGGATTGTCGGGCTCACCATTCTCGCGGCCGCAACCGGCGCCATCAAAACGATCGGCGCCAGCAGGACATGCTTCGAGTGCTCCCAGAATTCGCTCGAACGGTAAGCGCCGTTCAGGAAAGGCATTCCCAAAGTCGTCGCGTAATAGATCACCAGCGGAAAGAAAATCGATCGCAGCCAGTGAGACCCGGGCGCAGAACCTCGATTCTGGACGCGCTCATTGAAAAAAAAGAGCAGTAACAGAAAGCCGAAATACACCATTACTCCTTCCAGGCGATGAGCTTGTTCCGGACTTAACCCGCGAGTATTGACGGACACGGCGCGCATGTGCAAAGCGATGGAAATACGCACTGTGTTGGCGACGATAGTGGTGAGATAAGCCACCGCCGCAGCAATCGGAATGGCGGCCCAACTAAGTCTCTGTCGCTCTCGCCAAATCTCTCTGATGGCAAGCATCAGGAAACAGGCAATCACGAAATTAACTCCGGCACATGCGGCGGCAATGACAAACGTATGCTCGGTGTTGATGTATCCGGTATAAGCCTCGAAGGTGAAACGCGATCCCGTTACCAATTCCACCAGCCAGGTTGTGGGCGCTAAAATCCAGCGCAGTTGATTCACACTCGCTGTCGAGTAAAAGGCTTTGAGCCCGACAGCGCAAAGGAGCACCGCAACCAACTGCGCAATGCGATTCCAATTCGATTTCGTCATCACAGATATCACCTGGCAGAGACCTGGTGCGGCGAGGCCTAGCCTCGCCGCAGTTTATTAAGTAAGCGCGCGACGGTAAGTCCGAGGCCACTTTAATCAACAGAGGCGACCATGCCGGGTCCAGCGCCAGCGCGCGGTCATCATCAGCCCAATCAAAGCCGATGCTGCCAGTAACCAAACCAGTTCCGGCTCGCTCGCCACAGCTAAGTCACTTACACCGACCGGCAGCGGCAGAGGTTGTTCGACATTCTCGGCTGAGCCGCTTGTGTTGGTTACTTTCTGACGCACCGCGATGAAGGAAGTGTACTGAGTCAGCAGGTTGTACTTCAGACCCAGCGCGGTGATTTCTTTCACGCGATCTTCTGATATGTCACTGGATCCATAATCGGACAGCTCGGCAATTCGCGACCGCGCCCAAAGATATCGCAACGCGCGATTCGACTCGTCCGGTTGCACGGTGCTGACGTCAACTGTGGTGCCGAAATCGCCACGTCCGGTTTTTCCAGTAAGCTCAAAGGCGCCCGCCGCGGGTCCGCGCCATTTGCCGAAAAGAATCACCGGCCGGTCGGCGAGCAGGTCAGGAAAGTTAGTCGGCTGGACATCATAGATATCAAAGCCATTTGCCTTGATCTTGATGTCCGTCAGGACCGGCGTCTGGATGTAGTCGCGGAATTTGCCGGCGATGGCCGGCGCCTCTGCCGGATTGGTAACGATAAACGGTTCGCCCATTCCCGCTTTGGCGACGCCTTCGATCAGGTAACGATTTACCGAGGAACCAATTCCGAACGCGAAGACGTTGGACTGGTTAAGATTCTCGCGAATGTAATCAAACACGCCGGATTCGCCCGAGACATAACCGTCAGTCACCAGCACGATGCTGCGGGCCACAGTCGCCTGCTGCGGCATGCTCATCGCCTGTTTGATTGCAGGCAGCAACTCGGTGCCACCACTGCCGCGTTGTTGCTCGATCAAGCCTATCGCCTTATTTATGTTTTCCTGGTTTGCCGCCAGTGACGCCGGCGACAGGATCGTAGAGTCACCTGCAAACAGGACCACGTTGAATCGATCAGTAGGCTTTAATTGGCCGATCAGGTCGCGCAGCAATTGCTTTGAAGTATTCAGCGGAAAACCATCCATCGAGCCAGAGACATCAACTACAAAGATGTATTCGCGCGGCGGGATTTCGTCTGCGGCGACGCGCTGTGGAGGCTGCGCCATATAAAGGAAGAAATTTTCGTCCTGGCCCTGAAACAGGAGCAGGCCGGAAGTAATCTGACTACCCGCTAACTTATAGCGCAGGATGAAATCCCGATTGCCCTGAAACGGATCGGCATCGTCCATCGTCACTTGAGCGGTGGTGGCATTGAACCACTGCGGAGAAATCTGATGTGAAGTACAAGCCAGCTCCTGGATCGGCAGTCCGGCCGAAATCTTCGCGTTAATGTGCAGCTGGCTGGTCGGCTTGTTCCCTTCACGAAGGTAAGGACTCTTAACAAACTTGTCTTTGTCTGGCGCAGTTGATTCCTGCTCAGACGAGTAACGTGGTCCCACAACAGTCGGATAGACGAGTTCATAGACGCCGTCGGTCGGGACCAGCAGCTCAGTGTAGTGCAGCTCAATATCGACCTGTTCCTGCGGCATCAGGTTGGCCAGGTTCATCGTGAAGACATTCGGCCGGCTCTGCTCGAGCAGCGACGCGCTCTTCCCTTCTTTCTTGGCCGTCTCGAATTCCTGTTTGGCGGCTTCGCGTTCTTTGATTTTGGCAATGATCAAATCATCGCCAATTCGCATCTGCATCGCGTACACGGCGGCGCGCGTGGACGCCGGAAAAACGTAAGTCGCATTGATGGACCGCGAGCCTTCATTCCGGTATGTCTGGACTACCTTGACGTCGGCAATCACGCCGGAAATCGAAACTTCGACTTTGGTGTCTTTGAGTGGCAGGTGATCCACCGCCGGGTCGCCCTGCACAAAAAAATAGGGCGAGAGAGTTTTATCTGCCGACGGCGGCTCGTCGGCTTGCGCCCAGGTTGAGGTGGAATAGCTACAAACTGCCAGGGCTATCAGCGCTAAGCTAATAAAGCCGGCAATCAATCTAATTCGTTGGGTCTTCATCGAAATCGCTCCTGTGTCAGTCAGTCGAAGGCCGAAACCTTCTTTTAAATACAGGCTGATCCTAGAGCCGGCGGGAAAAACGCAGAATGTTAGCTACCACAGGCCCGAACGCTACCGACCACAGGAGGCGCTTGGGATGAGCCACTGGCGTGGCTTGAGGTTTGTCCTCAGTTTGGAAAGTGGTGGATGTGCGGGGAACGGAGAAAGGAGCGAGCACCGGCAGTGGGTAAGGCCAAGGCGAGGCGCAGAGGGCGGTTATGTAGTTGACGCAGCTAAGCCCAACCCGAAGGGTTGCAAAGAAAGTAGCCGGTGGTCAGAGCAAAGCGAAGACCATCGGGAAAGGTGGTAATGATGATGGCACCCAGAAAGGGTGCCAGAAATTACAATAGTACTTTTCGTTAAATTTGATAGTCGGGGAAGCCCTCTCAATTCCTGAACAAAGAATGCTTCCGATGAATGATCTGGCACACCCTCCGGGGTGCGATTTCAATACCTCCGGTACCGGTGGTCTTCTCCCGTTAAATCGGGATTCGACCACCGGCTACTTTCTTGCAACCCTCCGGGTTGCGCTGCTGTGAGTTTTTTATTGCAACTCGCCCAGCCGGCGTTCGAGAAAGCGGCGCTCGCTCTCGTTAGTCACCAACTCAAGAGCCCGTTTGTAATGCTCAGCGGCGTCATTCTTCGAGCCCAATCGACGGTAACAGTCTGCGCGCGCCGCATGCAGTAGATGGTAATTCTCCAGGCTGCCATCTGAAGCCAACGAGTCGATCAGCGAAAGGGCCCGCTGCGGCCCCTCAACCATGGCAATCGCCACCGCGCGATTCAGCGATACAATCGGCGAAGGCTGAATGCCGAGCAGAAGGTCATACAGACGGACGATTTCCGCCCAGTCCGTATCATCTGCCCGGCGGGCGCGACAATGCCCGGCGGCAATGGCTGCCTGCAACGCGAACCGACCGGGCACGCGGCGCATCGCTTCCGCCACGAGTGGTAACGCCTCAGCAATTTGGTTTTGATCCCAACGCGTTCGATCCTGTTCTTCGAGCGTGACGAGATCGCCATTCTCATCCACCCGCGCGGCGCGGCGTGAGTCGTGAAGTAGCATCAGCGCCAGCAGACCAGTCGCTTCTTCGGGCGGGTAAGGCGCCATGAGCAAGCGCACGACGCGCGCCAGCCGAATCGCCTCGACACACAGATCGGCGCGCACTAAATCCTCACCCCGGGTCGACGCATAGCCTTCGTTAAAGATCAGGTAGATGACCGTGAGCACCGCATCAACGCGTTCCGAGATCTCGCTGACTTCGGGAACTTTGTAAGGAATACCGGCGTCGCGGATCTTTCGCTTAGCCCGCACCAGCCTTTGGGCCATGGTCGCGGTGGGGACCAGGAAGGCGCGGGCAATTTCATCTGTATCCAGGCCGCACAGGGTTCGCAGCGTTAGAGCAATCTGCGCGTCGGCCGAAAGCGCCGGGTGACAGCAGGTAAAAATCAATCGCAGTCGATCGTCGGGAATCTCTTCCGCGAGTGTATCCGGCTGCTCGGTTGTCGTCGGCCGTTCGTATGCGTAAGATTCGACCTTCGTTTGAAAATTCTGTTGGCGGCGAAGGCGATCGATCGCTTTGTGGCGAGCGGCTTGGATAATCCAGGCCGCCGGCGCATCAGGTAAGCCCTGGGCGCGCCATTGGTCCAGAGCGGCGGCGAAAGCTTCCTGGGCGACTTCCTCGGCGAGGTCAAAATCACCGAAATTGCGGATAAGCGTGGCCACGATCCGGCCCCAGTCAGACCGGTAGACCGAATCAACGGTAGCGTCAACAGTTGCGAGCACAGGGCATGGTAAGAATTTTCGGCCGTGGTTGTCGATTCCCCGCGGGCCCGTTCGACTTAATTATAGCGGCGGGATGAAATCCGCGCCCAGGGAGAATTCGATGAAGTACATGCTTATGATTTACCACGACGAACCAGCCTGGAACGGTCATACTGAAGCGGAAAGACAGGCGACTTACGCAGAGTATCGTCAACTAATCGAAGAGCTTCAGTCGAGCGGGGCCTACTTGTTTGGCGATCAATTACAATCCAGCGAGACCGCCCAAAGTGTTCGCGTGCGCGACGGCCAACCGGTCGTCACGGATGGGCCGTTTGCGGAGACGCGCGAACAGATCGGTGGCTTTTTTATGATCGAAGCCAAGAACGCAGCCGAAGCTGCGAAGATCGCCGCCCGCATTCCCTCAGCTCGCATGGGGACCATTGAAGTTCGTCCGGTGGTGGCGGCCAGGGTGGCGACGGATTGACGATCAAGATTAATGTCCCGTGATGGTGACCAGGGTGATGGCTCTGCCACTTTGACGCGCGGCAAATCTTCGACTTGCCGGACGCGGACCTTTTTTTCCAAGGGTCTCAGACCCAGCCACGGTCATAGACCGTTAGACCAGGCAAGCACCTACGGCAAGTCGAAGACTTGCCGCCATCAGAGTGGCAGAGCCATTGTCGTGCTTGCGTCGATAATCGAAACACATTAAGTCCGGGGGTTTGAGGCCACGAACGATTTTCACCTTAAAGGAACCCTTATGAAATACATGTTGCTGGTTTACATGAACGAACAGGCGATGACGGATGAAGAGCGTCAACATTGCTACGTTGAATCGGCCGAACTTACTCAGAACCTGCATGCCAACGGCCAGTATTTGGCCGCCGGACCACTGCATCCGGTGGCCACCGCCACCAGTGTGCGCGTCCGTGAAGGAAAACGCCTGGTGACTGACGGACCCTTTGCCGAAACGCGAGAACAACTTGGCGGCTATTACGTAATAGAGGCAAAAGATTTGGACGAAGCAATCGGCATCGCGGAGAAAGTCCCGCCGGTCAAATACGGCACCATTGAAATTCGACCGGTAATGGAGATACCCGGCTTGCCGGAAGCCGCTTCGTAACTTATAAAGCCTGATCAAAAACATTGAGGAGCGGAAAATGAGCAACGTACGAGTTCTGGTGGGCACGCGCAAGGGCGCTTTCATTCTGACGTCGGACGAGAAGCGGCAAAAATGGGACGTCAGCGGTCCGCATTTTTCCGGCTGGGAGGTCTACCACATGAAGGGATCGCCGGTAGATCCGAATCGGATTTATGCCTCGCAGACCAGCGGCTGGTTCGGCCAGATAATCCAACGGTCAGACGACGGCGGTAAGACCTGGACCCAGCCAGGAACGTCTGCCGGCGAGCCCACCACAACTCCTGACGGTATGCCTAAAGGCGAAAGCAATAAGTTCGTTTACGACACTTCGGACGAGACGGGAAAGCCTTTAACCACTCATCAATGGTATGACGGCAAGCCGCACCCCTGGGAATTCAAACGCGTCTGGCACCTCGAGCCATCACTCGAAAACCCGGACATCGTTTATGCCGGAGTCGAAGACGCAGCCCTGTTTCGTTCGCAAGATGGTGGGCAGACCTGGCGCGAGCTGCCGGGATTGCGCGGACACGGGACCGGCTCGCAATGGCAACCGGGGGCCGGCGGGATGTGCCTGCATACAATCATTTTGGATCCCGCGAATCCGAATCGCATTGTCATCGCAATCTCGGCTGCCGGCGCGTTTCGTTCCGATGACGGCGGCGCCACCTGGAAGCCAATTAATCGCGGGCTGCGATCTGAGTACATTCCGGATCCAAATGCTGAAATTGGCCACTGCGTTCATCACGTGGCGATGCACCCCGCACAGCCCAACACTCTTTATATGCAAAAGCACTGGGACGTGATGCGCAGCGACGATGCCGGTGACAACTGGCACGAAGTCAGCGGAAATCTACCGACTGATTTCGGATTCGTCATCGACGTGCATGCGCACGAGCCTGAGACAATCTACGTTGTCCCCATCAAGAGCGACGGCGAGCATTATCCGATGGACGGCCAATTGCGCGTCTATCGCAGCCGCACCGGAGGCAACGAATGGGAAGCGCTAACCAACGGTTTACCGCAAAGCAATTGTTACGTTAACGTGCTGCGCGACTCAATGGCGGTCGATTCGCTCGAGTCCTGCGGTGTTTATTTTGGCACGACCGGGGGTCAGGTTTATGCCTCGGCCGATGCGGGAGACAACTGGTCCGCCATTGTCGAGCATCTGCCGCCAGTGCTTTCGGTGGAGGTCCAGACGCTTTCATGATCGTGGTCGTCATGCCGGCGCACTTGCGCACACTGGCTGGGGTCGATGGCGATGTCGAATTGGAGATCGACGGCCCGGTGACCCGGCAAGCAATCCTCGACGCCCTCGAAGCACGCTATCCCATGCTGCGCGGAACGATACGCCAACATGGTTCGGGCGAGCGCCGGCCGTTTCTGCGCTTCTTTGCCTGCGGAGAAGATCTAACTCACGAACCCGCCGACGCGCCGTTGCCCGAGGCCATTGCGACCGGCGCTGAACCGTTCTACATCATCGGAGCTATCGCCGGCGGTTAAGCATTCGAGTCAGGACCAGGTGCGGCAGCGACGGGTCGCAGATTTCCCATAACGATCACCGAAGCCCGTCGCTACCGCTCCCGGTTCTGACGTCTAGCTCGGTATTAGCTACCAGCCCACAATCGATCTATAATCGGGTTCCCTCAACCCCTTTAGATAAGACTGCGCTTTATCTCTTGAGCGATCTACATGAACAATCAGGGTAAATCTGCGTCTCAATATTCGGACAATGTCAGCTGGGACGAGGCGATCAAAACGCCGGAGGGCGCGAGATACTGGCTCTCAGCAGTCGTGGAATCCGCCGATGACGCCATCATTAGTAAGAGTTTAGACGGAATAATCGCCAGCTGGAATGCCGGCGCGGAACGCATTTTTGGGTACACCGCTGAAGAGGTCATTGGGAAACCGGTGACGATCTTGATCCCTCCGGATCACATGGATGAAGAACCCAACATTCTCGCAAGCATCAGAGCCGGCCGTCGGGTTGAGCATTACGAAACTGTTCGCAAGCGCAAGGACGGTTCACTGGTCGATATCTCGCTTACGGTCTCGCCTATCAGGGACGCCAACGACAGGATCATCGGAGCATCAAAAATCGCGCGTGACATCAGCGGGCGCAAAGAAGCCGAAGCCGTCAGCCGCGAACAGGCCGAAATCATCAAGACGGTGAATCGTCTGGGCCTGACGTTGGCGGGTGAACTCGATCTACCGAAATTGGCACAGGCAGTGGTCGACGCGGCGGCTGAAGTCAGCGCGGCGCGGTTCGCGTTCTTTTATTACATATCCGACGGCTCCGATCGCTCCTCTCTTTCGCGAGCGGAATCCGGCGCGGTACCCAAGACTCTCAGTAGTTTCCTCGAACCGGTCCCCGCCGATCTCTTCTCGAGTAGTTTCAAAACGGCAGGCACAATCATCGTCGAAGACGTCACCAAAGATTCTCCTCGCGAGGGTTTTCTTTTTGCTCAACTTCCGCCAGATCAAAAGATCGTGAAGAGTTATCTTGCAGTTCCGGTCTTGTCACGATTGGGCGAAGTCTTTGGCGGGCTGTTCTGTGGACATCCCGAGCCCGGCGTCTTTAGCCAGCGGGCCGCGCGAATTGTGGAGGGCGTGGCGGCCCAGGCATCGATCGCCATGGAGAATGCGCGTCTTTACGAAGCCGCTAAGATCGCCCGCCACGATGCAGAGCACGCAGCCGAGCGGGCTGAGGAGTCCAGCCGGCTTAAAGATGAGTTTCTCGCGACGATTTCACACGAGTTGCGTACTCCGCTCAACGCGATCCTGGGGTGGACACGGATTCTCAACTCGGGGAAATTGCCACCCGAAGACGCATTCAAGGCCCTCCAAACTGTCGAAAGAAACGCCCGCGTTCAGGCGCAGTTAATCGACGACTTACTCGATGTATCTCGCATCATCACCGGCAAACTGCGAATCGACGTGCGCCCCGTCAACCCCGCCGTGTTTGCTGAGGCCGCCATTGAAGCCGTCAAACCTGCGGCCGCCGCTAAAGACATTCGGATCCGAAAAGTTTTTGATAGCGATGCAGCGGCGGTCGCCGGCGATGCGGTCAGACTCCAGCAAGTTATTTGGAACCTGCTTTCCAATGCGGTGAGGTTTACACCGCATGGCGGACGCGTCGAGGTGGCCCTGCAACGAGTCGATTCGCATGTGCAGGTCAGGGTGAGTGATACCGGCCAGGGGATCGCGCCTGAATTCCTCCCTCATGTGTTCGACCGTTTCCGGCAGGCCGATCAAGCGAGCACGCGGCAACACGGTGGGATGGGATTGGGACTCGCGATTGTTCGACACCTGGTAGAACTGCATGGCGGGTCGGTGGCGGCCGAGAGCGAGGGTCTTGGAAAAGGAGCAACCTTCATCGTCCGTTTACCCATCACTGGCGTCTACTATGTTGATAAAGTCGAGGGCCGCGTTCACTCAGCCCCGCCCGAATCCAGCATCCCTCCCCCGACGAACGACCGGCTTGACAATGTCCGAGTCTTAATTGTGGACGACGATGCCGACACGCGAGAATTTCTCAAAGCGGGCCTGCAGCATTGCGGGGCGGAGGTCTTACTTTCTTCATCGGCTGCCGACGCGGTCGCCGCGCTGAAGGCGGATTCGCCGGACGTAATCATCAGTGACATCGGCATGCCGATCGTGGACGGGTACCAGCTGATGACTAAAGTGCGCGCCCTACCGGCCGAAGAAGGCGGCAAGATTCCGGCAGTTGCGCTGACCGCCTACGCCAGGTTTGAAGATCGTTTAAAAGCCCTTAAGGCCGGCTACCAGATGCACGTGCCCAAGCCCGTCGAACTTAGTGAACTGGTAACCGTCATTAACAGCCTGATGGAACGAAGTCAGTAGCTGCTATTAGTCACACCAGCCCAAGCGGGCCGACTTTCCGGGCGCGCGTCAAAGTCTAAGCGTCCATCCAACAATCCCAAAAGAAAAGAGCCTGAGTGCGCGCTGCATGCCCGCGACGCGTCCGCAGATGCGTGCGCCCCGTCAGACAGGCGCTCACTCAGCGGTACTCCGTCCCGCTAAGGATTTTTTGGATCGCGGCACTGCGGTTGCACTTGTGGTTCTCGACAACCCGATGCTGAACCATAAACGAACAAGCTGGCTGTTCTATGAATCACAAATCCTCAAACCATCCGCGACACCCGAATGCGTCTATCCATTGCCTGATCTGCGGCGCGCGTACTTTGCTTTCCGATGGTCGCGGCGCCGAACAGATCTGTTTGATTTGCCGCGCGGCGATTCTCGATCGAATCTTTCGCGCCCGTCACCGGCAGAGACGGCGTTGATCGCGATGGAGTAACACAAAGTCTTGCGATTTGAATTCAAATTCTTAACAAGCGAACCAACCGGGTGGTTGGCGGCCCCGCATTTGCTTTTTCATGTGCGTCAGATGGATTTACTCAAGGAGGGAGATCATGAAGAAACTGCTTTCAACGATGCTGATGCTTGGCTCTTCCGTTTTTATTGGCGCCGCGACCCCGGCTCAGGCCAGTCCGGTTGCTGCCGTCACCACCCCGCAAATTAGAATTGAGCTGGGACAAAGACGACGTCGTTATCGGCGGCCACCGTGGGCCCGTGGAGAGCGCGTCGGTTACACCCGCACGTTCACCCGAGTGGTACGTAGTGGCTGGCGTACTTTTCGCGAAACCTATGAGGTAAGGTACTTGCCTAATGGTCGAACGCAGACGCGTCTAATCAGCCGTGTGCGAGTGTACTAATTAAGCTCGGAAAACAAAGCGAGAACGCCGCGATTCAAGACGATGGATCGCGGCGTTTTTCTCTGCGGAAAAAAAAGCGAGTCGGATCAGCCACCCACTTTGTGACTCTTGCTCGACTGACCGACACTGACGACCGGCATATTTACGAAGATGCGAGTTCCCTTTCCCGGCGCCGAATCAATTTCCAGTCTTCCTTTGACGGCCACCGCGCGTTCGAACATCCACAGCAGGCCGAGGGGCTTGGGCGACGATGTTCCGCTCAGAACTTGTTGCGCCGCGAATCCTACGCCATTGTCCGAAACCGCCAGGTGAAGTTGTCCGTGCCGATTGGCGATGTGCACGGTAGCGCGGGTCGCTTGCGCGTGCCGCTCGACATTGGCCAGCGCCTCCTGGGCAATTCGGAAGCACGCGGTCTTGGTCTCCTGTGAGAGGACACCCAAATTCGCATCACCGGTAACTTCCGCGGCGATACCACTGCGTTCGCTATAACGCGCGACATACCAGCGCAGCGCCGCTGCCAGCCCCAAATCATCCAGCAGCGAGGGGCGTAATTCCCGTGACAGCTGCCGGATTTTGGTCAACCCTTCTTCAATTATCTGAATGCTTTCATCAAGCCGTGAGACCAGATCCGGAATGCTACAAGAATCCTTCATCGATTGAAGTTGCAGGCTCACGGCCGTCAGCACCTGCCCGATTTCGTCGTGTACGGCGAGCGAAATATTATGTCGTTGGGCTTCCTGTGCTTCCAGCAGTCGGCGCGAATAAGCTTGTAAAGCTTCCTGGGCGCGTTTTCGTTCGGTGATATCTCTGACCGATCCCTGAATACCGACCGCATGACCTTCTCGCATAATCAAGCGACTACTAACTTCCACCGGCTTTCGCGTGCCGTTCTTGCAAACCACTTCCGCTTCATAAGTGGTTTCGACCGGGGTGTCCAACTTAATGCAGAAGCTCTCGCGGGCGTCCCGCAGGTTCTGGGGCGCCAGAAAGTTCGAATAGTGTTTACCTATGATTTCCTCGCGCGAGTAACCGGAAAGTTCTTCGGCGGCGCGGTTTACTGACAGGTAGCGTCCGGTTAAGTCGTGAACATAGATAGCGTCGCGCGAGTTTTCGAATAACTCGCGGTACCGCTCTTCGCTCTCGCGCAGAGCTTCTTCAACCTGCCGGTGTTCGTTGGTGGATTCGGCAGAGGACGCCGCGTGTGCCTTCTCGGCTCGCGAATGGTCTTTCTTTCGCTTCTGACTCATTACATCGGCACGTGGTTATCTGAGAGAGTCCACGTGCTTGCCGGGACGCCGATTGTAATGCGCATGACGAAGTCGCGCAATGGTTTCAACTGGCGTCGAGCGCAGCCATGCCTGCCTGCGGCCCACCGGCATCCGTGCCGCTGCCATCGAATCATCCCGGGCAGTTTAAGCCGGCGGATCGGGACTCATCACATCGATCACCACGCGCCAGCCGCCGGCCTGCTTTTTCCAAACGCGCACATAGCTCCCTTTTTCCACGACCGTCTCGCCACTCTTCAACTCAAAAGTTCCATAGGTGTAGCCGAGATCACCTGACACCGAAATATCGCTCGCGATCGGTTTCCAGGTTAGCTTTCCCGCACTTGCTGAGACCAACACTAGAGCCGCTGATTTACCAATCGCCGGAGCCAGGTCCTTTCTGAGCAGCCGCACGTCATCAGCCAAATATGTTTCGAAGGCTTTGAGGGTCCCTTTGCGCTGTGAGGCCTCAGAGAATTCTGATTCAAGCTTGGCCAGTTTGGTGCGACCGTTTACGACATTGAACGACGAGCTGTTATCGGATTCTTCGTCGTTGAGCGGAAATTGAACGACCTTGCTTCCGAATGGCTTTTCACTGGACACGCCCCGATCTAAGACAGCCTTCCACCGCAGGTCATTCTGTCTTTTCCAAATGGTGAAGTACTGGCCAAACGCGACCGGATTGTCTTGCGGGCCGGTCGGGCGAAACTCCCAAGGGCCGGTGGTGTAACCAAGATCACCGCCGCGCGAAACATCTGCGAAAGCCGGCTGCCAACTCAACAATCCTTTGCCGGGCTTTCGCTCTGTCCAAAACTTTTTACCATTGACCGGCCCAGGTTGGAAAATAATTCCATCGTCAGCGAGAAATTCTATAAAAGCGTCACGTGTTCCTTTGGTGGCCGCAGCATTTGCGAAGTCGCGCTCCATCTGCACCAGGGCGCGCCGATTCTGAGTACGCACGCTTTCCTTCTGCGCGATCGCAGTAAATGGGGCCAGACAAAGCAGAACAAGAATTAAACGGGCCGGTAACATAAGAAAGCCTCCTGGTAGAGCATCTCCGATGGCCGCTGTTTGGGTGATACGCCCAGGCTAATGATTCGGTTTCGCGGTGCGGAACTTACAACTCAATTCGCTCAAGGGGCGGTGGCACACTCGTCTCGTCGTTCACAGATGGTTGAACCACGGTTCCGGCTGCCGTGGCGGCGAGGGCTGCTTCGGGTGCCGGGAGCTCTATTTCCGGAACCTCAGCTTCAAAGCCCGGTAATTCCGGGATGCGAATCGACAGCGGAAACGTGATTGGCGCAAGTTTCTTTTCCGCGATCGGCAGTTTTTCGTACTTAATGCTTCCCTTCATTTCACAACTGCCAGTCTGAATTTCGCGAATTGCGCCGTTCTGGACCTTCAGCGTAAAGCCTTTGAGTTTCATATTGAGCGCCAGGTCGAGAGTGACCTTCCGGGCCGTCACGCCTTTGATTTTTACGTCGACGGACGGTTTGGTTGCATAGTCAATGCTGTGTTCAGCCAGGTCAAGGAAGGTCGATTTGTCAGGCGACTTGCGTGAGGTCTCGAGGACTTCACGCAGTGCTTCCACCTTTTTCCAGGCGGTCAGCAAAATGTTGTGAAGCTTTATATCGAGTAGCTCGCAGATTTTCGCGCCCAGATCCGGCATCGCGGCCGTCCACTTGATTCCCTTGGCTTCTTCGGCCAGCTTATTCTGAAAGGCCTGCCAGTTTTCATCGCCACGATCTATAGTCTTCGTCGGAACTGCAAACACCTCGCGCAGGGTGGGCGGCTCCTGAGCTGCGGTTTCGACTTCCGCCTCTGCTGGCGCCGGTTCGATCGCGCCCGTTTCTGACTCGTTAGCCAAGGTCGGCGCTGTATTCGTGAAATCTGGCATCACTTTGTCCTCGTTGTTTTGATTAAGCTCCCACCCCGCGTCTCGATCTTCGATTCGCCCCCGCCCACATTTGGATCCAGATCCAGCTGAAAGTCGAATCCCAGCGATTTGTTGCCGCCGAGATTTGCGTGGCCAGGGTCGAAGTTCGGCACAAACGTCGGCTTAGGGACCAATAAATACTTCGCTGCGTGATAAGCCCCCAGAAGAAGCAGCGCGATGATGATCAAATAAAGCCACCAGTTATTCGCAGCTATCGGCCCACCTTCCGGCGAGGTTGCGGGAGTCGCTGATGGACTCGGGTTTACGTTACCGTTAACAGGTCCGGCGGAGTTGGTGTTGTTGTTTGTCGATGAATTTGCATTTGTCGCATTCGAATTATGGTCGCCGTTTTGGTTTACTTTGCCGCCAGTGTTTCGATTCGGATTCTGATTGGACGGCCGGTTGGCATTCCTGTCAGCGTCTCTCTTCCGATTATCAGGCTGATTTATGTTCTGATTGCGATTAGTATTTCCGTTTCGGTTTGCATTCACATCGCCGCCTTGGTTAACGATGACTGTCTGGCGCGTGCTGCCCCCTAAGCGCGTGGTTGACCCGTTGGCCGCGACGCCGATATCGACATATGGCAGATATGTCTTCGGTGAGCGATATATATGTGTAGTTTTCGCGTCAGTTTGCCAATCAGTGCTAGTCCCATCACCAAAAACAAACATGAATCGAGTGTTGGGCGCGTTGCGCGAAAGTTCAGCGGCGAAGTTAGCAACCGTCTTCGTATCTACTGATAAGGGCGACACGCTCAACCGCACCGTCGGTGCCTGATCGGGCGTCGGGTAAGTTATGGGCGCCGGCTCGACAAGTATCGAGTAGGTGTAGGTCCCGGTCGCCTGATACAAATGGGTCGTCTGCGGTTGGCGCATTATTCGGCGGGAGCCATCGCCAAAAAACAATGTGACTCTGTAGCGGCTGGTATTTAGAACCCATGCTGGCGCGAGCGTGAACGTCACCGTTTCACCGAGAGGCACGCGTTTGCGGTCGACGGTGGCTGTAACCTGGGGGATGGCGGTTTGCGTCGTACTGGTTTGCGCGCGAAGCGTAACCGCGCCGGGTTGTTGGGCGGCACTGAAGCTGGAAGCCTGAAGATAAAGTCCAGCGGCAAGCACACTTAGCAGCAGCAGGCGACGTGGGATTTGCATGGGACTTAGCTTGAGTAAAAGCGCATTGTCGAGGGCGTTCCCACTATGCGCGTCAAAGAATAGCCGAACAGCTCAGAAAAGAGAGCGGGACTCGCGCCGATCGGCGGGCGAACGTCCGCTCTATTTCGCCGAGCACCAGCCCGTGTTCGATTACGAGTACCTGCTTATGTGCGGCGCCGGTAACCGCCAAAAGCGATGGCCACTGATAAAGGCAACAGTACCTCGCGCCATATTTCTTTCAGCTTGCGGCGCATTCATATCACCTGCAGCGGCCTTTGACAATTGCCCTTGATCGTTCGCTTCCGCACATGATTTCTGTGGTACGCTTTCAACTATGACGAATGAGCGTTCCGACGCATCGTCACCCTCTTCGCTGGGACGGCGACTTTGGTGGCTGATCCTTGGCCGAGCTGCCGCGACTATCCTCTTCTTGTTGATCGGCGTTGTCTGGAAATGGAGCGCGGCCGGATTTGGTTCCATCAATGCGAACAACACGCTCGGCCTGTTGTTACTGGCCTTAATCGGTCTCACGATTCTTTACTCCGTAGCGCGCATCGCCTGGAAGAATTATCTACTTCAGGTGCGTTTGCAGTTCGTCCTTGACATCGTTCTGGTCACCTGGCTGGTCTGGATTACTGGAAATGCCGCGTCACCCTATGCGGCGTTGTACATCCTGATTATTTCGGTCACCAGTCTCTTCCTCGGCCCGCGTGACACCATGGTGGCTTCGATCGGCTGCGCCGTAGCTTTCAACGCTTCTGCCCTGTTCGCGATTTACAACCATGGCGCTTCGAGCGAATCGATGGGAAATCTGATCCAGTCGATGGGATTGGCTGATGTTTCGTTTCTCGTCGTCGGATTATTGGCCGCCAAACTGGCGCAGCGACAGACTTCTGATGTGCAGTTGGCGGCCGCGACCCGCTCGCTGGCGGATCTGCGAGCGCTGCACGAACGCATCGTCGAATCGATCCGTTCCGGAGTCGTGACCACCGACTTGCAGGGCCGTATCTTCACCTTCAACGCAGCGGCGGAAGAGATTACCGGCTACCGGGCAGTTGATGTGCGAGGACATGACGCTTCAATGTTTTTTGGCGACATGTCGCGACAGATTGTCGATTCGATGAACGCGGCCGCAACCGGCAAAGTCAGTCCGCGTTTCCAGGCGGATTGTCTCACTCCGAATGGTCTCGCTCTGCGGCTCGGGTTTACGATCGCGCCCCTCTTCGCCGAAGGCAAAGAAACCAGCGGCATGGTCATCACCTTTCAGGATTTAACCGATGTGCGCGCTCTGGAAGAGACTTCGCGACGACAGGATCGCATGGCCGCGGTCGGCCGCATGGCCGCCTCGATAGCTCATGAGATTAGAAATCCTCTGGCCGCCATGCGCGGATCGATTCAGATGCTGCGCTCGGAGATGGACGGAGATACCGAGCAGGCGCAACTAATGGAAATCATCTTGCGCGAGTCTGATCGTCTCAACCGTATCGTCGCGGATTATCTGAACTATGCGCGACCGCGTCCGGCCGAATTGAATAACGTAGATGTCAGCGCGCTAGTGACTGACACTTTCAAGCTATTACGCAACAGCGATGAAATCGTTGATGGGCATGTGTTGGAAGAAGATCTGCCGGATCGGCCGGCAATAGTCTCAGGCGATCCTGAACAGCTCAAACAAGTCTGCTGGAACATCGCGCGAAACGCGCTTAAAGCAATGCCCAGCGGCGGCACCTTCCGCGTCTCGCTCGAACAAGTTGACGGCAACCGGCTACGGCTTTCGTTCACCGACACGGGTTGCGGCATGACGCCTGAGCAGGTCGAGCACCTTTTTGAACCTTTCACTTCGACAACGGGCGGAACGGGCCTGGGGCTTTCAATTGTGTATCAAATTATTCGCGATCATAGTGGTACAATTAACGTTCGCAGCCGCGAAGGAGCCGGAACAACCATTACGATCGAGTTGCCGGCCACGGTGTAAGAAGACAATTTGCCATGGCTTCTTTGTTAATCGTCGATGATGAGCTGAGCATGCGCCAGTTTCTGACGCATCTGTTACAGCGAGAAGGCCACACGGTTCGGGTGGCTGAGAATGGCCGCAAAGCAATGGCTTTGCTGCGCGAAGCGCCCTCTGATGTGATCATTTCGGATGTGAAAATGCCTGACATGGGCGGCATTGATTTGCTGCGCGCCGCGCGTGACCTGCATCCGGAAGTCGAAGTCATCATGATGACCGCGTTCGCGAACGAACAAACCGCCCACGAAGCTTTTCTGCTGGGCGCGTTCGATTTTGTTCACAAGCCGTTCGACAACGAATTGTTAAAAGAGAAGGTCGCGCGCGCGCTGCAAAAGATTTCCATAGTTCGTGAAAAGCAGACGCTGCAAGTCGAGAACGAAGCGTTGATCAAAGGCCAGCGGGCGCGGGGCCAGCTCGGCAACATCATCGGTCGCTCGGACCGCATGCAATCCGTCTATCAAATGATCGAGACGGTGGCCCAGGTCCAATCGACCGTGCTCATCACCGGAGAATCCGGGACCGGTAAAGAGCTCGTCGCTCGCGCGATCCATGATCTCAGCCCGCGTGCCCAGAAACCTTTTGTTTCAGTGAACTGTGGCGCTTTCACCGAAACGCTGCTGGAATCTGAACTGTTTGGCTATGTGAAAGGTTCCTTCACTGGCGCCACCGCCAACCGCAAGGGTTTGTTCGAGGCCGCTAATCAGGGCACGATTTTTCTCGACGAGATTGGCGAGATGTCAGCCGCCATGCAGGTAAAGCTGCTCCGCGTTTTGCAGGAGCGCAAGGTTCGTCCGGTGGGAGCTCATGAAGAATCCGAAATAAACACTCGCGTAATCGCCGCGACTAACCGCGACCTTGCGGCGCTGGTAAAGGACGGCACGTTCCGCGAGGACCTCTACTATCGCGTAGCGGTCATCCCCATGGAATTGCCGCCCTTGCGCGACCGGGGTTCGGACATCACCGAACTCGCTGAACACTTCATTGGCAAGTACTGCGAGCAAACTGGTCGTGGGATCTCGATCAGCGAACCGGCGATGCGTTTGCTCGAAGGCTATTCCTGGCCCGGCAACGTACGCGAATTGGAACATACAATTGAGCGAGCTGTGGCGCTCGAGCGAACAGACATAATTCAGCCCGAGAGGCTGCCTGAGCAAATCACCAATTACAGCCAGCGACGGATAAGTTCTGAGCTGGCCATCCCTGATGATGGCATCAATCTCACAGCTCACCTCGATCAACTGGAGAAGACATATGTCCTCGAAGCTTTGAAGCGGACGGACGGCAATCAAACCAACGCCGCCGAGCTGCTGAAGATGTCTGTCCGCTCGCTTCGCCATTTGCTCGACAAGCACGGCATCCGCGGGCTCACTGCTCAGATGCGCGATGAGCGCCGAAATTCCGACACCATTCCCCGCCGCCGCTCATCCGACCCGTACCCGCGACGCCGTGGCGAGGACTTCGACGATGCGGCTCAAGCGCCGGGCCAGGCCGCCACCGCGGGCGAGAGTTCCTAATCCTTCGTAGTCCTTTTGCAAATTCCATCGTAAGACCCGGCAACTGCCGTGTTTCTGCCGCTGTATCGGATATTTTCATCGAGTTGGCAATTGCGTTGATGTATACTGCGGCCCCTAATTGAGACAGTGGCTGGGTCCATTTTTATGGACGTTGCCCTGGAGTTCAATCAGTCCAATTGCCTCGCATGCCAATAACGAGGAGTTGCTCATGAAACGGGTCTTCGTAAGTTACAGCCGGCGCAACCTCGATGTAGTCACGCAACTGATTCAAGATCTCAATGCAGTCGGCGTGAACACCTGGCACGACCAAACGCTTACAGGTGGACAGCGCTGGTGGGACAACATTCTGAAGAACATCCGCGACTGCGACATTTTCGTTTTCGCGCTCTCACCGCAATCGCTCGATTCGGAAGCCTGCAAAAGCGAGCTTGCGTACGTATCCAAACTTAAGAAGCCGATCCTGCCGGTATTGGTCGCCGACGGGGTGAACGTCAACCTCCTCGCGCATCCGCTAGCCGAAATTCAAGTGACCGATTGCCGCGGTGGCGAGAAGCAGGCGGTACTCGCTCTGATGAAATCGATTTTTGCGACAGAAGACGCCCCACCGTTACCTAAAACTCTGCCAGACCCGCCGCCGGTCCCAATGTCCTACATGAGCAACCTGAGCGAGCGCATTGATTCATCGACGCCCTTGTCATCCCAGGAGCAAATTACTCTATTGTTCGAATTGGAGCAGGAGCTTGAAGATGCACACTCGCGCACCGAGGTTCGCGACCTGCTTCTTAGGTTGAAACGGCGTGATGATCTGCTGGCGAAAATCTCAACAAAGATTGACGACGCGCTCGCCACGCTGGAAGAACTCGAGAGAAAAGTTGCGGACATTCCGACGAACCAGGATAAGGGCAAACGCGATAAACAAGTGCCGGCGCAAACAAAGTCTTGTGGCAAGTGCGGAACGCGCAATCCTCCCGATGCGGCTTTTTGCCATAAGTGCGGAACGCCAATAAGTGCGGCGGGG
>JADMIO011605996.1_pt1 | contig 49717 bp, 46 predicted proteins | sample 8958161 | NCBI WGS metagenome assembly JADMIO01 (sample SAMN16585339, study PRJNA669376) | soil metagenome | isolation source: Crop rotation soil | place: USA: Cullars Rotation, Alabama | collected 2011
GCGACAACTTGTCCACGTGGAATTCTAAGCTTAGGATCCCAATGTGCTGGAAAGTTCCGCAATGACTTGTGCAATGCGGACGTCGACCTCGGCGATCTGTTGATCCACGAGGGCGCCGCCGCGCAGGCCCAGCAGCACGCGGCGCGCGTGTTCGGCGCGGACAAGACGTACTTCGTGCTGAACGGCACGAGCACGTCGAACAAGATCGTCACCAGCGCACTGCTGCGCCAGGGCGACCTCGTCCTGTTCGATCGCAACAGCCACAAGTCGATTCATCAGGGCGCGCTCATGCAGGCCGGCGCGATCCCGATCTTCCTGCCGACGTCCCGCAATCCGTTCGGCATGATCGGCGCCGTCGACTGGGACGCGCTCAACGAGACCTGGCTGCGCGAGCAGATCCGCGTACATCCGCTCATCACCGACGGCAGGCGCCACAAAGCGCCCCGCCCGTTCCGGCTCGCGTGCATTCAGCTCGCGACGTACGACGGCACCGTCTACAACGTCCCGAAGGTGCTCGAGCGGATTGGGCACCTGTGCGACTACGTCCTCTGGGACGAAGCGTGGATCGGCTACAACGCGTTCCATCCGCTCTTCGCCGATCACAGCCCGATGCGCCTCGGGCACCTCGGTCCCGACATGCCCGGACTGATCTCCACCCAGTCCGTCCACAAGCAGGGCGCCGGCTTCTCGCAGGCGTCGCAGATTCACAAGCGCGACGATCACCTCCGCGGCACGCGCCGCTACGTTGAACACAAGCGGTTCAACGAGTCGTTCCTCATGAATGCTTCGACGTCGCCGTTCTACCCCCTGTTCGCGTCGCTCGACGTCAACGCCAAGGTGCACGAAGGCCGATCCGGCGAAGCGCTCTGGGACCGCTGCATCGAGCTCGGCATCGACGTGCGCAAGAAACTGCGGCAGTTCGGTCATTACTACTGTGAAACGGGCCGCACCGAAGAGGAGCGCTGGTTTTTCGATCCCTTCGTGCCTTCGGCCGTCACCATCCAGGGCTCCCGCTTCACGGACGATGTCGACGAGTGTCCGTGGGAAGACCTGCCGACGAGCGTGCTGAAGCGCGAGCAGCAGTGCTGGACGTTCGATCCTGACAGCGTGTGGCACGGCTACGCCGGCTACACGCGCGGCTACGCGATGGTCGATCCGAACAAGCTCACGCTCCTGACGCCAGGGATCGATCGCAAGACGGGCGAATATCTCGACTTCGGCGTGCCGGCGACGGTCGTCGCGAACTATCTGCGCGAGCAGCGCATCGTGCCGGAGAAGTGCGATCTGAACAGCCTGCTGTTTCTGATGACGCCGGCCGAGGACGAAAGCAAGCTGAACACGCTGATCGCCAAGCTGGTGAAGTTCAAAGACGCGTGGGACCGTGACCTGAAGCTGGCCACCGTTCTCCCGTCTCTCGACCGCGCGCATCCCGAGCGCTACGAGGGCTACACGCTGCGTCAGACATGCAATGAAATGCATGCCTTCTACCGCCGGTCGAACATCAAGGAGCTGCAGCGTCTGTGCTTCCGCGCCTGCAGCTTTCCGGAGATGGCGATGACGCCGAAGGACGCGTACGAGGCGCTCGTCGCGAACAACGTCGATTACGTGCCGCTCGACGAGATGAAGGGCCGCGTCTCCGCGACACTCGCGTTGATCTACCCGCCGGGCATCGGCGTCGTCGTTCCGGGCGAACGCTGGGACGATCGCGCGCGGCCGATGCACGAGTACTTCCTCTCATTCGAGGAGTCGTTCAACCGCTTTCCCGGCTTCAACTACGAGGTCCAGGGCGTCTACCAGGAGCGCATTGACGGCCGCATCAAGTTCTACACGTACGCGGTTCGCGAGTAGACCATGCCGAAGCAGAAGATGTCGCTGACGCAGCTGACCTTCATCGTCGCCCTCAACATGATGGGCTCGGGGATCATCATGCTGCCGGCGAACATGGCGCAGATCGGCGCAATCTCGCTGCTCTCCTGGCTCGTGACCGCGATCGGATCGCTGGCGATTGCCTACGGGTTCGCGCAGGCCGGTCTTTTCAACGATCGGCCCGGCGGCATGGCCGCGTATGCCGAGGACGCATACGGCAAGGCGGGATACTTCCAGGTGTTCTACCTGTACTTCTTGTCCGTCGCGATCGCGAACGTCGCGGTGGCGATCTCCGCGGTCGGTTACCTCGCCGGCTTCTTCCCATCGCTGTCGGCGACGCCGATTGCGACGGGCATGGGTGTCATCGCACTGATCTGGCTGACCACCATCGCGAATTTCGGCGGGCCGGGCCTGACCGGCCGCATCGGCTCGGTGACGGTGTGGGGCGTCATCCTGCCCGTCGGATTGATCTCGGTCATCGGGTGGTTCTGGTTCCACGGCAGCACGTTCGCCGCCGCCTGGAACCCGAAAGGTCTCAGCGTCGTCGGCGGCATAGGATCGAGCATCACCTTGACGCTCTGGGCCTTCCTCGGTCTGGAGTCCGCGGCGCAGAATTCGGGGGCGGTCGAGAACCCGAAGCGCAACGTGCCGCTGGCGGGCATGCTCGGCACGCTCGGCGCGGCGGTCATCTACGTCCTGTCGACAACGGTTATCCAGGGCATCGTGCCGAACGCGGAGCTCGCGAAGTCGACGGGGCCTTTCGCCCTCGCCTACGTGCAGATGTTCGGGCCCGCGATCGGATCGATCGTCATGGCGCTGGCCGTGCTCGCGTGCGTCGGATCGCTGCTCGGCTGGCAGTTCACGCTCGCGCAGACCGGCAAGGCCGCGGCAGACGACGGGATGTTCCCGATGTTGTTTGCGAAAGCGACGCAGAGCGGTGCGCCAATCGCCGGAATGATCGTGATGGGGATTGTTCAGACCGGCATGGCGCTGATGACGATGTCGCCGACGCTCAGCGAGCAGTTCCAGACGCTCGTCGGGCTGGCGGTGGTCACCAACGTCATCCCGTACATCATCGCGCTTTCAGCCTTGCCGGCGATCATGGACGCCGCAGGCGTCGCCGGCGCGACGTTCCGCCGCAACGCCGCCGTCGCGGTTGTGGCGATGCTCTACAGCGTGTACGCCATCTACGCGTCCGGCAAAGACGCGGTCTTCGGCGGAATGATCGTCACGGGCCTCGGATTCATGGTCTGGGCCTTCGTCGCGTCGCGCTTTGCGCCCGTGACTCAGGCCCGCCTCCGCCCAGCGGCATAACGCGGCGAACGTTCAAGGGGAACCCACTATGCTCGCCGCACGACTGGATTCTCTGCGGCGGCCGGCGGCATTGATCGCCGGCGCGATCGTTCTCTTCATCGCAGCGCCGCTCGTCCTTGCCGACGCCACTCGCCCGACCACCGTCGAGCGCATTCGCGCATCGCATCGCATCGTCTTCGGCTACCGTACGGACGCGCGGCCATTCTCGTACACGAGCGGCGGCGGCCGCGCCGCCGGCTATTCGATCGCGCTCTGCAATCGCGTCGCTGACGCCGTGCGCCACGATCTGAGCCTGACCGACCTCCGCGTCGACTGGATGCCGCTCGCGGTTGGCGATCGCTTCCGCGCGCTGCAGGAGGGACGCGTCGATCTGTTATGCGCGGCGGACACGGTCACCCTGGCCCGGCGGACGGCTGTCGCGTTCTCGATTCCGATCTTTCCCGGCGGCGTCGGTGCGCTCGTGCGAGCCGACGCGCCAGTGCGCCTGCGCGAGGTGCTCGCGGGACACGGGGAAGTCTTCCAGCCGATCTGGCGCGCCCATGCGACGCAGATTCTTCAGGCCAATGCCTTCACCGCCGTGCGCGGCACGACGGCTGAAGGATGGCTGATGGACCGCATGGATACGCTGCACGTCGTCGCAGGCCGGTCCGCGGTTGACGATTATGACGCCGGCGTTCAGGCGCTTGCCTCCCGCAAGGCCGACGTCTTTTTCGGCGAACGCGCCATCCTGATTGACGCAGCCAGGCGACGCCAGCCGGCACGCGACGTCATCCTGATCGATCGGTCCTTCACATACGAGCCGATCGCGCTCGCCATGGCCCGCGGAGACGAAGACTTCCGTCTCATTGTCGATCGGGCGCTCAGCCGCACTTACCGCTTCGGCGACATCCGCCCACTCTATTCGGACGCATTCGGCGAACCCGACGCGACCGCGATTACCTTCTACCGGTGGAACGCGCTTCCCGAGTGAGGCCCCTGCACCTTCCTGCGGATCAGATGTTCGAACAGCTCGGACGCGCGCAGCAGACGCCGCGACCCCTGTAACTTTTGCCAGATCCGGGACCTGCACTTTCTCCGAGTATTCAAGACGCGCGGGCGCATGTAAGGTAGCGGCGTGCTCATCGCCCTACCGCGGCGGGACCACTCCAAACGCCTGCGGTGCCTGAGCGGGAGCGGTGTGCTGCTCGCGTTGATACTGGCACTTGCGCCGCGCGCCGCCAGCGCCGGAGCACCGGAGCGCCAGAAGCAGGTGCTCGTGCTCCATTCGGCGCGCCGCGACGCGTCGATCACGGTCGCGATCGATCGCGAGGTGCCGTCGATTCTGTCGGAAGGCCTTGGCGAGACGATCGATTACTACTCGGAGTACCTGGACCAGTCGCGCTTCCCCGAGCCCGAATATTTTCGCGACTTCCTCGCGCGGAAATACAAAGACCAGCAGTTCGACGTTGTAATTGCGCTGCAGGACGCCGCTGTGCAGTTCTTGTCGGTCGATCGCGACGCGCTGTTCCCGCGAACGCCGATCGTCTTCGTTGCGAACGGGCCCAATCCTCCACACCTGACCAACGCCACCGGCATCGCCACGCGCGTGAACTTCACGGGCACAGTCAGGCTTGCGGAGGCGCTTCAACCCGACCTGCAGCAACTCTTCGTCGTGGTCGGGGCGTCCCCGCGAGACCGTATCTACAAGGACTGGGCGAGCGATCAGCTGAAGTCTTTCGAGCGAAGCCTCAAAATCACGTACCTGGCGGGGCTTCCGATCGCGGACGTTGAGAAGCGGTTGGCGAATCTGCCGGATCACTCCGCCATCTATTACCTCATCATGGAAACGGACGGCGCCGGCCGCCAATTGCGGCCGCTCGAAGCCGTCGACCGGCTGATCGCCGCCGCGGCGGCGCCGATCTATTCCTGGAACTATTCCGCCCTGGGTCGCGGCGTCGTCGGTGGCGCGTTGTACGACGCTGAGCTGCTCGGTCGAAAGACGGGCGCCCTGGCCCTACGTGTGATTCGCGGGGAGCGCGCAGACAGCATCCCGATCACATCGGCCGGCCTGAATCCCCAGGTCGACGCGCGCCAGCTCCGACGATGGGGCCTCGAGGAGTCGCGCCTCCCGGCCGGAACGATGATTCGGTTCAAAGATCCCACGGTGTGGGATCGATACAGGTTCTACATCATCGGCACAATCGTCCTGCTCGGCGCCCAGGCGGCGTTGATCGCCGGGCTCGTGTTCCAGCGGATGTGGCGGCGCCGCGCGGAAGCGCTCGCGCAGGCCAGCCAGAACGAGCTGCAAGCGAGCTACGGACGGATCCGCGATCTCGCCGGCCGGCTGCTCAGCGCCCAGGAAGCGGAGCGCTCCCGCATCGCGCGCGAGCTGCACGATGACGTCGGACAGCAGTTGGCGCTCCTGACCATCGACCTCGAGCTGATGGGCGGGCTCGGCACGGATCTTCCCGACGAAGCCGAGCACGTAGCGCGCGAGGCGTTGACGCGCGCCCACGGCGTCGCGAAGAGCGTGCACGCGCTCTCGCACCGTCTGCACCCGGCGAAACTGCGGCTCATCGGCCTGGTCGGCGCCATCACCGGACTCCAGCGCGAGTTCTCGCGCCCGAGCCTCGAGATCTCTTTCACCCACGATCCGCTGCCGGCGGCGATTCCCCACGAGGTGACGCTCTGCATCTTCCGGATCGCTCAGGAAGCCCTGCAGAACGTCGTCAAGCACAGCGCGGCCAGCCGCGTGACGATGCGGCTCAGCGCTGACGATCGCGCGCTCACGCTGACGCTCGCCGACGACGGCGTCGGCTTCGACGCGAACGAGGCGAAGCATCGCGGGCTCGGACTCGTCAGCATGAGCGAGCGGGTCGAATTCATCGGCGGCACGCTGACGATCAAGTCGCGGCGCCGCGCCGGGACACGGATCGAGATCGTGGTGCCGTATCGCGATCGAGCGCCTTTCGACTCGCCGGATGCCGACAACATTGAATTGCATGTGAGTCGTCAATGAACGTGCTCTTTGCGCGCAGGCATCGATGGTGGCCGCTGCTGATTGGCTCGCTCCTGCTCACGTGCGACGCGGCGGAGGCTGCGGGCCGGCACAAGCAGGTGATGGTCCTCTACTCGACGCGAAGAGAAGCGCAGATCTCCATCCTCGGCGACCGCTTGCTCCCGGGCGTGCTGGGCGAAGGGCTCGACGAGGGCCTGACCTACTTGTCGGAATACATTGACGCCGACCGGTTCAGCGACCCGGCATACGAAGAGGCGTTCAGCGACTTTCTGCGTCGCAAGTACGCCGGCGAGCGGTTCGATCTGATCCTGACGATACAGAACGCCGCAACCGTCTTCGTCAACAAGTACCGAAAGGATCTCTTCGGCGATGTGCCCCTCGTCTTCCTGACGAACTTTCCCGAGAAGCGCATGGCGGACTCGACCGGGGTGCTGATCACTCCGGATTTCACGGAGACGCTGACGTTCGCCGAGACGATTGAGACCGGTCTGCGGCACGTGTTCCTCGTGAACGGCGCTGGCACAAGCGATCGGCTGTACGAACGGACCGCCCGCGAACAGCTCCGGCGATTCGAATCGCGATTGGACATCACGTACTTGTCCGGACTCCCCACCAAAGATCTCGAAACGCGTGTCAGGACCCTGCCTCCGCACTCTATCGTCTACATCCTGATGGTCTACAAAGACGGGACCGGCCGGAATTTCAATCCGGTCGAATACGGCGCACACATTGCGACGATCGCCAACGCGCCGACCTACTCATGGGTCGATTCCCTGATCGGCCGCGGCATCGTCGGCGGCAGTCTCCTCAGTCAGGACGAGCGGATGAAGACGGTTGGGCGCCTGGCGCGACGGGTCCTGAACGGTGAGGCGGCCGACGGGATCCCGATCGCCTCGCCAAACGCCGACACCCGCCAGGTGGACTGGCGTCAGCTGAAACGATGGGGAATCAGCGAATCCCGCCTGCCTGCCGGGACAATCGTGCAGTTCAGAGAGCCCACGTTGTGGAGCCGGTATCGCCGGTACGTCCTGGGCTCCGCGGCCCTGCTGTTCGCGCAAGGGGCACTGGTCGTCGGATTGCTGGTCCAGCGCGTTCGCCGCCGTCGCGCGGAGGATCGCGTCCGCGCCAGCCGCGAAGAGCTGCGCGTCACTTACAGCCGGATTCGCGATCTTGGCGGCCGGCTGTTGGCCGCGCAGGAAGCTGAGCGCTCCCGCGTCGCGCGAGACCTGCACGACGATGTCAGCCAGCAGGTCGCGCTGATGATCATCGACCTGGAGCTGCTGTGCGGCGCGGCGCCGGACCTGCACGTCGACGCCGCGACGATGGTCCGCAGCGCCGTCAATCGCGCGCACGCGCTCGTGAAGACCGTCCATCAGCTGTCGCATCGCCTGCATCCCGCACGGCTGCAGTTGATCGGCCTCGTGGCGGCGCTCGACGGGCTTCAACAGGAGCTCGCGCGGACGAGCCTGTCCATCTCGTTCGAATGCAGCAATGTACCGACGCGCATTCCACCGGACATCGCGTTGTGCCTGTTTCGCATTGCGCAGGAGGCGCTGCAGAACGCCGTGAAACACAGCCAGGCGCGGGCCGTGAGGCTCCAACTGATCGGCGATCCGCAGGGCGTCCTGCTCATCGTGGCGGACGACGGCGTCGGGTTCGATCCCGACGATGCCCTCGCACACGGGGTCGGCCTCGCGAGCATGCGGGAACGCATCGAATCGATCGGCGGCTCGCTCACGATCAGAAGCCGGCCTGCAGCGGGAACGCGGATCGAAGTGGCGGTGACGAGATCGTCGGCCACGCGCCCGCCGCGCGTGGAAGGTTTACGAGCCGCGCTGCCCGTGGCCGCGTTACGCGCGACGCGAGCGAAGCGGCCCGTCGAGGAGAAGCGATGAAGCCACGTGTGCTGCTCGCCGACGACCACGCCCTGCTGCTCGACGCGTTCGAAAAACTGCTCGCCGGATCGTGCGAGATCGTCGGTGTCGCGTCCAACGGTGAAGCGGCTGTCGCCTCCGCCGAGGCGCTGACGCCGGACATCGTCGTGCTCGACATCGGCATGCCGGGCCTCAACGGCCTCGAGGCGGGCCGCGAGATCAGGCGGCGCTGTCCGTCGGCGAAACTCGTGTTTCTGACGATGAACGAGGATCCCGACATGGCGGCCGAGGCGTTCCGCGCCGGCGCGTCGGCGTTCGTGCTGAAACGATCCGCCGTCTCCGAACTGCTCAAGGCGATCGGCGAAGTCGGCCAGGGACGGTCCTACGTGACGCCGCTCGTCACGGAAGGGCTCGTCAGCTCGCTGATGAATCCCGCGCCCGTGGAACAGACGATCGACCGGCTGACGACGCGCCAGCGCGAAGTGCTCCGCCTGATCGCCGAGGGGCACTCCATGAAGCACATTGCCGTGATCCTCAACGTGACGCCGCGGACCGTGGCGTTCCACAAGTATCAGATGATGGGTCAGCTCAAGATCCGCTCCACGCCCGAATTGATTCGGTACGCCGTCAAGCACCACATCGTTTAGTGCAGTCGCCCACCGCTAAGGCAGCACGCGCTTGAAGTAATGCGCGACCTTCTGGCCGGAGTCGTCTGAGTAGTAGACGAGAACGCGGCGGCCGCTCGTCCCGCGCGACGCCGATTCCGCCGCTGAGTGGTGCGTCAGGCGGAGCGTCTCGATCGCGCCGTCGGCGAATTTGATCTTGATGCGCTTCCTGAAGATGTCGACGCGCGTGACCGTGCCCTCGGCGTGCTTCAACCCGTTCGGGCTGATGTCGTCGATTTCGTCGGCCGTCTTCCCGGCGCCTGTCTGCGCGTAATGCACCACGACCGGAGTGCCTGGCTGCAGGCGCTCGAGGTCCGGCTCGCGGCCGTGGACTTTCGTGCCGCCCGCCAGATGAATGATCTCGTGCGCGCCGTCGATCGTCGTCACGACGACGGTGTTGACGCCGGCGTAGATCGCATCGACGTTGCCCTGCAGCGCGATCGTGCCGGTCACACCCGGTATGACCGGCACCTGGCCTCCTGCGACCTGGGCGTTCACGACGGCGTTCGCCAGAAGCCAGCTGCCCGCCAGCGCGCCGACGACCTGAATCGTTTGCCGGATCCTCATGTGTGTGCCCTCCGAGGCCGCGCCGCCTCAGAAACCCCAGGCACGTTCGGGGCCTGATTCAAGTCAAGGTCATTGACCCTATCCGCTTATGTTTGTTAGACTTATCGAGTTCAATCATCGTAATTGTCACAGCCGGCCGTCGAGCCTGGACGGCTGGCCGGGATCCGAACCCGGGAAGGTATTCAATGGGTGTCTCCCGCCGCGTCGTCCTCGTCGGTCTTTTCCTCGCCACGACGTCCTCCAGCTTTGCCGTCGGTTTCGTGCGGGGGAAAGGTACGGATGACGCCCTCAAGGCCGCGTCGGCTCTGCACGCGAGCGAGGGCGCCTCGGAAGCGTCGCTCGTTGCGGCTGTCAAGCAGCAGCTGACAACCGAAATGGGCCTCGTCCCGGTGAACGTCCTGCGCGAGCGGCGTGCGAGCTTCGTCCAGCTCTATTCGCACGACCGAATGGGCCAGACGCATTACGGCACCGCCGGGTACCTCGGCCACGGCTACTTCATTACTGTGAAGCACGCGGTGGTGGCGCTCGGCGGCGAGAGCGGACAACACAAGGCGCCGGAGATCGTCGGCGTCGACGTGGTCTACCAGGATCAGGCGGTGCCGGCGCAGGTCGTCGACATGGGAGACGCGAATTCGGAGGTCGACAGCGGCGACTGGGCGATCATCCGCAGCCGCGATCTCGATCTGCCGACGCTCCACGTCGACGCGCACTTCCCGTTCGAGTTCGCCGAGCCCGTCTTCCGTCTCGGCAACGACTATTCGAAAGGCATCATGCTGTCGAGCGGGTACGTCGGTCAGCGAACGACAGGCGGGCTCATCACGTGCCTCACCGACGGGCACCCCGGCGTATCCGGCGGTGGTGTGCTCAATCGGCGCGGCGATCTCGTCGGCATCCCGATCGGGCGACTCGAGGGCGACTACCGCTTCTCGTTCATTCTGCCGCTGCGTCCGGAAATGCTCCGGACGATCCCGACGCTCGCGCCGCGCACGTAGGAGTTCTGAGGCGAGATCCCTGTCAATCACGCACTCGACGCCGGACAGCTTCCGCGCGCCGCCGGCCGCGTACATCGTCGGGATGTCTCCGCCTCCCGCCGCGATCACGATCGTTGCGCTGCAGCAGCCATTTGATCGGCCGCAGCTCGAAGATTCGACGCGGCTCAGGCCGTCGCGCTGCGGATTGAAGAACGGCCTCGACCACCACTTCATGTACGCCGCTCCGAACGTCGAGCTGTCGCCGATTCTGAATTCGTAGTGCCGGTTTCGCGACCCCTCCATCCAGTTGCTGTCGTAGTCCTGCGGCACGTGCTCCTTCGGATCCAGGTAGAGCGAGTTGGCGAATCCAAATCCGCCCCAGCCTGCGTCGAAGTTGAACGTCCATTCACGTGTGCAGGGAGCCCGGTCGGCCGTTCTGCGGGCGCGTTGGTCTCCTGCGCGTAAGCGGAGGAAACGGTCGCAAGCGATGCAATGCATACAGCCACCATCGACGGAGCGCGGCGCGGCTGTGACATGCGCGCGTCATTACGCAGACTTCTTGCCACTCGTTTCGCAGGCGGCCCGTCGCGCAGCCCCGGCGCGCGTCACCATGCGTCGTCAGAATCTCGCAGCCAATCGTGATGAACACCGGCGAGACTCTTGCTGACTTGGGTGTGGAGACGTCATGAACCTGATCTATCGCCTCCTTTGCGCCATCCGTGGACACGATGCCGTCATGCATTTCGACGCCAATCGACTGTCACTCCGCTGCTTGAATTGCGGCTACGAAACGCCAGGCTGGAGCCTCGGGACCGACGAGCGTCGCCCGCAGGATCCGGCGGCGGACCAGGAAGAATCCTCAACCGATCGCACGCGCGATGCGGCTGGTTTGTCGTTTGCACGGCGAACCCGTCGACCGCGCCATGCAACATCCTGATGTTGACACTGCAGCGGAAGCCGGCGGCGCGGCAGCGCGCCCGAGGAGGAAAACTGTGTCGAGAGAACTTCGAGGATTCGCCCTGATGGATCGCGAACGGCAGCGCGAGATCGCTTCCAAAGGCGGCCGCGCCGCGCACGCGAAGGGTACCGCGCACGAGTGGTCGAAAGAGCAGGCGCGCATCGCCGGACGAAAAGGCGGCCTTGCGCGATCGCAGCCGCATCATCTGAACGGCGGAGTCAGGCGGAAGCTGCACGTATAAGGCTCGTGGCGGCGCGCCGCCGTTGCGACGCGCCGTCGTTTCGCTCACAACCTGCTGTAGGCACTGCGCTTGCTGCCTTCACCCCCAGGAGGCAGCATCATGCGATACACGCTCATTCGCATCGCCTGCGCGGCGATGCTCCTGACAATCTGGCAGCCAGGCGCCGCACGCGCCAGTGATTCCGACAAGCTGACGTACTTCACCTTCAGCGGTGCGGTGCAAATTCCCGGCAAGACCCTGCAGCCAGGCACCTACGCGTTTGTCATCGCCAATCCGAACACGAGCCAAACCGTTCTGCGCGTCACGAGCGCCGACGGGCACAAGAGCCACGGACAGTTCTACATGACCCGCGAGCTTGTGAGGCACGACGCCACCAGCAGACCCGTGCTCGTCTTTCGTGAAACACCGGCCGGCACGACGCCCGCGGTCCGCGGCTGGTTCTTCCCCGCCGAGCGGACCGGTTATGAGTTCGTGTACTCGAAACACCAGCGGCGGGCGTTGAGCGCTGGCGCGCCATCGACGGCGCACACCGACTAAGTCATCGATCGCGGCCGCATGCGCGGTCGGGAGGTCATCATGCAGGTCAGACATCACTACTACCGCGTCTTCTTCGCGTCGGCGTTCACCGCCGCGCTCGCCGTGTCAGCGCCGGCATTTGCCGACGACCATTTCCACGGAGTGGTCTCAGGACGATCGACCAACGGCACGCTGATGGTTCATGCCGACGACGGGTCGCCGATCGTCGTCGTGCTCGACGACGCGACGAAGGTGCGGCGGCGTGACGGCGCCCGATCGATCAAGGCAAGCTCCGCGGAGCTCGGTCCGGGCCTGCGCGTGGACGTGAAAGGCGTCTACGACCCGGCCAACCGCTTCATGGCGTCTCGGATCACATTCAAGAAGAGCGATCAGCGGACGGCCATGGCGATTGCTGGCGGCGTTGCGCCCACGGATGCGCGCAGCCTCGCCAACCAGCAGCGGCTCGATCAGCAAGCGCAGGCGCTGGCTGGCCATCAGCAGTCGATCGAGCGTCAGGGTCAGCGCCTGACGGCCCACGACGCCGCGATCGCCGACAACAACCGGAAGGTGGTCGCAACGGCCGGTGAGCTGGCGGCGGCCAACGCCCGCATCTCGAATCTGGACGACTACGCTGTGATCTCGACCGTCACCGTGTACTTCGCGAACGGGAAGGCGACGGTGGCGCCGAGCTTCAAGGCGCAGCTCGAGCAGCTGGCCTCGCAGGCGAAGGCGATCAATGGATCTGTCGTGCAGGTGCAGGGCTACGCGTCGGCCGTCGGATCGGCCGCGCTCAATCAGGAGTTGAGCCTGAAACGATCGGATGCGGTGACGGCCATCCTGCAGCAGGCCGGCGTGGCGCCGACCAACGTCGTCGTACCGGCGGCGATGGGAACCACAGGACAGGTGGCCTCGAACAAGACTGCCAAAGGCCAGGCAGAAAATCGGCGAGCGGTTGTCACGCTTCTGCAGAACAAGGGACTGGCAGGTCAGAAGTAGACGGGACCGCGAGGCGCCGCAATGGTGCGGCGCCTCGTCCTCCGATCAGTGGCTCCGCGTCCGGTATCCCTCGAACATCCGTTTGACCACCGCATCGATCTGCTGGTCGAGGACGGCCGGATCGGAAGACAGACGCGTGTCCGCGCGCGCGCGATACAACTCCCGCCGCGTCTCGGGGTGGAGCAGCAGGACGACGAGCGATCCCACCGCGTAGACGGGACGCGCCTTCGGATCACCGGACGCCTTCGCCTTCAAGTCGACATCGGTGCGCTGCAGAGCGCCGTAGGTGACGAGCATGTCCCCGTCCTCGCCGTCGCGCTTCGTCAGACCTGCGGCCGCCAACTCGCGGTCGACCGCGTCCTTCACCTGCCGATCGATCTCTCTGTTGAACGCAGACCATCCAGTGGTCCATGAGTACGTCTTCAGCGCGGCGAAGTTCGTGTGCTTGTCCCTCTTCACCGTCACGCCGTATTTCGGCTTATAGGACGACGCGTTGAGCGCCGCGCCTGCGATCAGAAACGCGATGATCGTCGTCTTCACGGGATACCTCCTGGAGCAACAGCGAGACCGGTTCACGGGCCGTGCCAGACGCGCTGCGCCGCGGCGAACACCGCCGATCGTGATGAGGATCACGAGATCCCGTCGACCGGGGTCGCGGCCGCCGTGCGCCGGCGCGCGTTTCCCGCGACAAACGGGCGGTGTCCCGACATGGTGCCCCTCTTGCCGTCATGACCTGGCGTGCGCCGGCGCGCACACCGATGGAGGGCACCTGATGGCGGAGGCCTGGCAGTCAACCCGATCGGCCGTGCACGGCGCGCGTCTCTGTATGACGGCGGTATTGATCGCTGTACCGCTGATGGCGCATGCGCAGGACGATCGAATCGATGATCCGCCCGATCCACCCGAGCTCCTTCAGGGTGGTGGCGGTAGTGGAAGCTCGCCACACTCGTCCGCAGGAGGCGCACTGTTCGCGGAGCCGAAGATCGTCACGCTCGCGATCGATTCCGCGATCGAGTCGCTGGGAGACAGCGTCAAACCGTCCAACGGGTTTTATCCCGAGCTTTCGAACATGATCACCGGATCGGGATTCGTCTCGCTCGGTCCCGGTTATCGCCGTCAGGTATTCAACCGCCGCGCGTTCGTGGATACCTCCGCCGCGGCATCATGGCACTGGTACAAGATGGCGCAGGCGCGTCTCGAATTCCCGGATCTCGCCAGCCATCGGGTCACCGCCGGTGTGCAGGGCATGTGGCAGGACGAGACGCAGGTGAACTACTTCGGGATCGGCAGCAACGCGCCCAAGGCGAACGAGAGTCAATACCGCCTTCAAAGTACGGACATTGTCGGGTACGCGAGTGTACGGCCCGTCACGTCGTTGTCCATCGGCGGTGAACTCGGGTGGCTCGGGCGGCCGGACATCATGACGCCGGGCGGCACGTTCCGCCGCGACGTACCAACGACGGAATCGTTGTTTCCGACCGATCCGGGAAGCGCACTGCCGTTCCAGCCGAACCTGGTCCACAGCGAAGCGTCGCTGACGGCCGATACGCGCGATAACCGGAGCCGCCCCACGCGCGGCAGTGTCTATCGCGCGGCCGTCACGGACTACAACGACCAGAGTACGAACGCCTTCAGCTTCCGTGAGTTCGAAGCTGAGGGTCTGCAGTTCGTCAGGCTGCGCGGTCCGAGCTGGATCCTGGCGGCACACGGTTGGGCGGTTGCGACAGACGTCCCGAGCGGCCACGTCATCCCCTTTTATCTGCTGCCGTCGTTGGGCGGCAACAACACGCTCAGGAGTTTCTCGGACTACCGCTTTCACGATCGCAATCTGCTGCTCGTGAACGTCGAGTCGCGATGGGCGATATTCACGCACGTGGACGCCGCGCTCTTCGTCGATGCCGGCAACGTCGCGCCGGCGTTCCGGGACGTCAATCTGGACAAACGATCGTACGGCGGTGGAATTCGCTTCCACACGGCTCGAGCGACGTTCGCGCGGTTTGACGTCGCGCACGGCGCAGAGGGCTGGACTGCTGTGATTCGGACGAGCGATCCGTTCCGCCTCGCGCGGCTGACGCGCCGCGTCGCCGGCATCCCGTTCGTGCCCTAGAGCGAGCCCAGATGATTCGAGCCTCGACCCTGCTCTTGACCGTTGCGCTCGCCGCTTCCGCCGGCGCCTCCGCGCGAATGGTCCGCCCGCCGCAGCGTCTCGTGGACGCGCAAGACGCTCGGTTGTGGGAGGCGCCGGCGGATCTTTCCAGCCGCGATCTGTTCAACGGACCATGGGGGGCGCGGCTCGCGCCGAACGCGGGTGACGTCTACACGGTCATTCGCCACAAGCACGGCGGCGTGAGCACCGGGCTCGTGGTCCACGACTCGAACGGACGCGTCTGGCACGTCAAGCAACAGACTCGCAACAATCGCGGCGTCGAAGGACCCGTCGAAGTCGTCATCTCGCGCGTCCTGTCCGCCGTCGGCTATCACCAGCCGCCCGTGTACTATCTGCCCCAGTTCCGCATAGCTGACGGATCCGGCTCCCGCGTCGAAAGTGGCGGACGCTTCCGGCCGGTCGACCCGAGACTGCACGCGCGCGGCCCGTGGGCCTGGCGCGACAACCCGTTTGTCGGGACGCGCCCGTACAACGGCTTGCTGGCCATCCTGCTCGCTTTCAACAGCTGGGACCTGAAGGACTCGAACAACGCGCTCTACGACGTCCGTGACGGCCATCGTGCCGAGACCTGGTACGTCGTCCGCGACCTTGGTGGGGCGCTCGGAGCCTCGGGCACGTTCTCGCCGCAGCGCAACAACATCGACAAGTTCGAGCGCTCGAGGTACGTCGCGGGCGTGCACGACGGCTTCGTCGTGTTCGCCTACCACGGGAAACGGCCCGACCTCGTGCGAAACACGATTAGCGTCGACGATTTCAAGTGGGCGGCTGCCCTGCTCGGCGGCTTGAGCGATCGGCAGTGGCAGGATGCGTTCCGCGCCGGCGGATATGACGATCGACTTGCGGACCGGTTCATTCGAAAATTGCACGAGAACTTCCGCGAGGCCGAGCGCCTCGTCGGCGACGTGCAGCAGGCGTCGCGGGAGGACCGGTGATCCATGCGCCCGCTCTTCACCGTCCTCCTGCTCACGCTTGCCGTCGCCGCACGCCTCCTGCAGGCACAGGGCGCGTCGCTGCCCTCGGCAGACGCTTCCGTGAAATTCGCGGTCGTCGGCGACACCGGCACCGGCGAGGGTCCTGAGTACGACGTGGGTGCGCGCATGGCCGAGGCCCGCGCGGCGTTTCCGTTCGAGCTGGTGATCATGCTCGCCGCCGCGTGGATGCTGCGGGTGGGAAGATTCGGCGCCTAGTCCGCGTGCCGCTGGAGGTCCCCGTGGGGTTTCGTCTCAAGCCCGATCAGGCCGTCTCTCTCGAAGTCCGACGCATCGTACTCAAGCAGCTGAACCTTGCCGCATCGCAGTTGACGTCGATTGGCGATCCGGAAAGCGATGACGCGATCCATCAGGCGCGGAGACGGGTGAAAAAGATACGCGCGGTGATCCGCCTGGTGCGTCCGGTCCTGAACGGGGCGAGCACGGCTTTCGATCCGGATCTCCGCCGCGTCAGCCGACTGCTTGCGCCAGTCGCGGACGGACAAGGCGTGATTGGCACGCTCAATACGCTCGCACGGCGGTACAGCCATGCGTTGCCGCGGAAGACCATCGCGGCGCTTCGGTCCGATCTCGTCAACCGGGGCCGCCGCATCGACTCCGAGGCCGACGCCGACCATGTGCTCGAGAAGGCGTCGCGCATGCTTCGCGCGCATCGCGGGAGCGTGAAGCGCTGGCGGCTGGCCGCCGAGGGATTCCAGGCGATTGCGCCGGGCCTGAAGCGGTGTGTCCGGCGCGCGCGACGCGCGATGGTCGTGGCATGGCTGCATCCGACACCGGCGCGATTTCACACCTGGCGCCGTCATGTGAAGGAGCATTGGTTTCACGTGCGGCTGCTCGAAGGGCGCTGCGGCGATCAGCTCCTGCCGGTGCAGCGGCGGCTGGAAGCGCTCGACGGCGTGCTCGGCGAGTACCACAACCTCGCGCTGCTCCACGAGGTCCTCGTCAGCGATACCGCGCTGTCGCGCGCCGAGGTCGTCCGCTGCCGGCGGGTCGTCGCCCGCTATCAGCGCGCGCTCCGGCGCCATGCGCAGCTCCTGGGCGTTCGCATCTACAGCGACAAACCGCGTCGGTTCGTCCGGCGGGTCAAACGCCTCTGGCAATCGGGCGACGCTCCGGCGCAGAAGCTTGACAGTTGAGCAGCTCCCGCGTGCGTCGCGCCGCACGATCGAAATATTCACCGAGCGGCCCTGGCGGACACGCCAGCTCCAGAACAATCCAGCCATCGAATCCAATAGCTTCGAGTCCCCCGCGCACGTCGTTCCAGTCGATGATCCCTTCCCCCGGCGGCAGGTGATCGTCGCGCCCGCCGCCGTGATCGTTGGCGTGGACATGAACGAGCCGATCGCTGATGAGTTCCATGAACCGGCTCCAGCCGTGGCCGAGCGTGGCGTGCGATGTATCGACGCAGACGCCCACCGCGCGATCCAACGGGCGGACGACCGCCGCGAATTCGTCGGGGTCCCCGCCGATCAAATGAGGCAGCGGCGTTTCCACGATCAGTCGCATCTGCATCTGGATGCACGCGCGCGCGAGCAGGTGGAACGAGTCGGTCGCATGGCGCAGCCGTTCGCCGACGTTCTGCCCGTGGCGCGGCACATCGCTCACGTGCACGACAACGCGGGTGCCGCCGACGGCGTGCAGCGCGGACGCTGCCGACAATACAGCGCCGATGGCCGCATGGCGGTGATGCGGATTCGGGTCGGTCAGATCGAGCAGGCCGCCAAACGGTGCGTGGATCGCAATCGGCGCGATGGACAGCTGACGCAAGTGCTCGCCGAGCGCTGTCACATTCTGGTAGTGCCAGGGGTCGAAGTGCCGTGGAGGCGTCCCGATTTCGACCGCGGTGATCTCAGCGGCGTGCAGATCGTCGAGGACACTGAGCACCGGGCGGTCCGTGCAGCAGCCCGTGGAGACTGCAATACGGCATTTCACCGGTCGCCCCACAGCAACTGGTGGCGGCTGGCCCGAAGGTCCCATGTACACGGTGTGCCCGGGCACATCGCCTTCTCCTGCGTCGATTGACAGTTGAAGTCGACGCCGCCGTCGAGCCCGGTCGCGAGCAGGCCCGCGAATACGCGGACGTCGAACTCCGCGCGCGTCCCGGCATCCAGCCAGAACCATCGCCGCCCCCAGTTGAAATCGGCGGCGTAGCGCGAGGCGATCAGCCCGGCAATCGCCCGCGGCGCGAGGCCTTCGGCCATCAACGTGCGCGTGACGTGCTGAATCACCGCGGGCTGTAGAAGGCGATCGTTCGGCTCGAGCAACGGCCCCAGCGCACAGTCGGGCAATGACTGCACCCGGCGCGTGGTCAGGAGCGCCCCGAAATCCTGGCCGGGGGTTCCACCACCCGCATAGAAGTCGCGATGAAACCGAGCCAGGCGCGACACGCTGTAGGCGTCGATCACGCGCTGCACGCCGGCGGTCACGATGGGAATGCCCGCCGTGCGCTCGCGCGCCGCGCGCGCGGCGTACGAGAGCCGGCGCTGGCGAGCGAGCAGCTCCGACAGCGACTCGCGATGCCGTGGGACCGCGGCGAACGGCGCGAACGCCGGCGTCCGGCTCGACGGTGGCGCCAGGCGCATGTGTTTTTGATACCCACCGAATGCCACGCGCAGGTGACGCGCGTCCAGCGGATCGCCCGCATACGAGAGATCGATGGAGACGCATTCGCGTCCGGCCCCACCGGCGCCGACGACCGTCCCATTCAACACGACAGGGATTCGAACGCGGCGCTGCGCGCGCCTGAAGACCTGATGCGCGAGGAATTCCACGACCAGTCCGGCGCCGACGTACGCTCTCGCCTGACGTGCTGATAGATCGGCCGTCACCCAATCCGGGCGCCGCTCATCGACGGTGGCGAACCATTTCGGCGTCCCGGGCGCGAGGGCCGCGAGACGATCGACGGCGCACGACCCGAGCGGCACGCGGCCGGTGAAGTGATAGCCCCGCCCGGTCATGAGCGGCAGGAGCGGCATCTGAAACCGGCGAAGCACTCCGGCCGTCGCCCGGTACAGCGGTTCAATCTTTTCGAACATCTCCGCCGGCCGGCTATAGGGCTCGTCAGGCCGATCGATGTTGTGATAGTCGATGTCGAGGTGGATCAGCACGTTCGCGGAGTCCCACATCGAACGCGCGACGTCGGCGCCCTCCTGCAGCAGGCTGTCGAGCGCCTCAACGGGAAGCCGTCTGCCCTGATCCCACGAGTAGTCGCCACTTCTCACAGCCGACAGGTAGACGCACGTCGGACGATCGGCCGTGTCGCCGCAGTACTCCTGAATGCGGCGCCGAACACACGAATCGCCGTAGTACTCGGGAATCCCAAACGTGGTACACATCGCAGCGTCGTGGGGATCTATTCGAGGCGAATGTCGACGCGAACGTGCAGCTGCTCGCCGAGCAGCTTCGCGATAATCGACTCGAAGGCGGCCTCTTTCAGCATCGTCTCCGCGCGGTCGGCGTCCTGAGGCGAGCCGACGACGAGACACGGCCGCACCGAGACCCGCGGGAGGGCACGTGGGTCGGTGGACACCTCGAGATGGCTGCTTGACACGTATCCGAGTACGGCAACGTCCATGTCCCGGGCCACAGCCAGCACAGACTCCATGAGCGATGTCTCCGCCGCCAGCACGAGAAGCTGTTCCGGCGACCAGCCCCGGCCCTCTGATCCAACTTTCAGTTCGAGTCCGTCGTTCGAAATGGCGGTCGCAGAATGACCGCCATTCCACACCGTCTCGGTTACATACGGTGACGACACAACCCCAGCGATCTTCTCCATCGCATCCCTCTCCGATGCACTTCGTGACTAGACGACGCGTCCCTGACAAGCGACGCGAATCAGCTCCGCGCTCGTTCGCACGTGCAGGTGGCTCATCATCCGGTACTTGTGGAACGCGACCGTCCGTGCCGTGATGCCGAGTGCGTGCGCGGCTTCCTTCATCGATTTGCCCTGCACGAGCAGCTGCAGCACCTGACGCTGCCGCGACGTGAGCCGCTCGGCCAGAAGGTCCGCCGGCATCGCCGCCGTGCCGCCCGTCGTCAACGCTTTCTCGACGAGCGGTGTGATGTACGTGCGGTTCTGAAGCACTTCGCGAATCGCGGTCAGCAGCTCGTTGCTCGCGCAGCGCTTCAGCACGAACGCCGCGGCGCCGGACTGCAGCGCGCTTACCGCGAGCTCAGGCTGCTCGATCGCGGTCACGATCACAATCTTCAGTGAGCCGTCGATGTGTCTTGAGATCCGCGCGGCGTCGAGCCCGTTCAACACCGGCAGCGCGATGTCGACGACGGCCACGGCTGGATGCTGTTCGCGGACGGCCTGCAGCAGCGCGTGGCCGTCCGTCACGCGCGCGACAATCGTGCATTCGGCCGCGAGCAGCGTTTCGAGTGCTTCGCCGACGAGGACCTGCGAGTCAGCGATGACGATGCGGGGCTTCGATATCATCGGCGCGGCGCAATTGCACTTCGCGTGCCGGCTGCGCGAAGCGCATCCGTTCGCGCTGGGCGCATCCGAGTCGTGCCGAAAATGCATAGCCGCCTCGGCCTCGATTCGCTAGCGTGAAATCATCATGAAGACGGACACCGCCGTCATCGATCGGCCGAGCGCGGGCGCGCGCGATCACCTGGCCCGGCGCATTCAGAACGAATACCTCGAGATGCCGGGATTGTGCCTCACGGTGGGACAGGCGCAGCGGCTCTGGCAGTTGCCGCGCACCGACTGCGAAGACCTGCTCGGCATGCTGGTGCACGCAGGCTTTCTGATGCAGACGCGGGCCGGTCAGTTCATTCGCGCCGGGTCAGGGCGCGCCGGCTGCTAGTCGCGAACACCGTAGTTCCCGCTGACATACGCGTCGAACGTATTGGACTCGCCCGCCCACAGGATCTGCCGGTGATCGCCGTGATCCAGGACGACGCGGTCCTCGCCGCCGCGGTGAGGCGATGCCCGCAGGGCGATCGCCGCGCCGTCCTGAGCCGTCGTGAGGGTGAACTTGAACGCGAGGCGCGGGTGCTTGTGGAAGTATTCCCAGCTCGCGCGCCGCGCATCCGTGATCCGACCGAAGGCCGCGGTGCCCTTCCTGATCACGATCTGTTCTCCGACCCTCACGTCTGACACGACGACGAAGTCGAGCGTCTGACCAACGCGAGCGTTGTCCGACGTAACCGCACCGAGCAGCCGGAGGTGCACCGGTGTACCGTCGAGCAGCTCGGGCGCCTGCGCACGCGGAGCGGCTGCGAAGACCAGGCATGTCTCCATCGCGGCCACCAGCAGCCACGGCGCGTGTCGCCGGCAGGCGGTCACGGTCGCCATCGCGGCCTCACGACACAACGAACGTGACGCGCTCGACTTCACGCGTGCGTCCGTTCGACCCGATCAATTCGGCTTCGAGGCTGTACCAGCCAGGCGGCAGCGAGCGGAACGTGAAACTGCTCACGCGAGGACCCGAGTCGCCGTTGATTTGCACTTCGCTGCTGCGAAAGAAATCGTCCGACTCCGCGATCACGCGCAGCACGCGGTTGTCGGCGTTGCGGGCAAATCCGACCGAGATGAGGATGTTCGCCGGCGCACTGGCGACCCGCGGGTAGACCTGCACCTGCATTCGTTGCGACCCCTGAACCGGCGAGCCAATTCCGGCACCGAGCACGATGCCGCCGATCATTACTGCCGTTTTGATGTTCACGCCGTTGCCTCCGCGCCGCCGGATCACGGTCAGGCAAAGGGTGTTCCCGTTGAGGGCATTTGCCTGAAAACGGGTGGTCCCTCTCGGTCAGCGTCGCCGCGGCTCGAGCCGCGCCCGGCGTGCGATCACAACGGATCGTCGAGACTCTCGGCCGCCTGCCAGCAACCGCTGCGAGACCTCATGAATGTGGCGGAAAACCTCAGGCACCCCCCGGAATACCGCTTGCTCGACTGCGACATCACTAACAACGAGCGAGGTTCCTCATGACACCGATCGAGCACCGCCAGCGGCTCGTACAGCGCATCTCGGAAATTCTTGCGGCCCACGCCGACGACGGCGTGCGCATCGGCGACCTGTCCCGGCGTGCGGGGATCAGCGAGCGAACGCTCCGCAACGCGTTCCACCGGGTTCATGGCGTGAGCCCAAAGCAGTTCGAGCTGCGCGAGCGGCTGCAGCGCGCGCGCCGGGGGCTGTGCGCGCCAGAGCCGACCACCACTGTCACGAGCGTCGCGGCGGAGTGTGGGTTCTTCGAACTGGGCCGGTTTTCCGCCGCCTATCGACGCGCGTTCGGCGAATCGCCGTCGACGACGATGAAGCTGCATGCCGTCCGCGAAGCGTCGGCCGCGTCATGAGCACCGACGCGAACGCGCGCTGGCGCGCGGCGATTGCGCAGCCGCTCAATCTCGAACCGTTCAACCCGGTGTCGATGTCTCTCAAAGTCGACATCGCGGCGGGATCCGAGTGCGGCCGGCTGCGCTCGCACAACACGGATCACTTTCTCGCGCTCCGGATCGGGCGCCTGCAGGAGACGTTGTCGACGAGCCTGGCCGCCGCCGATCTGCCACCGCGGTTCGAGGAGTACGGCTACGCCATGCTCGTCGCGGATGGACTCGACGAACAGGGCGGCGGCGCGCGGGCGAGCCGACTCGCGCTGAGCGCGGTCGCACATCTGCTGCTTCGGTACGGCCAGTGGAACGTGCGCGTCGGCCCGGACACACTCGCCGACATCACCGGACAGGGCGCGTTTCTGTATCGCCAGGTCCACGAAGCGGTGCGCTCCGCAACCGACGCGAACTTCTCGCTGGCGACCATGGCCACAGGGCTGACCGCCGCGTATATTGCCGAACAACATCTGTTCTTCGCCCACGTCGGTCATGGCCGCGCGTATTTGTTCCGCGACGGCGTATTGACCCAGCTGACCGAAGATCACACGATGCGGCAGCGAGGCACGAAGACCGGCGAGCCGTGGCCGCACGGTACGCGCGACTTCAGTCACGTCGTGACCGAGACGCTCGGCGCGGAGCGGCGCGAGCCCGCCACCGAAATGGAGCACATCACGCTCGCATCGGGCGATCGCGTGCTGCTCTGCACGAACGGATTGACCGACGTCGTCGACGACGAGCGCATCGCGGACACGCTCGCGCTGCAGCGGCGGCCGGCCGACGACTGCCAGCGCCTCATCGAGCTCGCGCACTCGCAAGGCAGTCCGGACGACGTCACGGTGATCGTCGCCGAGTACCGCATTCAACCCAATCCCGCCTCTTCTGAAACCAGCCGCTAGGACGCAGCCGACGGTGCGGCGCGTCACGACATGTCGGGCGATCTCCGGCGCGTCGGAGATCGTACGGCCGGCCTCCAACGCGACTTTCTGTACGCCCGGCGCCGGCGGATTCTTTGCAGCGCACGCAGCCGTTGTGAACACCACAGCATTGGTTGTGATCGTCGCGTGCGCAGCTGCGGCCGGCGCGTGCAAGAAACCCCCGCCGGCGCCTCCACCGCCGCCGCCTGAAGTGTACGTGGCGCCTGTGATTCAACGCGACGTACCGATGTATCTCGAGCTCGCCGGGGAGACGCAGGGATTTCAGGACGTGGAGATCCGCGCGCGCGTGGAAGGCTGGCTGCAGACGGTGAACTTCCGTGAAGGCTCATTCGTTCGCAAGGGCCAGCTGCTCTATCAAATCGATCCGAAACCGTTCGAAACCTCGCTCGCCGCCGCGCAGGGGGAGCTCGCGACCGCACGCGCGAAGCTCGAGAAATCGAAGAACGACGTCGAGCGTTACACTCCGCTCGTCGCGAAGCAGGCGGTCAGCCAGCAGGAGCTGGACAACGCGAGGTACGCACGCGACGCCGGTCAGTCTCAGGTCGAAGCCGCGATCGCCGCTGTCGATCAGGCGAAACTGAATCTCGGCTACACGCGCGTCTACGCTCCGATAGACGGTCTGATCGGCATCACCAAGGTGAAGGCCGGCAATCTCGTCGGGCGCGGCGAACCGACACTGTTGACGACAATCTCGCAAATCGATCCGATCATTTTCCAGGTCGGCGTCAACGAAGCCGACTATCTCCGCATCATCCGGCAGCACCAGGATGTCATCGGCGCGCACCCGAAACTCGCCGGTATTCAACTGACGCTCAGTGACGGCTCGATTTATCGGCAGACCGGACGGGTCGGCACGATCGAACGTGCCGTGAACTCGACCACCGGAACGCTTGGCGCCCAGCTCTATTTTCCGAATCCGCAGTTCATGCTGCGGCCCGGAAGCTATGGGCGGGCGCGGGTTCTCATCGAAACCAAACCGGGCGCGCTGCTCATTCCACAACGCGCGGTCCAGGAAGTGCAAAACCTCTTCAGCGTCGCGGTCGTGAAAACGGACAGCACGATCGAATTCCGGAATATCAAGGTCGGCCAGCGTGTCGATTCGCTGTGGGTCGTCGAACACGGTCTGAAACCCGGCGACCAGGTCGTCGCCGAAGGCCTGCAACTCGTGCGAGACGGCATGAAGGTTCGCACGAAACGAATGCCACCACCCGGCGCCGCCGAAGAGGAAGACGACGCTCGCGCCTCGGCGAACTGACCATGGCACGCTTCTTTGTCAATCGGCCAATCGTGGCGATGGTGCTGTCCATCGTCATCGTCCTGCTAGGCGTCGTCGCGATGCGCGGCCTGCCGATCGCGCAATATCCCGAGATCGTCCCTCCGATGATCCAGGTGACCACGACGTTCGTTGGTGCAAGCGCGACCGACGTCGAAGCGTCGGTCGCGACGCCGCTCGAGCAGCAGATCAACGGCGTCGAAAAAGGCATCTACATGAAGTCGACCAATGCCAACGACGGGACGCTGACGCTGAAGGTCTCGTTCGAGGTCGGGTCGAATCAGGACATGGACAACGTGTTCACCCAGAATCGAGTGTCCCAGGCACTGCCGCAGATGCCGCAGTCGGTCAAGAACTACGGTGTCACGGTCAAGAAGGCGCTCGCCTTTCCGCTCCTGGTGATCTCCATCAAGTCCCCGAAGGGGACCTACGACAGCAACTTTCTGTCGAACTACACGACGATCAACGTCAACGACGCGGTCGCGCGCATTCCGGGCGTCGGCCAGATCAACCTGTTCGGGGGCAGCGATTACGCGATGCGCGTGTGGCTCCGTCCCGATCGCATCGGACGTCTGAGCCTCACGGTCCCTGACATCGCGAACGCGATCGCGCAACAGAACCAGCTCACGCCCGCGGGACAGATTGGCGGGCCGCCGTCCGCACCGGGCACGGAGTACACCTACACGGTTCGGACCCAGGGCCGGCTGCTGGACGAGCAGCAGTTCGGCGACATCATCCTGCGCACGAACCCCGACGGCTCGGAAGTTCGCTTGAAGGACGTCGCCCGTCTCGAGCTTGGGACGATGCTGTACAACGCCGTCGGCCGGCATGACGGCAAGCCCGCCGCCGTCATCGCGGTGTTCCAGATTCCCGGAACGAACGCGGTCCAGGTCGCGAACGATGTCAAAGCGACGATGGCGCAGCTCGCGAAGCGCTTTCCGCGCGACATGGACTATTTGATCTCCCTCGACACGACGCTGCCGGTCACCGAAGGGATCAAAGAAATCGTTCACACGCTGTTCGAAGCCGTGATCCTGGTCATCGTCGTCGTGTTCGTGTTCCTGCAGAACTGGCGCGCCACGCTGATTCCGCTGCTGACCGTTCCGGTCTCGCTCATCGGCGCGTTCATCTTCTTTCCGCTGCTCGGCTTCTCGATCAACGTGCTCTCGCTCCTCGGACTCGTCCTCGCCATCGGCATCGTCGTCGACGACGCGATCGTCGTCGTCGAAGCGGTGATGCACCACATCGAGCACGGTCTGCCGCCCAAGGAAGCCACGATCAAGGCGATGGACGAAGTCTCGGGACCGGTCATCGCCATCGGCGTGATCCTGAGCGCGGTGTTCGTGCCGGTCGGGTTCATGGGCGGCATCACCGGACGGCTGTATCAGCAGTTTGCGATCACGATTGCGATTTCGGTGCTGCTCTCGGTGGTCAACGCGCTGACGCTGAGCCCCGCGCTATCCGCGTTGCTGCTCAAGCCCGCGAGCGGCAAACGCACCCTGCTCACGCCGTTCTACAACGGCTTCAACAAGATCTTCGGCCGCACGACGGACGCCTATGTCACCTTTTCGAGTCTCCTCATTCGAAAGATGTTTCTGAGCGCCGCCTTCATCGGGGTGCTCGTGTTCACGATCACGGTACTGGTGCGGCACATTCCCGGGGGATTCGTCCCCGAGGAGGATCAGGGCTATGTGCTGGTCAATGCGCAACTGCCGGACGCGGCATCGCTCGAGCGCACCGACGCGGTAATGCGAAAGGCCGAGCACATTCTGGCGACAAGCGACGCGGTCGAGGGATTCAACACCATCAGCGGCTACTCACTGATTACGTCCGCGTACTCCTCGAACATGGGATTTTTCTTCGTGCAGCTGAAGCCGTGGGAGGAGCGGCACGGTGCCGGGTCTCATGCGGCCGACGTCGTCAGCGCCCTCAACCGCGCGTTCGCCCGCGAAATTCCGGAGGCGGCCGTCGTGGCGTTCGGACCGCCCGCCATTCCGGGCCTTGGCACCGGCGCCGGCTTCACAATGGAACTGCAGGATCGCAGCGGCGGCCCGCCGTCGTATGTCGCCGAGCAGGCGCGGAAGTTCATGGAAGCCGCGCGGAAACGCCCCGAGATCGGCCGCATCGCGACGCTGTACCGAGCGGCTGTGCCGCAGTTATATGTCGACATCGATCGGACGAAAGCGCTCAAGTCCGGCGTGCTCCTCAATGATGTCAACACGACACTAGGCGCGCTGCTCGGAAGCTCCTACGTCAACGACTTCAACCGTTTCGGACGTGTATATAAGGTGTACGTGCAGGCGGAGGCAGAGTTCCGCAAAGACCCGAAACAGCTCGGGTTGTTCTTCGTCCGCAATCAGACCGGCGGCATGGTGCCCTTGGACACGCTCGTCGACACGCGGCCCAGTGCGGGCCCGGAATTCACGAACCGCTTCAATCTGTTTCGCGCGGCGGAACTGACCGGCGTCCCCGCCTCCGGCTACTCCTCGACGCAGGCGCTCGACGCCTTGGAAGAGACCGCCCGGGACGTCCTGCCAGCAGACATGAGCTTCGACTGGGCGGACATGTCGTACCAGGAGCGCAAAGCGCCTGGCGTCGCGGTCGTATTCATGCTGGCGGTGTTCCTCGTGTTTCTCGTTCTCGCGGCACAGTACGAGAGCTGGGGACTTCCGTTCAGCGTGCTGCTCGGCACGCCGTTCGCCGCGTTCGGCGCGTACCTCGGTTTGTGGGCCGCCCGGCAGTACATCTCCGAGAGTTACGTCAACAACGTGTTCGCGCAGATCGGCTTGATTATGCTGATCGGGCTCGCCGCGAAGAACGCCATCCTGATCGTCGAGTTCGCGAAGGTCGAACACGAACGCGGCCGGGACCTCGTCGACTCGGCGCTGATGGCTGCGCGCCTTCGATTCCGTCCGATTCTGATGACTGCCTTCGCCTTCATTCTCGGCGTCGTGCCGCTCCTCCGCGCTGCCGGCGCCGGCGCCGAAGCGCGCAAAGTCATGGGGATGGCGGTGTTCTCGGGGATGTTGATCGCGACGATCCTCGGCGTCTGCCTGATTCCGATGCTGTTTGTCGCGATCGAAAAACTCATCGGCGGCGCGAAAGCGCACGTGCCGTCCACCTCGTCGCCACCGACGCTGACGCCCGAGCCCGGGCACGGAACCCCCTGACATGCGGGCGGCTGCGCGGGCGCACCTCGTCGCGGGTGCCGCGATCGCGGTGGTTGCAGCCGCCTGCGCGCCAATCGGCCGCAATTACGCGCGACCGTCCGTCGCCGCGCCGGCCACATATCGATTCGCCGACGCGACCGCGGGCGAGACGCTCGCGGATGCGCCGTGGTGGCAGGTGTTCGGCGATCCGGTACTGCAGGCGCTCATTCGTGAAGCGATTGCGAACAATCTCGACCTGCGCGGCGCCGTGGCTCGTGTGGAACAAGCCCGCGCACAGGCCGGCATTGCGAAGGCCGCGTTCTATCCGCAGGTCGACGCGACGGCCACCTACAGCGTCCAGCAGAACTCGAGCTCGTCCACGACGCTCGACGATGACGTGCATCACACCGGAACGTACGGATTTCAGCTGGCGTGGGAGCTGGATCTGTTTGGACGGATCCGACGCGAACACGAAGCGGCGACCGCGCTGTTTTTCGCGAGCGAACAAGCGCGCCGGGGCGTGATGGTGACGCTCGTCGGGGACGTCGCGTCGAGCTATTTCCAGATCCGCGAGCTCGACCTCGAGCTTCAAATCGCGCGCAACACCCTCCGGATCAATGACGAGACGGTTACGTTCTTCCAGAATCGCCTGACGGGCGGCGTCTCGAACCGGCTCGAAGTCGATCGCGCGACGGCCAACCGGGCGCAGACCGCCGCGGCCATTCCTGACATCGAGCAGCGGATCGCGACCGTCGAGCAGGCGATGTCGCTCCTGCTCGGACGCGTGCCTGGTCCGATTGATCGCAGCGTCGTCGACGCCGACGCGGCGCTGCCGCCCGCGATTCCGCCGGGACTGCCCGCGTCGCTCCTCGAACGGCGACCCGACGTCGTCGAGGCCGAACAGATGCTCGTCGCCGCGAACGCGGATGTCGGCGCGGCGAAAGCGCTGTTCTTCCCCGCCGTCAGCCTGACAGGATTTCTCGGCGCCGTCAGCGGTGATATCACCACGTTTCTTGGACCGAGCGGCGGCGTGTGGAGCGCAGGCGCCGGCGTGCTTCAGCCAATCTTCCACGGCGGTCGGATTCGCGAGAACCTGGCCGCCGCGCGCGCGCGTTTCGACGAAGCGGTCGCCGATTATCAAAAGGCGGCGCTGAACGGCTACCGTGAAGTGGCCAACGCGCTCGTCGCGATTCAGAAGCTCGCCCAGGTGCGCGCAGAGCGCGAGGCCGGCGTGATGGTGCTGCGGGATGCCGCCGATCTCGCGCGGGATCGATACAACTCAGGGCTCGCGAGCTACTTCGAGATCCTCGAAGCGGATCAGCAGCTCTTTCAGCAGCAGCTGCTGGTCGCGCAGACGCGGGGGCTCGAGTTTCAGGCGCGCACGGATCTCTATCGCAGTCTGGGCGGCGGCTGGCAGCCTTGAGCCGCCGCGACCACACACTCGTGGTTTACGCCGGCCGCGCGCGAAACAACCCCAGCCTCGCCATCCGCGATTCGAGCGTCGTTGGCTTGAGCCCCAGCTGCTCCGCGGCGCCGCCGGTGCCGCGGATTCTCCATCGCGTCCGATCGAGGACCGATTGGATATGCGCGCGCTCGACGTCGACGAGCTTGATGCTGAACGGCCCGTGCGCCGAGGCGGACGCCGCGGGCAGGGTCACGGTCAGCTGGCCGCCGGCCGCTGTGATCATCGCCCGCTCGACGAGGTTTTTCAGCTCGCGGATGTTGCCTGGCCACGGATACTGCTGCAGCGCGGCCATGTTCTCGGCACTGATCCGGTCGATCGTCTTGCCGAACGCCTTCGCAAATTCGTCGACGAAGCGCCAGACGAGGAGAGGCACGTCGTCCGCGCGCTCGCGAAGCGGAGGAACGCGAATCGGAAACACGTTGAGCCGATAGTAGAGATCCTCGCGGAACTTCCCGTCCGCGACACGCTGCTCGAGATTGCGATGGGTCGCGGCGATGACGCGCACGTCGACCCGGATCGCGCGCGGGCTGCCGAGGCGGGCAATCTCCTTTTCTTCGAGCGCTCTCAGCAGTTTGACCTGGAGATCCGGCGCAAGATCGCCGATTTCGTCGAGAAAGATCGTCGAGCGGTCGGCAAGCTCGAAGCGTCCCAGCTGCCTGGCAAGCGCGCCCGTGAAGGCGCCCTTCTCCCGCCCGAACAACTCGCTCTCAATGAGCGTCTCGGGAATCGCCGCGCAGTTCACCTTGATCATCTCGCGATGGCGGCGTGCGCTCAGCTGATGGATCTCGGTTGCGAACAGCTCCTTGCCGCTCCCCGTTTCGCCGAGCAGCAGCACCGTGGAATCGGTGGCCGCCACCTGACGCACCTGCTCGCGCACCCGGCGAAACGGCGCGCTTTCGCCCGTCAGCCGGGCGGCGGCCGCCGGCGGCTCGCGCACTTCCGCTGCAAGAAAGTCCTCGACAATATCAGCCACAGCTGTTGCATCGCGTGTGATCGGCAAAGTCCACATGAGCGTCTCCTGTACGAAAGAAGGCGTTGAAGCGTCGAGCAATGGACTTGCCAGATGAGATTCGTCGCGCCGCCGTCGCGCTCGCCGTAGTTGCGAGCAATTTGAAACCTTTGGGCGGATGGCCGCAACGGTGGCGCTTACCGGGCGTTGTGACCGCTGTCAGCGAACGGTCACCGCGGCGAAGCGCTCAGTACCGATCAGCGACGAAATGGCGTCTCGCGATCGACCCACGGTCGTCGTACGCGTGGCGGGTCGAGCGCCTCGGCAGTTCGACCTTGTCGTGGCGCAGCTTCCTGTACGGAATGACAGAGAGGATGTGCGAGATCGCGTTCAGCCGCGCACGGCGCTTGTCGTCGGACGGGATGATGTACCAGGGAGCGATCCGCGTATCGGTGTACCTGAACATCTCGTCGCGCGCACGCGAATACTCGTACCATCGCCGCAGCGACGGCAGATCCATCGCGCTCAGCTTCCATTGCCGAACCGGATCCTCGAGGCGCGACTGGAACCGCCGTCTCTGCTCGTCATGGCTCACCTCGAGCCACAGTTTGATGAGGATGATGCCGCCGTCGACGATGAAGCGTTCCACGGTCGGGCACAGCGTCAGGAACCGCTTGTACTCGCGGGTACTGCAGAAGCCCATCACCCGTTCGACGCCCGCGCGGTTGTACCAACTGCGATCGAAGATGACGATCTCGCCGGCCGCCGGAAAATGCTCGATGTACCGCTGCATGTACATCTCGGTCTTCTGCCGATCGGACGGCGCCGGCAACGCGGTGATGCGGAAGACGCGTGGGCTCACGCGTTCGGTCAGCGCGCGGATCGTGCCGCCCTTGCCCGCGCCGTCGCGGCCCTCGAACACAATGACAACGCGCAGGCCTTTCTCCTTCACATAGCGCTGGAGGTGGCACAACCGCACCTGCAGCTTTCGCAGCGTCTTTTCGTATTTCGCGCGTTTCATCGGCTCTTCGTCACCGGCCGGAGCCACACGACATCGGCCGCGTAGTCCTGGACGACGAACGCGCCGCGCTGGACCGTGATCCGTGCGGCCGGCGCCAGCGTGCCCCAGCCGCCTCCGGTCGCGTCGATCTCGATATCGATGACGCCGAAGTCATAGCCCTCTTTCGGTCCGGCGGCGGGCGAACCGCCGCCGACAAAGTACAGCGGCTCGTCGGTCACGATCGTCAGCAGCCGGCCTTTATCGGTCGCCCGCTCGATCGTCAACCGCGTCGGTGTCACGTCGCCTTCGCCGAGCTGCACCAGACCCGTTGCCTCGACGCCTTCGAGCGCAGAGCGGAGCGCGGCAGGACCGCCGGACTTGAACGCGTCGATGAGAGGCTGCGCCTCGGACACCGACATCTTGCGGTCGACGACAATGGTCACCGGGGCCGTCGCCCAGCCGCCATGCTCGGCATGTACGGTGGCAATTGCGGTAAAGGCCTCCGGTCCTGTGGGTGCCTGTGCGCGGGCGGCGCAGGCAATACCCAACGCACCGACGACTGCCATCGCCGCCAGCGTTCTCGCTCGTTCGCACATGATGTCCTCACAGCGTCGCCCTCGAGCGTGGCAGTGATCTGCAGTCGCCGTACCAAGCCGTGCGCGAAGCACGCTCACGCGCGACGGGCGATCCTGCCCACAGCATACGAATCACGGCCGCGCCGGACGGCCACGAACACGCGGAGACGTTACGGAATCTCGGGCAGAGGGTCGCTCGGGAGCATCTCCGCAATCGGAATCGTCGCCGTGATGCGCGTTCCCGGCATCACCTGCGGTGCGGAGACGATCCGCAGCTGTCCGTTCAGCGCGGTCACGCGCTCGGCCATCGTTGCGAATCCAATGCCGCCGGCTGTTTGATTTTGCAGACCGGCGCCAAAATCCCTGATCGCGAGATGAACCCGGTCCTTGGAGCCCCAGACAAGAACCGTCACGGCCTGCGCTCCGCTGTGTCTGGCAACATTGCTGAGCGCTTCCTGCAGCACGCGCGACAAACAATCGACGACCTGCCGCGGCACGCGCTCGGGCACTGCGCGGGCCACAAAATCGATCCGCAGTTGAACCCGCTCGCTGAACCGATCGCAGATCGATCGCAGAATCTCGTCGACACGCGCCTGACCGGCCTGTCTCGGATGCAGATCGTGAACGAACGCCCGCAGTGCGGCGATGATTCCCGCCGTCTCCGCTGATAGCGCCGCCAGGCGCGGTCCAAGATCCGACTCCGGTGGAACGGCATAAAGACGTAATTGATCGATGCCGACCTGCAACAGCGCGAGCCGCTGCGCGACGTCGTCGTGCAGCTCCCGCGCGATGCGAGCCCGCTCCTCGCGCCGTACGGCACTGATTTCGTCAGCCGGATCGGGTTCGATTGGTATAAACGGCCTCCCCTGCAATCTTAGGCGTGGCAAACGCGATGCCCCATGGCAGAGCCGGATTTGTTCGATTTCCGATGACGTTGACCATCAATCGTTTCCGGAAATCCGGCGGCGGCGGAATTCCGGAAGCCCGCGTCGATCGATACGCGATCTGATGCGCGATCGCACGGCCCCGGGCGGATAACGCGCGCGGTGCGCACTCCGCTCACCGACGCCAGTCACGGCTCTCAGCATCCCGCGACACGCGCCGGCGTCGGGCACGCGACTCAAACGAAAACGCAAGGAAATCGCGTGGCGCCCTTCTTGCGATTCAGCCGAGTCGTTGCACCGTGTGGCCGCGGCCACAACACGGTGCGGGAGGTCGATTATGCAGTGCGCGGCGCGACAGCGGATCGTCTTCGTCATGATGCTCGTGGGAGGGCTCGGGTTGTCATCGCCGGTATTTGCCGACGATCACGTCCGCGGCGTGATCACGGGTCACGGCAGCGATGGATCGGTGATGGTGCAGGCAGACGACGCGACGCTCGTGAACGTTGTCCTCAGCGACGCCACGAAGGTCCGGCGGATCGACGGGTTCCGGAAGGTGAAGGTGAGCGGATCGGCGCTCATGCTCGGTCTGCGCATCGACGCGGAAGGCAAGTACGAAACGCCGGGACGCTTCAATGCGGAGTCAGTGAAGTTCAAGAAGGGTGATTTCCGGATCGCGCAGGCGATCAACAGCGGTGTCGCCCCGACCGATCAGCGCAGCCTGGCGAATCAGCAAAAGCTCGAACAGCACGCGCAGGCGCTGCAGCAGCACGGACAGAACATCGAGCAGCAGGGCCAGCAGATCGCGTCGCAGGGTCAGGAGATTGCGTCCGCCAATCAGAAGATCGTGGCAACGACGGGTGCGATTGCCGCGGCGAACGCGCGCATCGGCAATCTCGACGACTACAACGTGATCTCGACGATGACGGTGTACTTCGCCAACAACAAGTGGACGCTGTCGCCGAAGTACAAAGCCGATCTGGAGCAGTTCGCGGCACAGGCCAAGAACACGCCCGGCTACGCCGTGCAGATCCAGGCGTATGCGTCGGCGGTGGGGCCGCAGCCGCACAACCAGGAACTGAGCCTGAAGCGCGCCGATGCCGTCACCGCGGTGCTGCAGCAGAACGGCGTCATCCTCACGAACATCGTCGTGCCCGCGGCAATGGGGACGAGCGAGCAGGTGGCGTCGAACAAGACGAAGAAGGGTCAGGCCGAGAACCGCAGGGCCGTGGTCGCGCTCCTTCAGAACAAGGGGATCGCGGAGCGGTAAGCGCCATCGGGGCGCGCCTGCGGAGTGCGGGCGCGGCTGGCCATAACATGTCGCCGTCGAGGCCGGCCGCGTTCGCACTCGCTATTTTCGATGACGTCGACGACTCGCGAGCCGGTTGACCGGCCCGCGAGTCAGCACGTACGGCGCGATTGCAAGGGCGCAGACGATGACGGCGGTCTGCAGCGGATAGAACCCCCGCAGGACGACCAACTGGTACAGCGCATCGAGAGCACACGCGATCGTCGCGAGCCGTGCGATGTCCTTCCAGCCTTCACGAAGAAGCATCGCGCGTTGCGCCTTCCGGCGCCAGATCGCCGACAGATACGCCGGCCGCTCTGCCGCGGCGTCCCTCAGGCCCGCGCGGATCGCAAGGGCGATGGACACGAGTGGCTGCATCACGAAGCGCGGCGAGAGCGGTCCGCCGGTGCGCCCGACGAGGTCGTCCCACGTGCGCGTCAACAGCTCAGCGATCACGATGACCTTTGGCTGCAACCGCCGCTCCCGTGGTCGTCATCGAGCATCGCGCGATCACAACATGCGGTGATGCAAACGCCGACGAACGGCGATGACGTGCCGGCGATCACCGACAACGGCGCGTTCTTCAGGGGAGTGGTTCTTGCACAACCGTCGCATCGCATCCTGCGGAACATCCGCACGAGTGAGGAAGGAAGGGAGACAGCGTCATGCGAATGTCAGCGTTCGTTCTCAGCACTGCGATGGCGGCAGCCGTACCTGGGGCCGCGATGGCACAGACCACGGCGAGCGCGTCGACGGCGGTCGCCGGCCAGGTCGCGCCGGCGGTTTCGGCCGGACCGACCGTGAGCCACTGGGTCATGTCCGGATTCGTCGGTTCGAACTTCGGCGCGGCGACCACCAATCCGAGCGTCGACTTCGGCGGTCAGCTCGCGTATCTGTGGAAAGGGATTGTCGGCGTCGAAGGGCTGGCGGATTTTTCGCCAAACCTCAAGATCGACAACGCTGCCCTCAGTGAATTTCCGGAAGCCAATGCGTACATGGGCAACGCGATCTTTGCCATTCCGCTTGGCGACGAGGGACAGTTTCACCCCTACGTCTCGGGAGGATGGGGCGGCATCCAACTGCGCACCAGCGTGTTCAACGCTGCGCTGCCGCATCCGAGCGGTACGTTTCCGACCGGCACCACCGGTGCTGACGAGGTTCATGGCGGCGCGGATGTCGGCGCCGGCATCATGGGATTCGCCGGCCGTATCGGATTTCGCGGGGATGTTCGCTACTTCAAGGCGCAGACGAACAACAACATCTCGACGACCGCCACACCCGCGTCGCAGTTCACGCAAACCGTGCTCTCGGGACTGGACTTCTGGAGGGCCAACATCGGCATCGCCGTCCGGTGGTAGATCGCTACGCTGCGGGCCGCCGCCCCGAGACGCCGAAGCCCTGGCGATCGGGTGTGGCGGCCTCGCGCCTGTCGTCCACGACGCTGAAGGTCATGTCGATGGAGCTCTTGATCCGCAGGAGCCACTCTCTCAGCGCGGGGCGCCGCTCGGCGACGACGACCGCGCTCAAGTCCTGAATGAGCGCGTTCATCCGCCGCATCACCTGCACGCTCGTGGCGCCGTACCACCGGATTTCGCCGAACGCGAGACGCAGGAAATCCTCCCATGAGGGGAACTGCATCAACACCCTGACGACGCCGTCGCGATCGGTGAACGCGCCGATCTCGAGCTGACGGCGGCTGAGGCGCAGCAGCAGATCGCCGATTTGATCGAGCGCCTGCACCGCCGTCGTCGGATCGTTGACGGCCGGAGACAGGGCTTTGATGGCGATGTCGACGAGCAGCCGGATCGCGTACTTCGGATCCTGATCGAACGTGCGCTGCTCGCCGAGCGTGAACGTATCGCGCAGCGGCCGCTCGTCGATCGGCCGCCGGGCGCCGTGCACGTGGCAGAGTGGCGTCGAATCGAACAGCGTGTCGCCGACCGCCACGAGGACTTCGATCACTCCGCCGGCCCGCTTCGCGAGATCGGCCAGCGCTTCCAGATCCACCGATTGCACGGCCAGCGGCCGACCGTGATAGTGGCACAACTGATCCGGCGGGGTAATGATGGCGTGGCGTTTCGGACCGCTCGGCTCGGCCTCGAGCGGCGGATACACGGCGTCGATCACGGTCCGTCCCTGCTCCGCGGTGAACGCCAGCATGTGGCTCACCTGTAGGAAGGCGACGCGCTGGATGAGCGCCACGAACATCGCGACGCTCGCCAGCAGCAATGCGACCACGACCATCGCGCTGAGGAAGGGCACCGTCTGCGCGCCGCGGCCGATCCAGGCCAGCGCGGACACGGCGTAGAGAAACGTCGCCATGAACACGCCGAGCGCGTGCGAAATGAGCGGGTCGCGCGACAGCCAGAGCACCAGGCGCGGCGAGTATGCGGTCGCGCTGAACTGCACCATGACGAAGGTCAGCGAGAAGACGATGCCGGTGAGCGCGAGCATCCCTGACGCAATCGAGGAGTAGATCGCCGTCGCCGAGGCGGCGCTCATCGCGGCGGCGAGATGTGGAAAGTAGCTCGACTCGATGCGGGGAAGAATCGCGCCGGCGGACAACGCCGAGGCGGCGTACAACGCAGGCACGCCCCACGTGCCGGTGTCCCGCCATCGACGTGTCCGCACGGCGTTCTACCGGCGGCGTCCGCCGCCGCCGCCCCTGAAACCGCCGCCGCCGAAGCCACCCATCCGCATGCCGCCTCCGCTCGGACGGTAGCTGCCGGCGCCGCTGCGACTTCCCGAACCGCTTTTGACCTTCCCGAGGTCCCGCGTCCGCTGCGCGCCGTCGGCGCGAGCCGCGCGATCACGGTTCAACTGATCGCGCGTCGACGAATTGAGATCGCCCTGGCGAGCCCGTTCACCGAGAGTAGACGCTGCGGTTCCTGTGGTGCCGGTCGCCCTCTGCGCGGGACGATCGACGGTGCTCCAGCTGCCGTTGTCGTATTTCTGCCAGGCGCCGCCCTGGTTGCGGTAGACATTCCCGTCGCGCCCCGCGTAGACGTTGCCACCGCTCCCCTGCCCTACGCGTGTGGTCGTCCCGGTCGCGCGGTCCGTGACGCGGGAGGCCTGCGCCCACTGATCGCCGCGCTGTACGGCGGTCGATCCCCAGCTGCCAAAGACATTCGAGCCCTGCCGCGTTTGTGCCGTCGTGCCCGTTCGCGGATTCCATGCGGCCGCGGCACCGCGCGCGCCGCCGGGTCCCCATGCCGCGGCGCCCCGTGCGTAGGTGCCGGTTCGCGGGTTGTAGCGCGCCGCGTATCCGGCGCCGCCGTACGGCCCATACACGGCGCCAGCGCGCGTGTACACCCCCGTCCACGGGTTGTAGCGCGCGCCATATCCGTAGGTCGGATAGAACGGGTAATAGACCGGATAGTAGCCGCCGCCCCAGTAGTACGGCGGATAGTCCCAGCCCGTTCCCCACATCGCGCAGCCCCACGCGACCATCATTCCGGAATACGCCGACGCGGCCGCAAAGTCGACCCACTCGCTGTCAGACTGTTCGACGGTGACGTACGTCGCGTTGTAGGCGGGCGAACTGATCGGAATCTCGTAGATCTCCTTCGGGACCGAGTCGGCGACGGTCCACGGGCCGTCAGGATTCTTCGACATGAACCAGACCCCGTCGAAGCACATGTAATAGAGGTCGCCGGCCTTCAGGATGGTCTTGTCCGTGTTGACCGCTCGAGACACGGTGGTCTTCTCGATGGGCTCGAACTGCGGCTCGCCTCGAAACACCACGTCGGGGGCTTTCGTCTCCGTGCGGCTGACGCGGGCCGTCTGCGGCACCTGCGCGAGCAGCACGGCTTCGAGCGCCTGCGTCGTGCCCGGCACCGACGCCAGCACACGCGAGCGCGGGTGATCGAGCGGAATCTGCTTGAAATCCGCGGGCAGCGTCGGCGTCGCGAACGTCCACGGGCCGTTGAATCCCGGAGCCGAGAACCATCGGCCGGACACGAGGTAATACACCGGCCCCGTCTCGGTGACGCGGAACACGTCGCTGTCGGTATTGTTCACCCAGAGGAGCTGTGTGCCCTTGACGGGCGTGTACTTCGGCGTGCCGTTGAACAGCAGCAGCTCCGCCGGCGTCTTGCTGACGAACACCGACGGGACCGACGCGCCCGGTGGTGTCGGTTGAAGCGCCGCCCTGACGTCCTTCCAGTTGTCGTCATCCGGAAGCCTGGCAAGGCCGGGCGGCAGCTCCCTCGTCACGGTCCACGGGCCGTCCACGCTCGCGGCCTTCACCCAGTACTTCTCCACGCGGAGGTAAAACGCTTTGTGTGCGCCATCCTCGAACAGATCCCAGTTGGTGTTGACCGCAAACCGCAGGTCGTTGTCCTTGATCGGACTCCAGATCGGCTCGCCGTCGATATTCATGAGCACGGCGGGAAGCGCGGACGTGAAGATGATTGGCGGATCGGCCTTCACGCCCGCGACGTTGTTCGGCTTGATCTGGCTCGCATCAATCGCCGCCATCACCCGGTCGAGGCCGATCACGCGATCGTCCAGAGGGATCGACGAGGTCAGCTCTCCGGTCACTGCCGTCAATTGATCGCGGGACAGCGACGGGAAATTGGATGCTGTGATCGTTAGATCCGAGAAGTTCACCAATCGCTCGGCGACCGCAATCTTCGTGTCGGCCTCGACTCTGATCGTGCCCAGCGCCGGCATGCCGCCGCCCGCCGTGTAATTCACCGCGGAATACATCACGATGTGCTTCTGATCTTTCCAGCTCGCCACCTGCGGCTCGTAGAGCACAATCCGTCCTCCCGAGGCGGTGGTGTACGCGCGCGGCCAGCCGCCGTCTGGCGGAACGGCGGCCGTCGACGATCGCGCCCCCGCCGCAGGCGTCTGCGCACCGATCGACGCCGCGCCTGGACTGGTCGGTATTGCGAGGCTGAGGACAAGCGTGTACGTCAGGAAATGAGTCATGCAGGCCGTCGGTGCAACTCCTGCTCCGCGATCGGCGGCGACGCTTAAGAGGCAGGCGAACACCGGCGCGGCGCCGGACGCTCACGACCGGCGGGCAGACTCACAGCGGGTTGGATCGAGTCGAGATGACGAGTGCGGAGGACCGCCCGTTCAGGATGCGCGGCCCGGCGCTTCCGATTCGCGTCTCGCCCGCTGCTGGACCGACGCGGCCCGCACGATCCCCAGCTTCTTCATGCGGAAACGCAGCGTGTTCGGATGCAGGCCCAGCCGCTCGGCGGCGTTGCCGATGCCGTTGATGCGCCAGCCGCACTCGCGCAGCACTTCTTCGATGTGCGCCCGCTCGACGGACATCAGCGTCGTACCGGTCTCGGTCGGTGCCTCGGCGACGTCGAGTGAACCCTCGCGCAGGATCAGCGTGTCGCCGGTCGAGTGAATGAGCGCGCGTTCGATGACGTTCTCGAGCTCGCGGATGTTCCCGGGCCATGAATGGTGCTGCAGCAGATCGAGCACCTCGTCCGGCACGTTCGTGATGTGACGGCGGAGCGCGCCCTGCCGGCGCCGGATGATCGCCCAGACGAGCGCGGGAATGTCTTCACGGCGCTCGCGGAGCGGGGGCAGACGAATCGGAAACACGTTGAGGCGGTAGTACAAATCCGCGCGGAATTCCCCGTCGGTGACCGCGCGCGCCAGGTCGCGGTGCGTGGCCGCGACGATGCGCACGTCGACGGCATGCGTCTGCGACGAGCCCACGCGCTCGAACGCGCCTTCCTGCAGGACGCGCAGCAGCTTCGCCTGCAGATCGAGCGGGAGGTCGCCGATCTCGTCGAGGAACAACGTGCCGCGATGCGCCAGTTCGAAGCGTCCCTGGCGCAAGGTCACCGCCCCTGTGAACGCGCCGCGCTGATGGCCGAACAGCTCGCTCTCGATCAGCGTCGGCGGCAGCGCTCCGCAGTTGACACACACGAGCGGGAAGCCGCGGCGCGGCCCGTGCGCGTGGAGCGCGCGCGCAAACAGCTCTTTCCCGGTTCCGGTCTCGCCGAGCAGCAGCACGGTGCTGTCGGTGTTGACCACTTCCTCGAGGGTCGCGATCGCTCTGCGGATCGTCGGGCTCTCGCCGACGATCTCCTCGAACCCGCGCTTGGCGAGAAACGGGTTCCGCGCCGGGCCCATCACGCGAGCCCGCGGCGCGGTACCGCTCGACGCGGCCGCCGCCGCGGACTCCGGCTCCTCCGCCGCCTTCCGGCAACGGTGCAGCACGCTGGCGACGATGTCGCCGAGGACCTGAAGGTGCTCGATGACCGGATCGCTCCAGACCTCGCCGTCCTGCGCCGCGCCGAAGACCCACGCCCATGTCGGCCACGGCCCAACGCCGACCGGCAGGACGACCGCGGAACGAATGGCCGTCCCGGCCAGGTATTCGCCGGCTTCGGCGCACACGTCGTCTTCGGGATCGTCGGACGGCGGATTCGTCACGACGATGGGATGATGCTGACGCGCGAGTCGCCGCACGAGATCGTGGAACGCCGGCGCAGCGAACGGATCGCTGTCCGGCGGTGTGTCGGCGCGCGACCACACGTACGTGGCCGTCGCGGAGTCGACATCCGCAAGGGGAACGAGCAGACTGCATTCCGCAGCGAGCGCGTCGCTCGCGTCACGCAGCATCGCAGATGTCATGGTGCGCAGCGTCTCCGGATCGATATTGCCTTCCGTCGCGGCGAACGCGCGCACCGATCGATTCAGCTCGTGACGCCACGCGTCCGAGCGCTGACGAAGCGTAATGGTTTCGGTTTCAGGCAAGAGGCACCAACCGGTCATTGCAGGATAGTGCCTTCGGTCCGCGATGTCAGCTCGCGAAAGTACTAGGGGACGAAAGATTCGTTGTCAGAATCCGGACTACATGAAGTACCAGTCGGATCGACGCGGTCAGACGATGTGCTGCGCGACGGCGAAGCGTACGAGCTCCGCACTGGTCTTGATGTTCAGCAGCTCCATGATGCGGTACTTGTGAAAGGCGACGGTTCTGACGGCGACGTTGAGGATCGCGGCCGTCTCTTTCATCGACTTTCCCTCGGCGAGCAGATGCAGGATCTCGCGCTGACGCGCAGTCAGAATGGCGTCCCCATCGTCAGGGGCGGCAGGCGCCGCCAGCGAACGTATCATGCCGCCCGCGATGAGCGGCGTGACGTACGACTTCTTCTCCATGGCGCAGCGAACAGCCGCAAGCAGTTCGCCGGCCGCGCAGTTCTTCAGGACGTATGCGCACGCGCCGGCACGAAAACACTCGGCTGCGAGCGCCGGATCGTCCCACATCGTGACGACGATGATGCGAACCGACGGGGCGGCGCGGCGCACCGCACTGATCACGTCGATGCCGGTCAGCGGCGGCATCGACAAATCCTGCACGACGATGTCCGGCCGCAGCCATTCGATTTCCTTGAGGAGCCGCGCGCCGTCGCACACGGTGCCCACCACGTCGCACTCGCCTGCCAGCAGTTGTTCGAGGCCGGCCGCGACGAGCTGATGATCGTCGGCGATTAACACGCGTGCTCTAGCCATGGTCATCCTCCCTAAGGCGACGAAGATGATTAGCTGCCGCGCCCGATGAGTTCATCTCGATCGGCGCGGGCCGACACAGATTCCCATCTGAATTGTCGAAGCACGACTCAAGTGAAGGTGTCGGCGTCTATGCGAACCTGCGATTTCTCGCGTTGATGGCTGACGCCCTAAACGAGGTTGCAGTATGTACCCGCAGCTCGATGTAAGCAAGCCACAGATTTGTGTAGACGTGCGTACGGAGTCACGCCACCTGTCGAGAAAACATAAAGCTCAACTATGCAAGGCGGCCAAAAAATTGGCCGCGCGCGCGCAAATCCTTCATCGATCGACATATTGCGAGTAGTTCTGCGGCGTGAGGCGCACGGTCCTCGCTTCGCCCGCGCCGGCGAGCGGGCGCGCCTGAACGCCGTTGATGCTGAATGCGCACACTGCGCCGTCGCCGACCCGGAGAACGATTTCGTCGCGCGCTTCGACGCGCTCGTGCTCGTCGGCGGCCATCAACCGATAGAGCACCTGGCGTCCGTCAGCGAATGCTGATATCCAGCACGGTCCGCGTGGGCGTACTTCCAGAGAGAGCGCGGCGGCCGTTGTGTTCGCCGCCGCCGCGTCGACGGTCCCCGCCGTCGCAACCGGTTGCTCCGCCGGTGCGGGAACAGACGCGGTGTCTGCCGGCGCGGAGGGCGCCGGTGAAGACGCCGCCGCAGCCGCCCGCCGGTCTTGCGCGATGACCAGGGGAAAATCGCGGGCGACCCAGACGCTGTAGAACACGCCGCCGACGAGCACCGCGATCGTCGCGGCCGTCCAGGCGATCCTCTGCCGCCGCTCCGAGTCTGGATCAATCAGGTACTGATCGGCTCTTGGGCCGGGTGCTTGCTCGCTTCGCGGCGGCTCCGCGGCCGTGGCCGGCGGGGGCGGCGCATCATATTGACTCACGTACCGGGCGACGATCTCCTCGGCGTCGAGTCCGACTTCCCGCGCGTACGCGCGGAGATAGCCTCTCACGAAGATCCCGCCGGGCACCCGCGTGAACTCGTTCCGTTCAATCGCCTGCAGCGTCTGCGAATTGATCTTCGTGCGGCGTGACAGGTCAGAGAGCGTGAGGTTCTTTCGCGCGCGCGCGGCGGACAGCTCCGTTCCGATATCCGATGAGCGCCGGTCACGATCGGGCATGCGCCGACGGTGGCTGCAAGGAGCGCACCGTGCCTCTCGACGATTGTTCGTGATCGTCTGACAGCGGCTCGATGACCTACGTGGTTTCCGGGTTGCAGGTCACGTCGACCGAGGAGGAAGGTTTCGCCATGCTAATCACAAACATGCGCCGTACACTCATCGGCGGTCTCTTGGTGAGCGGCCTTGCCGCTGTTACTCCAGCCGCCGCGCAGGTACCGAACACGGAGCTGCCGAAGAAGGCGAAGTCCATTGTCATGGTGGGCTGTTTCGAACGCCGTGACAACGAGCATCACAAATCGGTGTACGTGATCACCAAACCCTCGATTGGATACGCTACAACCGTCTCGGACGGACGCTGCGCGTCAACAGAGGGCGATCCCCTGCTGGAACTGAGGGACATGAAGCACACCGCGCTCGACGACTCGATGCTCGGCCAATGGATCGAGGTCAGGGGAGACCTGAAGAAGCAGCCCGGCGGAGACGATTTCCGTGAGCTGCACCTGATCGCATCTCGCGTCGTGCCGATCGCCGCGCCTCGCGCGGCGGAAGTGCTGCCCGAGCCAGCGCCGCGCTTCGAACCGTCGCCCGCGGCGCCAGCGCCGGAAGCCCCGGCAGCTGCCGTCGAATCGCCGGCACCGGTCGCCACAACGGGAGTCGCGGAACCCAAACGGCTTCCGAAAACAGCGAGCTCGCTGCCGCTGACGGCTCTCATCGGCTTCCTGTCGGTGGCGGTCGCCGCCAGCCTGCGCGCACTTCGTCGTCGAGACATGATGCAGCGGGGGTAACCACACTGACGGCGGGGTCACAAACGCTGGTGACCCCGCCGGCGGCGTGCTATGCGGCCTCGTCGAACGTGTCGCGCAGCCGCTGCTCCTGCTCTTTCGACAGATTCGTCGACATGATCTCGAAGTGAACCGACGTGAACGCATCCGCGACGCGGTCCAGCACCGCGCCCGATGTCATCAGAAACAGCGCCGACGTGCCTTCCTGGACGCGTTCGCGCACCAGTTTGATGAACTCGTCGTCGATGCCGTAGTCGCGCAGTGCGCCGGATAGCGCGCCGAACGCCGCGCCGATTGACATGCCGATCAGCGGCGCGACGAAGATCAATCCGAACAACAGCCCCCAGAACACGCCGCTCACCGCGCCGGCTCGGACCAGATCTACGGACTGTTGCGTCGTCGGGCGCTTCTTGCCGATCGGCCAGCTGACGACCGCCGCGTCCTGCACGGTGATGAGGCGTTGCTTCTGGAGACCCCGCACGATTGCCAGCGCTTTGTCGGCTCCTTCCGGGTCCGAGAAACTGAGAACCGTTACTGTGGACATGGCATCTCTCTCTCTGCGCGCTGTCGATCCGTCGTCCACGCGCCGGCTGCGGGTGAGCAATTCCCGATCCCGCGCGGGTTGGTCGATCGTCACGACATTTCGTCGCGTCCTGGTGGCGAGCGGGTTGCACATCGCGACGCGCATGACTGGCCATCGATCTTCAGTGTCCTTCACCGCGGCGGCGGTGCTGTGTCTCTGGCTTCACGCCGGCCTCAGCACGGCGCAGGAGCGGCCATATTTCGTGACCTACAACGATCACCTCGAGAAGCCACGCGAGGTCGAGGTCTCGCTGCTGACGACAGCCGGACATGCGCGCGACGACGGCAGCGGCTACATCGCGCCGTGGATTGAAGTCGAGTACGGCGTTACGTCACGCTGGACCGCCGAGTTGTACCTGGAGGGCGTCAGCATCCGCGACAACGGCTCGGCGTTCACGGGATGGCGCGTTGAGAGCCGCTTCCGGCCGTTCAAGACGGATCACGCGATCAATCCCGTGTTCTACGTCGAGTACGAGAACGTGAACGAGGCGAGCCGGATTCAGAAAGAGATCGTCGGCAGCGGCATGCTGCCGGCCGAACCGATCGCGGAGCTTCGCGAATCGCACGCGCATGAGTTCGAGGGACGGCTGATTCTGTCGAGCCGCGCGGGCGCGTGGAACGTGTCTGAGAACGTCATCCTCGAGAAGAACGTCTCGGAAAACGAAGGCGTCGAGTTCGGCTACGCCGCCGCCGTGTCAAGGCCCCTCGGGGACGAAATCACGTCGCGATGCCGCTTCTGCGTGTCCACGCTCACGCTTGGCGTCGAGGCGTACGGCGGGCTCGGGTCCACGATGACGTCGATGTGGGATGAGACGCGCCACTACGTCGCGCCGATCATCGCGTGGCGCCCGACGCCCGGCTCGCTCGTCCATGCGTCGGTGGGATTCGGGCTGACCAGCACGAGCGACCACTATCTGTTCCGCTTCGGCTACACCGTCGAAGTGCCGTAACCCCTGCCCCCGGGTCAGTGCACGTACACGTACGGGTACGCGAAATACGGATAGAAATACCCGTAGTAGTACGGATACGGTCGATAGTACGGATAGCCGTAGTACGCGTACGGATATCCGTAATATGCCGAGAACGGGTAATAGTACGGATACCGGTACGGATAGGTCACGCGATATCCGGGCCACACACCGTGACCGATCGCGACGTGTCCGTGCATGCTGTAGACGGGACCGCGGACGACGCCCATGTGTCCCCCGCCCCGGTGCTGCGCGAACGCGGGCGCCGCGGCGAGGACCGCCGCGAACGCCAACGCAGAGATGAATTTCATGGCGTGCTCCTCACTTCAGTCGCATGAGAGAGACCTCACCGGCGCCGGCCTCCGCCGCCGCCGCGGCTGCCGCCCCCGCGCGAGCCTCCACGCGAGCCTCCACGTGAACCGCCGCCGCTGCGATGGCCTCCGCCGAACGAGCCCCCGCCGCTGCGGTGACTCCCGCCCCCGAAGGAACCGCGACTCGGACTGCTCGGGCGGCTCGATCCCCCGCGCTGCAGACCGCTCGTCCCGACGCGATTGCCTCCGCCCCCGCTGCCAATGCCGCCCGCGCTTCCGCGATTACCGATTCCGCCTGCTCCGCCGATTCCGCCGGGACCACCAGCGCCGCCAGGCCGATTACTAATTCCGCCCGGTCCGCCAACTCCGCCGGGACGACCTGCGCCGCCAACGCCGCCCGGGCCGCCGCGATTGCCGACGCCTCCGCGTCCGCCGATACCCGACGTACCGACAGCGCCGTTACTGCGCAGGTTTCCGCCGTTCCGATTGATCTGCTGCCGCGCGCCAGCCTGTCGATTCGCCAGCGTGTCGCCGCGTGCGGTGCCGCCGAACCGATTCGCAGTGGCACGGTTCGCGTACGGAGTCCCGCCGCGATGTGTGGCGTTATGCCGCCAATTGCCGCCATTGATGTTGGCCGCGCGGTTGAAGTTGTTGAAATTATTGACGTTGATGTTGCCGCCTCCCCACCCGGCGCCCCAGCCCCAGCCGCCGCTCCAGAACGCGCCCATCGCGACGCCGACGCCGAAAGAAATCGCCGCGCCAGCCGCGTAGTACCCAGCGGGGGGGTAGTAGATCGAGGGATACGGGTAAACCGCCGGTCCATACACGACCGTCGGGTTGTAAGACGGCACGTAGACGACTTCCGGGTCAGCCTGCTCAATCACAATCACCTGCTTGTTCTCGACGATCTCGTGCTCCACTTTCATCTGCGACGAGGGCTTGAGATTCCCCGCGGTCTGCGCTTTGTGCCGCATGCGCTGCACGGCGTCCATGACGTCGCTCTCCTGCGCCAGAAACGCGTTGCCCAGATCGGTGGTCCACTGAATGTCGTCCGCGAGGCGCTTCACGACTTCCGGCAGCGCCGCCATCGCCTGAACGCTTGGATCCCAGGGCTGCTTCGCGACCGCGTCGCGCAGAGTCTGGTCTGACAGGCCGGGATTCTTCGCCAGCCACTGCTGGAGTTGCATCAGTTCGGTCGGATACGTGGACGCCGCCAGCGTCTGCGCGAGCAGCGGATCGGGATAGAGCGCGATCGGTGCGACGAGCGAGTCGAGTTGATCGGCTGGAATCCTTGCCGCCGTCGCTGGTGGCGAAGCGGTGTGTGCGGTTTGCGCCGGCCCCGACAGCACGGCAGCAAACGCGTTGCCGGGCAGCAGCGAGGCGGTGCAGATCACCGCTGCGAGCGTCTTGATCGTTCGATTGTGACCAGCCATGATGGATCCTCCTCTACGCCGCCATCCGTCGGCTCTCTATGTCGATGTCCTGGCGAGCCTCGAGCGCGTGCTTCCACACGAACCCCGCCAGAAGCGCGCCGGCGATCGGCGCCGCCCAGAACAGCCACAGCTGTGAGAGCGCCCATCCACCCATGAACAACGCCGGCCCGGTGCTGCGTGTCGGGTTCACCGAGGTGTTCGTGACAGGGATGCTGACCAGGTGGATGAGCGCCAATGCCAATCCGATCGCCAGTCCCGCGAAATCCTTCGGCGCGCGCCGATCGGTGGCGCCGAGAATCACGAGCAGGAACATGAACGTCATCACCGTTTCGGTGATCGCGGCCGCCGCGAGCGAGTAGCCGCCCGGCGAATATTCGCCGTATCCGTTCGACGCGAACCCCGCGGACGGATCGAACGCGGGGCCGCCGCTGGCAACGACGTACAGCAGACCCGCGGCCACGATGGCGCCGGCCAGCTGCGCCGCGATGTAGGCCGGCACCATCGCTCTCGAAAAGCGGCCGCTCGTCCACAGTCCGATCGACACCGCGGGATTGAAGTGTCCACCCGAGATCGGGCCGAACGCGTATGCGCCGGTCACGACCGTCAGGCCGAACGCGAGCGCCACGCCGACGAACCCGATGCCGAGGTCTGGAAACGCCGCGGCGAGCAGCGCGCTCCCACAGCCGCCGAACACGAGCCAGAAGGTGCCGAGAAATTCGCAGAGGATTTTGGAAGCCATAGTGTTCTGCTCTGCCGCTGGTCCCTAACGTCTACGCGTTGTGCAAGTTCGGGAGCATCGTGCGATCGCGGCCGCGCGAGTGGTCGATCGTTCACCGCCGTGGACGATTCACGATCTGTTGACACTCGATCACGAATGGTGGCGGTGTCTTCGCGGAGACGCGCGCGATCACGCGCCGTCCGGCGGGGGCCGCGCTTTGCAGTCGATCCACCGATGCGCCTGTCACGCGTGAAGCTCTGTTGGGCGCGAGCATGCTGACCAGGCACGGCCTCTTCGACGACGAAGCTGACGTGCGCGCCGGCGTGACGTGGTGGTTTCTTATGAGATGAAGATGCGATTCTGACCCGACGGTTCGCGCCGAGCCGTCAGTTGCCGACCGGGTCCTTATCGGGTGCGGCGACGGGCACAAAGGCGTGAATCGTGGTGCCGCGGCCTGGACGCGAATCGATCGACAGGCCGCCGTTCACGAGCTTGATTCGCTCGGTCATGCTGAGCAGCCCGATGCCGGCGCCTTTCTTCGCAGGTTCGACGTCGAAGCCGACGCCGTCGTCCTTCACCAGCGCGTGAACAGCGGAGCGTTCGCCCCACAGTCGCACCTCGAAGCGATTCACGCCGCTGTGCTTCGCGGCGTTCTGCAGCGCCTCCTGCAGCACACGGTACAGACACAGCGACACGCCTGAAGGCACGCGGTCCGGAAGGTCGAACGACTGAAAGTCCACGGCGGCGCCGTGCTGCGCCGCAAATTGTTCGCAGAACGCTTTCGCGCTGGCGGTGAGGCCCAGCAGCTCGACCCGTGAGGTATGGAGCGCGTGAGACAGCGCCTGAATGTCCGCGGCGATTTGCGCGACCTCTTGTTCCAACTTCGCCGGTGCGTCCGCCGATGCGTGCGCGAGCTCGATTGCGACCAGAGACAGCCGTTGGCCGATGTCGTCGTGCAGCTCGCGCGCGATGCGCGTCCGTTCGTGTTCCTGCGCTTCGATCAACCGGCCACTCAGGCTCGACAGCGCCTCTTCGGCGCGCTTGCGCTCGGTCATGTCCCGATCGATCCTCGCCACGCCAATCACCGCGCCCGAGGCGTCGCGCAGCGCCGAGAGCGTGACGGCCACGATCACGCGCGCCCCGTTCTTGGCGAGACGCGTCGTCTCGAGATGCACGAGCCGTTCGCCGGCCTTCAGCCGCTCGAGGATGATGTCGTTCTCATCTCGCAGCTCCGGCGGAATCAGCATGTCGAACGGCTGGCCGACGGCCTCTTCCTTTGAATAGCCGAAGATTCGCGCCGCCGCGGCATTCCAGCTGATGATCGTGCCATCCAAATTCGTGGAAATGATCGCATCGTCGGATGCATCGACGATCGCCGCGAGCCGCAGCCGGGCGTCGAGCGCCTTCTGCTCGCCGATGAGGCGTTCGCGTTCGCCTTCAGCACGCTTCCGCTCGACGACGACCGCCGCCAGCATGAGGCCCGTGACCGCCAGCACCGTGAACAGCACGTCCAGGAGCGCCGCGTTGATGAACGGCGTGCTCGCGGCAAACGGACCGGATCCGAACGCTGTCAGCACGGTGGCGAGTGTGGCGATGAGAAACACCGTCACGGTGGCGCCGCTGACGCCGAAGTTGATGGCGCCCCACATGACGAACGGCATCACCGCGAAGGCGAGGACGTGCAGCCGAATCGGGAAGTACGACAGATCGCCGAAGATCACGAGGCACGCGGCCGTCAGCAATCCAATCAGCGCGGCAAACTGCGCAATCCGCGCGCGTGAGCGCATGGCGAGCAGCGCCGGCGCTGAGAACGCGAGCGGCGTGACGAGCAGGGCTCCGGTCGCGTCGCCGAGCCAGTAGATCAGCCATGCGGAGCCGAGGCCCGAATACGGCTGAATGCCCGTCACGAGCAGCGACGCCATGCCGATCGATGCGCTGATGACCGTGCTGGCAAACGCGCCGACGGCGATCAGGTGCAGCACATCGCGCAGGCGGGACAGCGACGGATCGAAGTCTGTTCGACGAAGCAGCAGCGCACCGGTCAACGATGCGCTCGTCGCGCCGATCGTCTGCCCGAGGGCCGCCAGCGGCGACACCGATCCGCCGAGCGCGACGGCAAAAGCGCTCGCCGCTACGGCGGGCCAGACCCGATTGCCGTAGGCGAGAAAGGCCGCCAGGGCCACGCCGTACGCCGGCCACACCGGTCCGAGGTTGCTGCTTCTGATACTCGTGGCTTTCCAGCACAGTGGGATCCGAAGCTTGGAATTCACGTGACTTGAAGTCGCGGC
>JADMIO011426186.1_pt1 | contig 49707 bp, 51 predicted proteins | sample 8958161 | NCBI WGS metagenome assembly JADMIO01 (sample SAMN16585339, study PRJNA669376) | soil metagenome | isolation source: Crop rotation soil | place: USA: Cullars Rotation, Alabama | collected 2011
GCGCGCCCAGAAAAGCACTTCCGGTGAGACCGGCAAAGAGCAGCGGCACTCCGAGCCACGCCCCGAGAATTGCGCCCAGCGCCGACCCCGACGAAACGCCCAGAGTATAGGGCTCACATAGCGGATTTGTAAAAAGAGCCTGAAGTACCGCACCGGCCACCGCAAGTCCCATTCCCACGGCGGTCGCCATGAGCGCGCGAGGCATCCTGAGTTGTGTGATGATCTCGACATCGACGTCTGTTGCGGAGCCTGTCTTGAGTGAGAGCAAAAAGAGAATGGCCCAGGCGACGATTCCGACGACCAACACGCCGGTGAGGCTACGACGATAATCACGAGCCATGAATCGCACGCTCCAAAAGTGTGAGGCCCTCAAGAATTCTCAGCGAGGGTCTAAGAATCGTGTCGCCGTCAACAATTCGTATGTTTGAACTTCTCACTGCTTTCAGCTTTGGAAATCGTCCCCAATCCTTTTTAGCTCGCTCAAAGTTTTTCATATTTTTGCCCATGCCAAAGACAATGATAAAATCAGGGTCGCGTCGAACAGCGTCTTCGAATGTCGGCCGAGGGTAGGCGCTCGGGACGTCATCGTAAACATTAGCAGCGCCAACACGTTCCAGGGCCTCGCTCAAAAAACTGCTTTTTCCTGCGACGACCAGCGGACTTGAATCGAGCTCGATGAGAACGCGCGGCACGGGCTTGCCTAGCTTGAGCCTCGTTTGCTTGCGCTCCTGAACCCTGTCTAGGCCTTTTCGAAATCTTGCGATCAGCAAAGCCCCGGTTTTCACTTCGCCCATGGCTTGTGAAAGGATCCGAACGGATTCCTCAATTTGAGTGAAGGACAAAGTATTGACCACCACGACGGGAAGCTTGAGTTCGCGAAGGTGTTCAACCTGATCCTTGGCGTTTCCGTCGTGGGTCGCGAGCACCAGGTCAGGCTTGAGAGCCGCGATCGCCTCGAGATTGAAATGAGAGTATGCCCCTACACTCTTCACCTTTGCGAGCGCCGGAGGATAATCCGTAAAATCACTCACGCCGACAATGCGCTCGAGACTCTCCCCCGCAAGGTCGGCCGCCAGCTCGCCCAGCGAAGGAGCGAGCGTGACGATTCGCACGGGATGCTCTGAAAGCGAAACTTGAGCGCCCGTGACGTCGACTACTTCGCGGGCCCACGCCCCCGCACAGATTGCAAATCCGAAAAGTGCAACTAAAGCAGCATGAAACACGGGTCTCTTATCCAAAGCTCTTCTCACGGTCTTCTAACAGTGCGTCCAGATTTCTCTCATGCCGAACAAGAATCACTCCCTCAATCGAATCACTCATACGACAAGGTCCTGTTTTAGGCAGACTTCTCGAAGTCTCCACACCAAAACCGCGGTCGCCACCGCGAAAACTCCGATCGAAATAAACTGACTGGTGGACAAAACATCTTCGATCACGAAGCCGCGGATCAGATCCCCGCGGAAGATCTCGATGAGGCTTCTGATGATCGGATAAGCCATGAAATAGACGAGCATCACCTGGCCCTCAAATTTCTTACTTTTATGGATGTAGAGCATTCCACAAAATAGCACTAAAAGGCTGAAGGCCTCGTAAAGCTGCGTTGGATGTAATGGAATCCCGCGGAGCGCGGGCTCGACCAGCGGTGAGTTAAATCGGATTCCAAAAGCCGAGTCCGTCGCCTTGCCGTAACAACACCCCGCCGCCAAGCAACCGAATCGCCCGAACATATGCGCCACGGTTAATCCCGGCAGAATGACGTCGCCGGCAGTCCAGACGCTCATTTTGTTTCGACGCATGAACCAGATCGCAACAGGCGCCGCAACCAGAGGTCCGCCGTAAAAAACCAGACCGCCTTCCCATACTCTGAAGATATCCATCGGAACCTGCATGAAATAATCCCACCGAGTGATCACGAAGAGTAGTCGCGCGCCGAGAAAACCGGAAAGCAGACATAAAAATGCCAGGTCGATCACTTTGTCCACTGCCAGACCCGCGCGGAGGGCAAGGCATCGAGCCACGTACACGGCAGTGAGAAATCCCAGGGCAATCAGAAAGCCATAAGTATGAACGGGAATCGAGCCAATATTAAACAGAAGTGGATACATTGAGATTCCTCACCCTAACGAGATCGATCAGCAGAAGGATGACGCCGACGCAGATTGCGGAGTCAGCGACGTTGAAAGCTGGAAAGTGATAAAGATGATTCCAATGAAAATCGAGGAAATCAATGACGTGACTCCAGCGAGCGCGATCGAGAAAATTTCCGACCGCGCCTCCGATCACGAGCGAAAGTGCGGACGAAAGTCTCAGTTCGGTTGCCGGCAACCGCCTGAAAACAGTGCCGATCGCAAAAAGCGCCACAAGTGGCACCCCCGTAAAAAATGGGATCCGGAAAGCCGGTTCTGCGGAGGCGAAAATGCCGAAAGCCGCTCCCGTGTTCTGGATATACGTGAGGTTGAAGAAACCGGGGACTACGGGAATGCTATTGCCCACCCGAAAATCACTGAGAATCCAGACCTTCGTCAACTGATCCAAGGCAACCGTCAAGACAGAGAGACCGATCAGCATGAGATACTTCGGTTTTACCAACTGTTCCCCCACAGCACGATTCCGCTTTCCAATTTCTGCTTCAGGGCGGGATCTTCCGATCCGATCCGTTCAAACTGCTCGGGAGTCCACGCCACGATCTCGACGGCCTTACCCAACGGATGTCGTGCCGCGATTTCTACAACTTGTCCCGGTGCCTCCGTGACCACAAAGAGATCGTAATCACTGTCCGAACGGGCGCGGCCGCTGGCTCTGCTCCCAAAAAGAATTCCTTTGGAGGAGATCGGCTCAAGAAATTTGCGCAGACTTTCTAGATCACAGATCGCCACGATTCGCTTGAGGGCGTGAACGGACATGTTGTCGTCGTGCAGGCGCACTGACCTTGAATGATCGACGAAGTCGACCAGGCCGATACTCTGTAGCTCCTTGAGAATCACCAACAGCCCTTCGGCTCCACCCAGTCCGCGAACTCCTTTGAGCTTCGACAAGAATATTCTCGGCGTGAAGCTCGTCGTGGGTTCCGCCAGAAGCAGTCTCATCACTCTTTGTGCGGGAGTCGAAAAAAAGATCGAATCCAGCGTGGGCTCGGCTTTTCTCACTCTGGCCATAGTTCTCCCAGCTCAGCGGCGACCCGGCGTACGATTTTTTCCACTTCGGGACTAAATACGTTCAACAAGCCACTTTGGATTTCAATTTGTCCGAGGGTTTTTCCATTTGAATCAAGAATCGGCACGACAAGCTCTGATTTTTTGGAGTTTGGCTTCACGCCTAACTCCCGACTCTTGCCCTTCGTCACGCAGATGGCCGTCCAATCGAATCGCGGCGAAAGTGACGCAATATAGCGCACGGCCGATCCTAGCGGTGCTTCGGGCTGGTACCACACAGGACAGCTTGTCATAGTATCGAAACTATAGCTGAACCCGACATGGCTTGCACTCAGGTATTTTTCTGCGTCGCGTCATACCGGACTGCCGTGGCGTCCGATTTGCATTCCCCGAACGACACGTGCCGGGGGGAAAAATGAAAAATTGGAAGACCGCTCTTCTCAGCTTCGTTTCGGTTTCCGGTTTGATCGCCGGAATTCTGGCCGGCAACAGCTGCGGAAGACCAGATGACGCCGGAAACGACTCATCAACGCATCACGGGGGCGACTACATCCCGGTCAATGGTCTGGTGGGTTTCGGCAGCCAATGTCCTTACGGAACGATTGGTGAAATGAGACCATTCCGCACCCAGCTGTGGAACTGCCCGATTGGACCCAGCACTGTCGAATTTACCCGCGACATGACGCCACTTTATTTACAAGCGGACTGCAAATCGCGAATTCTCAACGTGCGCACGCCCGATAAAGCAATCGACACTTCATGGTACTTTCTACCCAGCGGCGAGTTCGACATCATCGTGGACGGCGTGTCGGCGCAACTCAAAGCCGATGGCAGCGGCTCGACTGATTGTAACGCGCCACTGGCCATGAATATTTTCGGACGAGTCACCTGTGGCGATGGCGTCGACAAAGACAAGGCCACGATCGCGTTTCAAAGCGTGATGTGGGCCGGAAAAAAACTGAACGGCCAAGGCAACAGCCCCGTGGTTTTACCTTCGCCCAGTCCGAGCGGAATCCCCCCGGCTCCTCCGCGCGAACGCACAGTCATCGCCAATCCGTGCAAATTGCCCTCGAGTTGTTATTTTTACACTGAGGTGAAAGATCTCAAGCAGTGCCAGTGAGATCGTTGAGATGATGGACGTTACTGATTTCGTTCTGTTTGGATTTGTCCCAGAGTTTTCGAAGCTCCTGCTCATCGATCGTTTCGCGCATCAATAAAATCCGCACACACTCCTCGATAAAGTCGCGATGCACGCGAATCACGTGCGTGGCCACCGTGACCGAGCGATTGAGCATCCGCTGGAGCTCGTGATCGATCGCCTCAGCGGTCTTCTCGCTGTAATCGTAACTTCGAACGCGGGATTGCCCTCCCAGGAGTGGAGTGGGCTCGCGCTCGTAAGCGGCGAGGCCCAACTCCCCGCTCATTCCGTATTGAGTGACCATTGCGCGCGCAATTTCCGTCGCCTTGTCCAAATCGTCGGCGGCACCCGTGGAAATGTCGTCAAAAAACAAAGTCTCGGCCGCTCTTCCGCCCAGTGCGATCGCGAGCTTTGCATCCAACTCGCGCTTGCTCATCAAATAGCGATCTTCAGTCGGCCGACGCATCGTATAACCCAACGCCCCGATCCCGCGTGGAATAATACTGACTTTATGAACCGCTTCGTTCTCCCCAAGCGAAAGCGCAACGGCCGCATGACCCATCTCGTGATAAGCGACCCTGCGTTTTTCGGCCGGATTGAGGACTCGGCTCCGGCGCTCAACGCCGGCGATGATCCTCTCAAGCGCTTCTGTGAAGTCCCGCTGCTCAACCGCCTCCGCTCCACGCCTCGTGGCGATCAGTGCCGCTTCGTTGACCAAATTGGCGAGATCCGCGCCCGAAAATCCCGCCGTCAACATCGCCATCTGTTCGGAGGTTACACCGGGCGCGAATTTGACCTTTTTCATATGAACATCAAGAATTTTGATTCTGCCTAGGCGATCGGGCTTGTCCACCAGGATTTGCCGATCAAAACGTCCGGCGCGAAGCAAAGCGGGATCCAAAACTTCCGGCCGGTTCGTGGCCGCAACAATGACAATTCCCGAGGAGGTATCGAACCCGTCCATCTCGGCGAGAAGTTGGTTGAGAGTCTGTTCCTTTTCGTCATTGGACGATCCGGTGATGGCATTGAGACCCCGCGCTTTTCCAAGCGCATCGAGTTCGTCGATAAACAAAATACAGGGAGACTGAGTACGCGCCTGCTGAAATAGGTCGCGCACGCGAGCGGCGCCGAGGCCCACGAAAAGCTCGACGAACTCCGATCCGTTAATGGAAAAAAACGGCACTCTCGCTTCGCCAGCGACTGCGCGCGCGAGCATCGTTTTGCCGGTTCCCGGCGCTCCCACTAGAAGAACCCCTTTGGGCATCCGGCCTCCAAGCTTTGAGTAGCGCTTTGGATCCTTCAGGAAATTGACAACCTCTTGAAGCTCCTCTTTCGCCTCATCTACTCCGGCGACATCCTCAAAACGAGTCGGAAGATCTTTTTCGACGTAGATCTTCGCCTTTGATTTTCCGATCGGCAGCATTCCGCTCCCGCGTGACATCTGCCCAAATCGATTCATAAAAAACATCCACACTGCAACCAGTATTAGCGCCGGAATCGTCCACGAAAGCAGGTCCCGAAAGAAAGTGCTCTCATGAATCGCCGTGAACTGAACTTTCGCCCGGCTCAGGCGATCCGTCAGCGCAGGATCATCCATCTTGGTTGTCGAAAATTCCTTGGACTTACCTGTGGGTGCGTTCTTCAGTATGCCTTCAATCTTTTCATTTCCAACGGCAACCTTGTCGACCTGGCCCTGTTGAACGTAGCTCATGAATTGACTGTAAGGAATTACCTCGACGTTGCGCTTATACTGCGCGAAATCGTAAATCAGAAGAAAGAGCCACCCGATGATAAAAAAATAGAACCAATTAAATCGTGGAAAAGATGGGGAGGGGTTCTCTTTGTTCATTATCGGCGTTAGACGTGCAATCCAGCTGCCAAATTAGAACCCAGCGCGTCTACCACCCGAATCATTCCGCGCAAACTCACTTGGCCCGTGTAATTTCCAAAGAGTATTCGGCCTTCTTTCGTGCACCAGCCTCTTTGAGCGAGACTCCAAACCTGCATCAGCTGGCCGCTATACCGCGGAATGGCCCTGGACCAACGCGTGATAAATACGCGCACTTCGTCGAGTGCGGACGGCTGAAGTTTAAAAAGAGCCGCAAGTTCCTCGCGGACGATGGATTCGATCTCCGAATCTGCTTTGATCGCTATCTCAGGTCGAAGACTGCCACCGAGCATCATTGTGAGCGAAACCCAGCGACTCTCATCAGTCACTCGTCCTTCAAACGCGCTTGAGTTGAAGAGAACGCCTAAACACCGCCGATTTTCGCTTTCCGGAATCAGTACTCCGACGCCACGCGGTACATATTTAAATACTTTACGTGGAATAAATACGGTTGCCGAAACAAGCGGGGAGTATCGAACCTGAGAGAGCGCATTCGCGAGACTCGGATCTTCGTCTTTGAGCAGCACGGCCGCTCGATCCGCCGGAACCGCGAGAATCAGATTGGGTGGCTGAGGAAGCCGGGTGATTTCCTCTCCTCGACGAAAACGCGTGCCCAGACGCTCCTCTAACCGTTTTTCGAGAGCCTCGGTCAGCGCGCCCATTCCTTCTTTGGGTGCCATCATCGCTTTTCGATGCCGAGCTTTGGGCCGCGCTTGATCCTGCTTCAGGACTGCGCGACGAATGCGCCTAAGAATCGAACTGAAAAGCGAATGCCCCTCAGGAATCTCGAGACTCGGAAACGCCGCACCCACCGCGATCTCGGAGGGTCGAGCCGCATAGATTCCGGTCAGAAATGGTGACACCGCGTAGTTCAGAACGGCCTCGCCCAGATGTCTGCGCGTCCACTTCTCCATTGTGGCTTGCGCACTCGAGCACTCGGGACTGGAAAGCACAAAGTACGCACGAAAAAGGGCGCGGATCGACTCCCATGGCGACAGGGGAAAGCTTCGCATTTTTCCTCGGCGCAATACGAACCGGGCTCGCGCCCCCCGTCGTACCTTGATCAGTTCAACGCCGAGATCCTTACAGAGTCGGCGGACTTCGTCGGTTGCAATGAGTGAATGCGCGGCCGATTCGACCAAGCCATATTCGTTGCGCTCCGTCCGGATCAATCCCCCGGCTCGGGGGTTTTCGTCGATCAGAGTGACTTCGAATCCGCGGCGATCCAACTCGTACGCCATCAGCATGCCGGAGATCCCAGCGCCAACTACCGTAGTTTGCCGTTGCCGAGTATTGATTGATCCTATCATTTGATCACATTACTCTCACCCTGATGGGTCTTACAAGTAATGGATATTGCGTAAGAATATCATTCCCGTAGGATAATAGTGGACTATTTTAGTAATATTAATTACTCTCCGCGCCGCGTCCTTGTTTGCCGAACCCTAACGGCCCGAAAACAATACAGTTCAAAGGAGACTCTATGAAGTCGATCTCTGTGATGGCAGGACTTTTTCTCGCGGCAGCCTCAATTGCAAACGCAGAAAATTCAAACGAAAGGATTTATACGATCGGTACAGCAGAGCTCCCATCGGTCATCAAAATCGCCAAAGAAGGCGTGACCCAAGAGTACAAACCGGCTTTCCGAAGTCAGGAATTTTCGCTGTCTAGCGACAACTTTTTTCAAATGGGTGACGCCACGAAGTGCGATCCTTATCTCGGCCAGACCGCTGAGGATCTCAAAATATCACTGAACGTCAGCGAGCGCTTCGCTTACGGAAAATATAATCCAATAACTTTTACTTCCGAAAAAATTAATGTCGGTCCTGTCGGCAAAGCGAACGTAACCATTCCCAAAGGTAGCAACGCCTACGGACGATGCCAAAATGACTCCCTCGACCTCAATGCTCTTTCCATTCAATTGAGCAATCCTGAGACGGGTGATAATGAATTTGAGCGTACTTTCCAAATCGAGTGGCTTGCTCAGTAATCGAAAGCCCCTTGAAATCCACAGAAGGCGAGCGAGGCAATGCTCGCCACTGTGTTCAGCTAGTGCCGAAAAAGTCCGCCATATGTCCAATATGGCGAACTTTTTCGCCTCGCCGTCCGCCAAATTTCTCTCGCATCTTAACCGCAAGCATCACGCGGCCACGGCACTAGATTCAGAGTTTCCGATCCCGCCTGTTGGATTCTCGGAAGGATCGTCGGTAGATTCCATACATCCCACACGAGTCCAGTCGGAGAGATTTGAGTCGTCCATTCTGACTTCGGCACAAAATCGGGGATAGGAGTTTGAAGTCCCACCGAGTCGCACTTCCTTGATCGGGATCGCGAAGATTTCCTTTTTATTCAAGCTTAAGACTTATATCGTCTTACTGAAAAGCTGCGTAGCCGGCGCCTGACGAGTCAAGCGCGCATCAAAAGCCATGCAAATGTTTCTGAGAAAAGGACGACCCTTTTCAGTCACTGTACATGTCCTCCCTTTCAATTCGATCAAACCATCGCTGACAAACTCAGCAAGTCGAGGCGGCACCGACTCGAGATAAGCCGTTGAAAGCTTGCAGTCGCTCCAGTCCGTTTTAAAATGAGTCATCAGATTGAGCACGTGACGACGAATAATCTGATCCTCGTCATCCAAGACATGACCACGCAGGATGGGAAGCTCACCCTTCTGCACGCGAGCAACATACTGCTCAAGCACCTTTTCGTTTTGAGCAAAAGCAGTCCAAGAATCTCCGATCGCCGAAACTCCAAGGCCGATCAGTGGCGAAACCTGGCGCGAAGTATATCCCATGAAACTTCGATGAAGAGCACCAGTGGTCGAAGCCTTCCAAAGCGAATCCTCTTCGAGCGCGAAGTGGTCCATCCCGATCTCGCGATAGCCGACTTCCTCGAGCATCTGACGGCCCAGCTCGTAAAGCGCGCGCTTCTCGTCGCCATTGGGGAGATCCGCTTCAGTAAAACGACGTTGGCCCGGCTTGATCCACGGCACGTGCGCATAACTATAAAACGCGATGCGGTCCGGACGTAATTCGCGCACGGCATCGATTGTCTGACGAATGCTTTCGCGAGTCTGAAAGGGAAGACCATAAATCAGGTCGTAATTAATGCTGGTGTAATCGAGAGCACGGGCCGATTCCGTTACTTCTCGAACCTGCTCGATGCTCTGGACTCGATGAACGATTTCCTGCACCTTGGGATCAAAATCTTGGATGCCCAAGCTCAAGCGCTTGAATCCGATCCGTGCCAGGACTTCAAGCTGCTCGCGAGAGGTAACGCGAGGATCCGCCTCAACAGAAAACTCCGCGCCTGGCAAAACCACCGCGTGGCCCAGAATCCCGGTCATCATCTTTTCGAGCTCTTGTGGCGTGAGAAACGTCGGCGTGCCTCCTCCCAAATGAATCTCACTCACCGGCACCTTGCGACCCAGTCGCGTGTGATAAAGTTCCCATTCACGAATCAGAGTGTCGATGTAAGGATCACCCACCGTACGATTTCGAGTGATTCGCGTATTGCATCCGCAGTAGGTACAAAGACTCTGGCAAAACGGAATATGAAGATACAGCGCGGCTCCTACGCCCCCCTTCAAAGCGTCGTCTAATGCGCTTCCAATACTTTCGACCCATTGCGCTTCGGTCGGATTGACCGACCAGTAGGGAACCGTGGGATAGCTTGTATAGCGAGGACCCGGAACATTGTATTTTTTCAAAAGCTCGGATGAAACCGTCATCAGCCAAACACCTCTCGTTGCAGCTTCAAAAACAAACGCACATTGCTCTCGGGCGTCTTTTGAAGAATGCCGTGACCGAGCCCACAAATCCATCCCCGGCGTGCCGAGGAAGGGAGCGCCTTGACGCGGGCAAAAACTTCACGAAGCTTGGGCTCTAGATCCCGAGGCTCAAGCAGCATCCACTCCGGATCGACGTTTCCTTGAATCGCCCAGCGCGAACCCCATTCCACCAGCACTCGAGAGATGTCGTGATTCCAATCGATCCCGAGATACGAAATCGGAAGATCGGCGAGCGACTTCCAATGTTCCGGGCCCGTGCCTTTCGAGTAATACGAAATCGGAAATTCGGGGCAGAGTTTTTGAAAGCGTGTAAAAAGATCGCGCAGCACCGGAACGATCTTCTCACGATACGTCGACGAATCAAACTCACCGGCGCAAGTATCGAGAACGGCCACCGTATCGGCTCCCGCGCGAGCTTGCATCGCCATATTCTCGGCGAGCAGATCCAACAGACGCTCGTTGAATCCGTCAAATCGCCCGTCCTTCAAGCCTTCGCGCGCTGAATCGAGCGAACCCGCATGGCTTCCTTCCACCGCGTAACAAAACAAAGTCAGGGGCCCGCCAACAAAACCGAGAAGTCCTTTCGAAGGATTGAGCTCCTGGCGAATCAAGCGCATCGCATCGCCTTGATAGGCCAGACCCGAAACCAGCTCCCGGCCTCCACGCAGACGCGAGAGATCCGCGATCGATTTCAGATACCAGCCGAGCTTCGGTCCCGGACTGTACTCCAAATCCATTCCCATCACTTCGAGCGGAAAAAGCAGATCCGAAAAAAGAATTGCAGCATCGAAATCAAAATCACGGATCGGGCCCATCGTCGTCTCGCAAGCGACCGCAGGCTTCTTGCAAAGCTCCATAAAAGAGTGGGTCTTTTTGAGATTCTGGTAATGCGAATGATATCGCCCCGCCTGGCGCATGAACCAAACGGGAGGACGTCCGTCATTTTGTCGGCGAATCGCCGCTTGAAACAGATTCATACCAGCTGATACCCCACTCCCCGCACACTGCGGATGACTTGCGGATTCTCAGGATCCGCCTCGATCAGGCGCCTGAGGCGCATGATGAAATTATCGATTGTCCTCGATGTCGGAAACTCGTCTTCCGACCAGACGTGATTGAGAATCTCGTCGCGGCTCACGACGTTTCCGCGCCGATCAAACAAAAGTCTGAGAAGCGCGCATTCCTTATGCGTCAACGCGTGAACCTCGCCTTCGACCGAAGCCTCGAATTTTCCAAAATGCACCCGCGCACGGCCGATCGTCACACTCTGATCGGTGTCACCGATCCCGCTTGCCAAATAACGCGCGCGCTTGAGTCCGTTTCGCACCCGAAGCAAAAGCTCCTTCAGATGAAACGGTTTGACCACATAGTCCTCGGCACCAAATTCCAGACCACGGACGCGATCCTCAGGCGAGCCCATGGCCGTGAGAAAAATAATCGCCGCCCCAGGTTGCGACTTGCGAAGCCTCGCCGCCACGTCAAAACCCGACCCGTCGGGAAGTCCAACATCCATCAAGGCCAACTCAAACTTTCTGTTTCGCATCTCGAGATCGGCTTCGACGGAGTTCGTCGCCCAGGCTACGTCAAAACCCTCCTTGCGCAAGCGCTCGACCAGTGTCAGGCCCACGTTTTTTTCGTCTTCCACGACCAGGATCCGCGAAGAGGATTTATCCACCACGAGTATTCTCCTTCGCGAATTCGAGCCCGACACGGAAACCCCGGGCCTCGATCTGCCCGAAATCGGCGCTTCCGCCCATTTTGCGCATCAAAGTTTGCACGAGATAGAGGCCGACCCCCGTACCCTGCGAAGAAGCGCCTCGATAAAAGAGTCCGCCGAGCTCGCGGGCGCTTCCACTGTATCCTCCACCGTCATCCTCAAAGATCAAAGACACGCCGGTGGCCGACATTTTCGCCAGGATGATCACACGGACTTTTTCCTTTTTCGCGTGACGAATCGAATTTTCGAGCAGATTTTTTAAAATCACTTGCAGGGAAGTTGGATCAGCCTCGAGGGTCACATCCTCGACTCCTTGCGAGTCGATCTCAATGCGACTTCCGTATGCGTCTCGCCAGGCCTGAATCGTCCGCTCTAGCCACGGCTTAAACTGAAGAGGCTGAACGAACACTGGACCGCCGCCTTCGACCCGCGCCAGCTCCAGAGTCCTCTCGACTTGCGATTCGAGGCGCATCGTATCTTCCATCAAGCGACTCACAAGGTCTCGCTCCGGCGACTTTTCCGAAAAACTCTCGGCGATCGACTCAGCCTGAAGCCGGATACTCGTCAGTGGCGTGCGAAGCTCATGCGTCACCGAAGCGAAAAACGCTTGAACGCTTCGGGCTCGTTGCATATCGCGCCAGTAGACCCAAAAAATAAACGCCGCCGCCACAAGGACAAGCGAAAAAAATGTGCTCGATTCCCAAAAAAGCATATTCTGCGTACGCTGCCAGTTGGCATGAGCCACGCCGCTGGTTTGGCCAGCTGCAATTTCAAGGTCCGCGATTTTAGCGGCCTGTCGCATGACCAGTCGGCCCCACCACGCTGCCAGAACACAGATCAAGACCAACCACACCAGGTGGGCGCCAGCCAGAATCCTGAGCCTTTGATTGGAGCCTGTGACGCCTTTTCGTGTCATGCGAGAGTCTTTGCAAAGCCTTTCACCAGGCGTTCAAGGTCGCCGTCCTGATGTGCCGTCGAGAGAAACGAAACTTCGTAACCGCTCGGAGCGAGATAAACTCCTTCGGCAAGCAATGTATGAAACGCGCGCGCATAGCGCTCTTTTTGAGTGGCCGGTGTCTGAGTCGGAGTGCGAACCACTCCGTCTGCTGTCGCCACTTCGCCCATCACTGTCCAGAACATCGATGCAAATCGCTGAACTCGTATCGGAGCACCCTTCTCGTGCGCAATCTCCTCAAGTCGATCGGCGAGCGCCGTGGTGCGAGCTTCCAAACGCGAATATGGATTTTCACGCTTGAGCTTTTTGAGCATAGCCAAACCTGCGCTCATCGCGACGGGATTCGCGCTCAGCGTTCCGGCCTGATAGACAGGACCCGCTGGAGCGACCAGATCCATCAGATCCGCGCGACCGCCATAAGCTCCTACAGGAAATCCTCCGCCAATAATTTTGCCATAACAAACCAAATCAGGACTGAGTCCTTCGCGTTCGGCCATCCCGCCAAAGCCTACGCGAAATCCGGTGATCACTTCGTCATAAATCACGAGCGCACCCTGCTTGTGCGCGATCTCCATCACTCGACGATTAAAACCGTCCTTTTGAAGCAAGAGACCGTTGTTCGCGGGAATTGCCTCGATCATCACCGCGGCGATTTCTTTTCCATGAAGGGAGAATGCCTCTTCAACACTCTTCAAATCATCAAGAGGAACGACGATCGTAGCCTCAGCCAGTTCGCGGGGAACGCCCGCACTGTCAGGCGAAGCCATCTCAGCCAGTCCCGATCCCGCACGAACCAAAAACGAATCGGCGTGACCGTGATAAGTTCCGTCAAATTTCAAAATTTTACTTCTGCCCGTCGCTCCGCGCGCAACACGAGCGGCAGCCATCGTCGCTTCGGTTCCCGAATTCACGAAGCGGATTTTTTGTACCCAGGAAATCTCACCAGTAATGAGTTCGGCCAGTTCCAACGAATAAGGCTCGGCTGTTCCATAAGACCAGCCGCGACCCAGAGCCGCCTCCACCGCTTCTCTCACGTCCGGATCCTGATGCCCAAAGATCAGCGGCCCCCAAGACATGCAAAAGTCGACATAGCGATTGCCGTCGACATCAAGGAGCTCTACGCCTTTTGCGGAACGAATAAAACGAGGCGTGCCCCCCACTCCGCGAAATCCACGAACCGGCGAGTGAACTCCTCCGGGTGATACCTTTTTCGCTCTTTCAAAAAGATTTTCGGACTCGGTCATGACTTTAGCTCCAGCCAGGTTTTGGCGCTGCGAGCGCCGTAAGTGACAATCATCGAGGCTCCGGCCCGAACAAACGCGGTCCAGGATTCAAGATGCGCCGCCGGACCATGAATAAGGCCCTGTTGTGCCATCAGCTCGATCGCGGCAAACTCGCCGCTGACTTCGTAAACTGCCCAGGGCTTTCGAATTTGACGGGAGAGATCCGCCAAAACATCGAGGTAAGGAAGCCCTGGCTTGACCATCAAAATATCCGCGCCCTCTTCGGCATCGCGAAGTGAACTGGCGAGCGCGTCCCGCGGGGAGCCCGGATCGATCTGATAGGTTGCGCGATCCTTGAGAGAAGTTCCTCCCTTGGGCGCAGAGTCCGCGGCGACGCGAAACGGCCCGTAAAACTTGGAATGAAACTTCGCCGAGTAGCTCATGACCAAAGTACCGTCGAGCCCGGCATTGTCGAGCGAGGCACGGATCGCCGCGATTCGGCCATCCATCATATCGCTCGGAGCCACGCAATCGGCACCGGCCTGCGCGTACTCCGTTGCCGCGCGAGCTAGCTCCGCGACGGTCGACGCATTTTCGACATGATCGCCTTCAGCCGTCAAAATCCCGCACTGACCGTGCGACGTCGCCGAACAAAGACAAACATCGACTGAAACAAAGACATCCGAACCAAATCGCTTTTTGATCGCCGCGATCTGTTTCGAAGTGAACGAATGACTAAAACCGCTGGTTTTCTTTTCGGAGGGCACACCAAAGAGGAGAACTTTTCGAACTCCAGCCTCGAGATCCGCTTCGATCTGTTTGAGCAGGCTGTCAGGCGTATCGCGCCAGGTTCCGGTCAAGCCCGGTATCGCCTCGCGCTTTGAAATTCCGTCGACCACAAAATACGGCTGAATTAACTGCTCCACGGTCACACAATGCTCGCGCACGAGCTCACGGATCGCCGGATTCTGCCTGAGTCTTCTTAATGAGAGCTGCGAGCGTTTTGAATCCATTTTCTCCACTCCTCCACCGACGGGAATGCCATCGCCTGACCGGAGAGTCGGTCGGCCGTTTTGCCCAGTCCGCAAGCTTGATGAGCCTTGGGGGATACCCAAGCATTTAACTCATCAAACTGGGAACCGCTGCTCCAAAACACGAACTTTGCACTCTTCAAAGCGGCTTTGGCTTCGTCTGAGTAACGAGCACTCACGCGATACGTCTCAATGACGCTCATCCCGCGGCCTTCGCGCCAATCGTCTTGATGGCCGTCATGAGTGAGAACCATCCAATCCTTGAGCGAAGCGAGCTGCAAAACATCCTCGCGCAAAGTCGGCTCAAACCGATCAAAGCCTAAATTTTCGGCGCACCCTTCGACCCAAAGTCCCTGAGCCGCGAGCCGCAACCAGCTGCCTGTTCCGGAAGTCCAAATACGAGCGTCCCTCAGTTCCGAAGCCCGCCCCGAAGTCACGGACCGAGAATGCGAAACAAAAACACAGCGCCCCGAGAGATCGGCCTTCCATTCGAGATCCACGTCGTTTTTTTCGGATTCCGATCTCCAGCGAGATCCATCCCAGATCTCATCAGACGACTTGACCGCGGCCGGTTCCGGCATCTTCCAGCGAAACTCATCCACAAAACTGTCGTCCGGCTTTACGCCTCGGACATATAAGAAGCTTCCGAGCTCTCCCACTCGAATCGCGGTCGCACCAAACTTCTGATGGCAACCGCCACCCCACTGGGCCAGAAGATCGCGTTCCATCGCCGCATTCACTGCGCTTGCTGGATCATGGAGTTTGGCAAGAAGTTCGCGCACGCCGTGATCGTCGCGGCGGCACTCCACGGCAAGCGCTCCCTGGGCCGGAGCGGCAGGACACTCCCGCAAGGGCAGAACCATCCAGCGCACGCCCTGAAGAAGTTTCGAAAGTTCCGCGCGCCCATTCGTATCTTTCCAAAGCCGAATCAAGCCGGCGAATGCTAGTACCACCGCATCAAGGCGCCGATCCGAGGTCGGGGGCTCATGAACACGACTGAGTCGCGTGTTTACATTTCCGCGAATCTCAACCAGCTCCACCGACGGCTGATGCCCGGCCAAATGTGGCAGTGCTTTTACCAGAAAAGGTGGAATGTTTTCGATCCGACGAGGAGACGAGGTTCCGATGCGAAGCTTCTTGCCCGACGCGAGCTTTTCCATCACACCGGGACCGAACAAAACCACATCCCGCGGATTTTCACGCGGAGGAACTGCCGCAGAAACAAACCCCTCGGGCCGATCTAAACTCAGATCCTTCATCGAATGAACAGTGAGATCCACTTTGCAAGAACTCAGCGCTTGATCCAGCTCGGCGACAAAGAACTCTTTGCCCGCAACCTGTTGGAGCGAAACATCGAGGATGAGATCGCCTCGTGTTTCGATTCCCACAAGCTCGACCGACACGCCCGGATTGATGCGTTCGATCTCGCGAGCGACCCAGCTGCTCTGGGCCCAAGCCAAAAGAGACTTCCGCGTACCTAGTTTCAAATTCTTCATTAGACGTTAGCTCAGGCGAAAACGGCCAGATCTTCCCAACCGTGGTGGATGCTGACTGAATTCCCGAGCGCGCGAAGTTTCGCTCTCTCCTCGCAGGCTCGAAGCGCGAGCCCGATTTGGAAGGAACGCACTTCTCCTTGCGCTCTTTGCAGTTCAAAAAGATCATCTAAAAAGTAAGTGCCCGCAACACTCTGCCAATCACCGCTCTGGGCTTTCTGAGCGCCCAGGTGAAGTAATGTGCGCGTTTCGCCTGCAAGGGCGTTTCCACTTTTCCAAAGTTCCGCGCGAAGCCCGTCGCAAGCCTCGTCGACCGGAATGCAAACGATCGCTCGTGCGGCGACCTTCCAACCTTCGGCCTCGTCTTCGGTGGTTTCGAGCACGCGAACGCGCGCGCTGTACTTTTGCTCAAGCTCAACGGCCAGAGCGCGGGCATTCTTGACGCTCCGATTTTGAATCCAAATTTCCTGTTCCTGCAAAAAAGGTCCTACCGATTGCGCGAGCTGTCCCGCTCCCACTAAAAGGGTCGGCCCGCGTGTCACACGATCTTTATACGCGTAGCGGACTCTGTCCGCCTCGACCAAAAATTTGCGCACCAGCGTTCCGTACGAAACGCCGCCAAGATGCTGCAGGTGACGAGAGCGAACTTCTTTTGTGTCCTCAAAAATCTTCTGAATCCAAAAGTTCACGTCTTCGTTAAGAAGAGGAACCGCTTTGCGCCAGGCTTCTTTGAGCTGCCCAAAAACATCGGTCTCACCGATCACCTGACTCTCAAGCCCGGTGGCTACGCGAAGCAAAAACGCATAGGCTTCAACACCAGCAAGAACCGAAAAACCGGACCAGATTCCGGCATCCAAACTTTCCTGCAAATCACCTATCGAACAAATCCAGAGAACGCGCTGGCAAGTGTCTAAATGAAAAGCGCCAGGAATCGTATCCATTCCCGGAATCACGCCATTCAAAGAGGCCGCCTTCTGATGATGTATGACTCGTAACTGATCGAGTGACATATCAAGAGCATAACCCGACAAATCATTGATTTGTCACGTCACTGTCACAAACTAAAAACTATAAAAAATAAGCCGTTAGCCCGTCCGGCGGGACTTTGAGAAGTCACAATGGACATAGATCACGTGACGATGTTTGACCTGGCTAAACTGCATCTCCTTGACGATGCCATTTTGCAGAGATTCGATCTTATCATCATGAAACTCAAAGATTTCTCCGCAATCCATACAAACGATATGGTCGTGATGGTCGTCGTCAAAAAGCTCATAAATGACCTTACCCTGTGAATCCATTAGGGATTCCTTAAGGATATGTGCGTCCGTTAGGACCTTGAGGCTTCGATAGACCGTGGCAGCCCCGATTCCTGGATGCTGCTGCTTCACTCTTTCAACCAGGCTCTGGGCGTCGAGATGCCCCCCCGTCGAGAGGATCAACTCGGCGATCTTCCAACGCTGCTCTGAGTACTTGAGCCCCTGTTGGGTGAGGTAGTCTCGAAGGCGCTTCTGCCACTCCTGAAGCCGGTCCGCGTCGGGAATGGAAGGCCCATGCACTTCAGAAGGAGACCGAGAAGCTTGCCGGCCGCAGGGAAGGGTTCGCGTCGAATTTTGCATTCTTCACAAAGGAATAACCAAAAGCGACTCGACTGTCCACCCGAAGCAGGTTAGTGCGTTTTTAACATGGAACAATTTCCTATCGTGATCTTCGCCGACGGAGCGAGCTCCGGCAATCCCGGCCCGGGCGGCTGGGGCGCGATCATCGCGACTCCCGATGGAAAAGTTGTCGAGCTAGGCGGCGGCGACCCTCACACGACCAACAACAAGATGGAGCTCATGGCCACGATTCGAGCGCTCGAAAGGCCGGAGTCCCGTGGAAACCCTGTCCACCTTTTTACCGATTCGGTCTATGTCATTCGCGGAATCACCCAATGGATCTGGGGATGGCGCAAAAATGGCTGGAAAACGGCTGAGGGCGCCGAGGTCAACAATCAGGATCTCTGGCGGCGACTCTCCGCCGCTCTCGCCACGCGCAATAAAGCGGTTGAACCCGTTGAGTGGAAATTCGTGCGTGGGCATTCGGGCGTTCCCGGAAACGAACGCGTGGACGCGATCGCAGTCGCCTATTCCAAGGGCTACTCCATTTCCCTCTACTCGGGACCTCTGATCAATTACTCGGTCGCTATTCACGACATTCCCAAGGACGAAGGCTTACCTGAAATGAGACCGAAGCAGGGCCCCAAGCCTCAAGCTTATGGTTACCTCAGCTGGGTCGGCGGGACGGCCACGCGTCATCCGGACTGGGCCAGTTGCGAGAGACGAGTCAAAGGCGTTTCTGGCGCAAAATTTAAAAAAGTCATGAGCGCAGCCGAAGAAGAATCGGTGCTGCGGTCATGGGGCGTGAACCCTTCGCAATTGAAAAACTCATAGGATTCTGCCCAATTTGGTGTTAGATGTGCACGTCAACTGTTATGTTCGAAAGAGGTTATCATGGGTAAGAAGCTTTTCGTTGGTAAGTTGCCGTATTCAACGACGGACCAAGATCTCACCGAGATCTTTGCTCAGGTCGGTCAAGTCGTCTCTGCTAAAGTCATCATGGATCGCGAAACCGGTCGTTCAAAAGGCTTCGGTTTTGTTGAGTTCTCCACAGACGAAGAGGCTGCTAACGCGATCTCACAATTCAACGGCGCGGATTACAATGGATTCGCGATGGTTGTGAACGAAGCTCGTCCTCCGGCACCTCGTGAGGGTGGCGGTGGAGGACGTGGTTTCGGTGGTGGAGGCGGCGGTTTCGGCGGCGGCGGTGGTAATCGCGGCGGCGGGCGCTGGTAATCGCGTGGCTAGAGACGATCTTGCACAGATTGAAGGTAAGGTAACCGACGTTCTCGCGGGTGGAAATTTCACCGTTCAGCTCGCGGGTGGTCAAACCATCTCGGCTAAGCTTTCCGGCAGAATGCGGAAGTTTCATATCCGGGTTATTCTTGGTGATCGTGTCACGGTTGGAGTTTCTCCCTATGACCCATCCCACGGATTGATTCTGCATCGTCACAAAGATGGTGGCAAATCCGACGGCTACGGCGCTCCAGCTCGCTGAGTTTAAACTTAATCTATTTAAAATTAAGAGGCGCTTCATGGAAACATGAGGCGCCTTTTTTTATCTCTTCACCCATTTGAGTAAATCGACGGTACTCAGACTATTCCGAACGGGCGATGCATTGACGATATGCGGCAAATATTGTCACACACTCAACATGACCCTTTCATCCTTTTTGTGTAAAATACGCCGAGGAGAAACGGACCGTGATGAAACGAATCGCCGTCCAGGACAAACTCGGCATTCACCCTGGCACTTCAAAACAAGCCGCCGCATTCCTGGATTTGTTCATGAGATCAAGGCTTCCCTGGATTTTGGACTTTACGGGCGTCCAGATCCTTACCCCCCAATTCCTCGAGGGATTCTTTGGCAAGTTGGCCGAGTCGTTTGGACCGGAGCTTTTTCAAAAGCGACTCACGTGGGTCAACCTTGAGGCAAGCTTGCAGCGGGAACTTTTCGCATTTCTGCGTCAGAAGTTCGATGAATACGGAAAAGTTTCTACGTAGCCCGACCCCTGCCCTTTTCTAATTCCATTATCGCGATGTCCCTGGACGTTACAAGCTTCATTGACGTATTGACCTCACACGTCACGCTGGTGCAGGCACAATTCGATCCTCTTCAAGCGGAAGTAGTTCTTAAACTCAGAGTGAAAAACCTCGAATGCACCGCAAGATTCCTGATGCCGCGAGCGACATTGCAAAATGCGATGAATTTGCCTCGTGTTTTTGTATTTTTTAAAATGGACACGTACTTTTCTCGTAGTCTATATTCCGCGGCCGGAGAACAAACACGATGATCAATACGAAGACGAAAAGAACGATCAAGAAAGTCCTGACGACTGCATTCTTCACTCTGTCACTCGTAGCTCAAGATGCGCGAGCGAATGTGCTGACGCTGGATCCAAACGGAAAGTCCCTCGAGAATGTCGCGCTCTCCAAAGGTGGATCCGTGGACATCGCCGGCCGTCAGTTCTCACTCACCACGGTCGGAGCCGGGATTCGCACCAAGAGAATCGCCATCGTCAATATCAAGGTCTATGTCGCGCAACTTCTCGTCGCTGAGCCAAGTCGATACACACGAACCATGGACGGCGCGCTGAATTCACTCAACTCAATGAAGGAGGCCGCCATTCGTCTCGACTTCCTGAGAAGCGTCGACGCGCAGACCGTGCAAAGCTCTTTCCGAGATTCCCTGCTGGCCAATCAAGTCGATCTAAACCGTCCGGCGATTCGTGAGTTTTTGGATGCCGTTTCCAACGGCGGGGATGCGCACCAGGGCAAGCCTCTGACGTTGGTCGGCGAGAGGCTCTCGGATTCGGTCGATGCCATCACTTACGAGGACACGACAGGCAAAGTCACGACCATTATGGGTCCTGCCGGACTCGTGCGGGACATATTTTCGATCTGGTTGGGAAAACCCGCTGACAGCGGAGTGGAAAACCTCAAGAAACTTCTCGTCTCCGGAGGTTGATCGTGAAGCTGATGATTCGCATCGCTTTCGTCGCCGCGATTTCGACCTCGTTTCTGGTGCTCGCGGGTTGCGGAATGTTCAAGATGCCCGAAAAACTAGATGAGTCCAATCGCAACGTTTCCGAAACCAACAACAAGATGACGACGACCAACGACGGAATCATCTACACCAACGAGCAGATCAAACGAACCAACGAAGAAATCATCGCGATGAAGATCGAACTCGAGGCGATGCGAGGTGTGATGGAAACGATGCACGGATCGCTTCTGGAAATGCTCGGAGTCCTAGGGAAAATGCAGGACCTCCTCCACCAGATGCAACTCACCCTGGATGCCATGCGCCAGTCGACGACTGACATGACTACCAAGATGGACGAAACCAACCATAAGATTGACGAGACAAATCAGAAGATGGCGAGCCTCAAAGCCGCTATTCATAAGCAGACTTTGGCTGCAGCGCTGACCGAGCTGCTTAAACCTGAAAACACGAAGTATCTTTTTCCTCCCACTTCGCTGATGGCGGCAGGACAAGTTTTCGTCGATGAGGCGACTCCGAGGGAGATCACCGAGCTCATCTATGTTTATCTAAAAGAGATCGACGAAGTTTTACCGGACGACTCGCTAAAAGGAGCGGACGGAAAGTACCCGCCTACACTGATTGCCGAGGTTGATCACGCTAAGCTAGCCAAGTTCACAATTCTCGAAGTCATCGCCGGCTTGATGCCACAAGACAAGGTCGAAGAAGCAGTGAAGACTCAGATCCTTCAGGGCGGGCGTTATGATCTCACGGCGAAATCTCTCTTGATGCTGCGCACTCTCTTTTTGAAGAGCTTCCTTATCGAGGAAGACCTCTTCTCCGGAAAAATCGATAACTTCGGTAAGATGGATGAGGCGCTTGAGCGTGTTTCAAATCTCGATTGGATCGCACGACTCCCTTTTGCTGGCGAGATTACGGTCAAAACCCGAGGAATGCTCAATCCGGAGAACAACGTTAATGAGAAGCTCGATCCTCTGATGATGCTTGCGATGTGGGATCATCTGGCGATGTCTTTAGACTCGGAAATTGACCTAAAGAAGGTGGGCGACACTCCTGAGACTCGGGCCAAACTGGATCGGCTTAAAAAAAGGGTCAAGAAGCATCAAGAGTTCTGGAAAAGCAACGGCGAGAGTTCCAAGGAACTCCCGCCGCGCTTGCTGGGGGGTGAATTAATTCTCGACCGCTATCTAGATCGTTTCTACTTCTCGTAATCCGTACCGAAGACTTCGGTGCAAGTTTGGACGTTTTGTTGAAACCGCTGCTCCAGACTCGACAGATCGTTTAAGATCTCGGTCGTAGATTGGATTGTTTGATCAATGTTTTCGAGATACGGAGAGACCTGAACAAAGCGTTCGGGACTGTGTCGAGATAGGGGAATGGACGTTAGGATCTGGACAAACAATGTCGCCGCCGGATCAAAGCTTAGGCTCGCGTCGATGGATTTGATTCTTTTTACCTCGGTTTTGGCTCGACCTTCGATTTCAAGCATTTCGGTCACCTGAGCTCGATAATCCGCCAGTTCCTTGCGCTTTTTGACTCCCGCATCCACTTTGCACGAATTGCGGAAGTTGGTCATCACGGTTTCGTCTGCATTGCGGGACCACCAACTAGGTTTATAAACACTCCGGATCAGCCATTCAAAGTCGAAGGGGCGCTTAACCGTATTGAGGTTCTGCTTCATCTTGACGGCAACCTCACCTAGCACGGGCGAAACTTCACGGACCGTCGAAATATAATCCTGTTCTTCACAGTTCACATTGATTGGAGGAGCAAAGTTTCTACTTATATCAGTGAAGTAAATGCTTTCAATCGCTTCCTTTATTCCGCAACGAGCCTTTTCACTGCCGGTGCCTTTCAAATAGGCTGCGATACCGCTATTGATGATCTCCTGCACTTCTTTATCGAATCCGATGACTGAGAATCTACGGCTGACGTACGCACCGTTTTTAACCAAGACTCTTTCCAGTTCATCGCTATTGTACTTTCCACGATTGTCGCGAAGATATCGGACCACGGCGCGAACACGTTCGTGATGCATGGCTCCTTTACCATCGATAACTCCATGTAAGGCCTCGTGAGCCAGGACATACGATTGCTCGACTCTGGCGAATGCATCCTGGGAGATCACGATATCATTGTCCTCACGAATCGCGATCTGCACTTCGGCTTTCGGTCCGACGTACGCGGTCACCCCATCCGGAAGGACCGGCAATGAAGTTCGTGTTTTCCATAGGCGGGCTTCCATCAGTTGGTTCCAAATGCCTAATGCAAGGTCCGGGTTTGCGAAAGCAATGTCCTGCAGCAATGGAATAAAATCCTTTGCGCTCTTCAAGAATTCCGCATTGTCGTAAATCTGAACGAGCCTTCCGGAATTGCTGTCTATGAAATCCCTCAACGTGAGCTTTCCTTCGACATAAACGCCGTCGCCGCCGTTACCTTCCGCGTGTCCGCCGCGCGCCCAGCTCATCGTAGGAGAGCTGAAGCTTGCTAGAGTCACCGGTAACATCATTAAGGCCATCCATTTTTTATCGATCATTCGTTTGTTTTTCATATTCACTCCGATTGGGTTAGGGGGATTAGTTGCATCGAAAACTTGTACACTTCGGTCGTCTCGCCTGAGTTCAGGTGCGCGCAGAGCTGGTCCCTGAAAATGCGGATCATTTTCTTGGCCTCAGGAAGTTTGGCGGGATCGATCGCCATCGTGATCGCGGTGAAGTCACGCGCGTCGACGGGATCGTTTTCCAAGGATTGGCGAGCTAGCTCGAGCGTAGCCGCGTGACTTTTTCGAAGGGAGATGTCGGCGGTCTCGTCGGGCGTCGTATAGCTCTCACCGCTGACTTTGAGTTCGCCGTCATTACAACGGGTGAGCATATTGAGCCGAACCAAGCGCTCGATCGCCTGCTGAGCCGTCGTCTTGTTCAATCCTAGGCGAGCCGCGATCCATTGCGTGTCGGATTTGAAGCCGCGAGTCTCTGCCAACGACAGAATTCCGAAGTGATACCACTCCGAGATCGAGCGAAAATGATCCATCGTGATCTGTACTGACTTAAGGTCCGCGGGTTGCGTCAGCACGCCCGAAGCACGTCGTTTGCGCGCAGTTGGAATGCTATTCAGAAGTTCATTTTTCTTCTCTGGATCCAGAAGAAGACGATCTGCAATTTTCTCAGCCGCCTTTCTTGAAACCCTACGTTTCCCGCTCATGACTTCGGAGAGCGCTGAAGCCGGAAGCCTGAGCTTGCGGGCAAACGCGCGAAGCGAGTACGATGGGTTTTTAATCCGCGCCTGAGTGAGCTCGTCAATCAGGATGCGCGCGAGCGTCGATTGGCTGGTGACGGTCCGTTCAGTTTTGTTCAATCCTTGGTAAGTCATACGTGTATTGAGTTGCGGGTCTAGTCCGCCTTCTCTCGCTTTCGTGAGCGATGAGTACTTCAATATGACGCATAGCACAATATATTTTGGAACAAAGTGTTCCTTTAGTATTTTGGAACACCCCGCTTAGTTCGACTCTTCCCGGAAGAACAGGAGGTCGATTCAACTATTCAACTTTATTATATAAAATAGAATGGATTTCGAAGGCGGAAGCATCCCTGTAGGAAATCATTCTTCCTTCCGAAAACTTGCCAAAGATCGCTGAATTTCATCTTCCAGCCAATGGAAATAACCCAGAAGGCCCTTTCCCTGGGCCAGATAGCCCATATGGCCCCCGGTATCGACTATCTTGAGAGTCACTAATGGCGAAACCTTGGACTTAAGATAGTTTCTTACGTCCACGAAAGGGTCATCTTTCGCAGTAATGATCACGGTAGGTTTTTGAATCTGACCGAGAAGTGGCGCAGTCGAACAGGTCTCATAATAGTCTTCGCGACTTTTAAAGCCCGCTCGCTGAGCTGTGTAAATGGCATCGAGCTCATACAAAGTCGAAGCAATGGGGATTTTGAGGCTGGCAGGGACCCAGCCCTTCGCCTTCTTTGCATTCACATCTCTTCTGCAATCTTGAACAAATCTGAAATCGTAGACACGGTTAAATCCCTGGTGCAGACGGAGTGCGGCCGAATGAAGATCGATCGGCGCATTGACCGCGATTGCGGCATCGGGCTGAACTGTGCCTCTTTTTCCGGACAATAAAAGTAGAAGTGCGTTTCCGCTCAACGAAAAACCGATCGCGATGTGTTGATCGTGGGGACGTCTCTTGCGCCCATCTGCGATCGCGGCCGATAAATCCTCTGCGCGCCCCGAATGATACGGATTGCGATGTGCGATCGCGCGGCCTCTCCCGCAGCCTCGATGATTGACGAGCATGACGGAGTGCCCTTGATTTAAACAAAGTTTCGCCACGCGCATCATGTAGCCGGCCGAGATGTTTCCGCCCAATCCGTGAAAAAGACAAATCACGGTTCCCGAGGTGCCCGGATAAAATGTCGCGGCCAGGACGTCCCCGTCTTCGAGCGGGATATCGAGATCCTCTCCGCAGGGAAGGCGCGTTCCCATTCTTAAAAAATGGCCAAGAACCGTCTGCAGATGTCCGCCACGCGCCCAAATCGGCGGGCGCATTGAAATCGCCTCGTAGGTCATGTTCAACGCTTTCCCATCAGCGTTTTTTTTGCGGCGGGACACCAACCCGGACGAGGCCCGATCTTTGGAAATTTTCGGCAGACCTCGGGTCGCTTTTCATAAACAGTGCAAAGCCGGCTCCTCGCATCCAGATAAATGCAGTCGCGCCCATTTCGCTGCTCCAGCACAAAGAGTTGCGAGGCTGCATGAAAGGCCTGGATCACACCGTCTTTAAGAAGCCGTTTGGAAACTTTTTTGAGCGACTCGCAGGCCTCATCTTCGGTGATCAAGCCCAGTCGGATCAGATCCAGAGCGCTGACCTCGACCGGAAGAGTGCAACAGCCGCCCCAGCAGCCTTCACATAAGCCGCTTCGGTATTTGGCCCAGGTAGACGGGCGTTGGGCATCGACGTTTTTGGGCGAGGACAGCATCGCTGCCACCCTACCTAGGGTTGACAAGCGAAGTCAAATCGAGCAAGTGGAAACAATGACGAAATTTGATCCAAACGCCGCAGCGACCGCCGATTCGGGCATTTTTGGGCTTCCTTATACCGAAAGGGAATCCGCCCTAGTCTATGTTCCGGTTCCATGGGAAGCGACGACGTCCTACGGCGGCGGAACTTCCAATGGACCGGCCGCCATTCTGGAGGCCAGCCGCCAAGTGGATCTTTTTGACCTCGACGTTCAAAAGCCCTATGAGCCGGGCCTTTTTATGCAGCCAGAGTCTGATGAACTTCGCGCCTGGAACGAAAAAGGAAAAGCTGAAGCCGCGAAGATCATTGAAGTCGGTGGAGTCATTGATGGCAACTCTGCACTGCAAAAGTCCCTCGCCATCGTCAACGAACTCAGCGAGAAGGTAAACCAGTTTGTTTTTCGAAAGACTCAGGTGCTTTTGGAGTCCGGAAAAATTCCCGCCATCGTGGGCGGTGACCATTCAGTGCCGTTCGGCGCGCTTCAAGCGCTCGCCGAAAAGTATCCTTCGTTTGGAGTGCTTCATTTTGATGCGCACTCCGACACTCGTAATGCCTACGAAGGCTTTCAGTGGTCCCATGCCTCGATCATGCGAAACGTGCTGGATCGGATTCCGGCAGTGACTAAACTCGTGCAGATCGGCATTCGCGATGTTTGCGAACAGGAGATCGAATACACCGTCGAACAAAAACAGCGGATGTCCGTATATTTTGATCGCGATCTCGCCAAACGCAGATTTGAGGGCCAAACCTGGGCCGCAACCGCGCTCGAGGTCGTCGACCAGCTTCCGCAGGAAGTCTGGGTGTCCTTTGATATCGACGGCCTGGATCCGCGCTTTTGCCCTAACACCGGGACTCCCGTTTCAGGCGGCCTCGACTTTCACGAAGCTAATTTTGTGTTAGGAGTCCTCGCGCGCTCCGGTCGCAAGATCATCGGCTTTGATCTCAACGAAGTCGCACCCGATGCAACAGGTGAGAGCGAGTGGGACGCCAATGTCGGCGCCAGACTTCTTTACAAGCTTACGGCATGGACCTTGGCTTCACAAGGTAGAGCAGAAATCCGCGATTAGTGCCGCGGGTTCGCATCAGAAAACAAACCGCCCGGACCTGTCGAAAATGGACTCAGCCCCGGGCGCTTCCGTTTAAGAAATATCCAAGGAGCAATTATTGCTCACAACGGGGTGCTTGCTTGCAAAACATTGCGTCGTAAACTTTCTGGCAAGCGGCTTTCGCATTATGTTCCGCTTCAATCTTGGTTGTTCCGCGGCCAAAGTAACTATTTCCTAAATTATCTAACAACGAGCAAGTCCAGCCAGCCGAAACTGGAGTGCGCTCGAGACGGCCTAAACGTGCGTCCAAATCGCGAACCTGGTTTTGAAGCTGATCCACTTCGCGCTCCAAGCGCTCAATCTTTACATCGTCTCTTCGGTCGTCCCGGGAAGAGCGATCATTGAAACGGAGTGGGTATCCGTCAGCGTGTGCGCCAGACGAAATCGCCGCCATCGAAACCGAAAGAATCGCCATCACAACCATACCTTTTTTAAACATCTCGAATTAACTCCTTAGAATTATCGGGATTCAAGTGCCCGAATGCGAGAGTGAATACATGATCTTTTTAGTATAGTAAATATATTATTTAAACTCCCGTATTTGCAGTTCTTTTTTAGCGCCATGGCGCTAAAAGCCCTATAAAAGTTCAATTCATTCGAACTCCCCCTTGTGTAAGTACTGCTAGTGGGTCACTTGGCTCAATAATGCGCTATTATGCGAGGGGATTTCGTCGGCTGGCGAGGAAAAAAGGCTTGGCATGCGGTTAAGATGCGAGAGAAATTTGGCGGACGGCGAGGCGAAAAAGTTCGCCCTATTGGACATAGGGCGGACTTTTTCAACGAAGCTGCCCGTCAAATTGCTCCGCAGCTTACCGCAATGATCACGCGGCCACGGTATTAGTTTCTAAAAACGACTATTTTTCCGCCATGAACGGATAGCGATAGTCCTTCGGTGGAACAAACGTTTCTTTGATCGTACGAGGAGAGAGCCAGCGATAAAGATTCAGCACGCTCCCCGCCTTATCGTTCGTGCCCGAGGCGCGGCTTCCCCCAAATGGCTGCTGTCCGACAACAGCTCCCGTAGGCTTGTCATTGATATATAAATTGCCCGCGGCACCGCGAAGTTTTGTCGTCATCATCTCGACCGCGTAACGATCCTGCGCGAAGATCGCGCCGGTGAGCGCATAAGGCGAAGCCTGATCGCAGAACATCAGCGTCTCGTCGAGCTTCGAGTCTTCGTAAACATAGACCGTCAACACAGGGCCGAAGATTTCCTCAACCATGCTCTTATAACCTGGCTGAGTCGCCTCAATGACCGTGGGCTCGATGAAGTAGCCCTGAGTCATGTCGCATTTTCCTCCGGCGATAATCCGAGCATCCGAAGAAGCCTTTGCATGATCGATATAGCTTGAGATCTTCTTGAACGAACGTTCGTCGATCACTGCATTGACGAAGTTCTGGAAGTCGCGGACGTCGCCCATCGCAAGAGTCCGGATGTCGGCCATCATTCTCTCTTGGATCCTTTTCCAGAGGCTGCGTGGGATATACGCGCGAGACGCAGCCGAGCACTTCTGGCCCTGAAACTCAAACGCGCCTCGGACGAGTCCAACCACGACCGCCTCGATATCCGCCGAAGGATGAACAAAGACAAAGTCTTTTCCGCCCGTCTCGCCGACGAGTCGAGGATACGCGGCGTAGTTTCCGATATTCGCACCCACCGATTTCCAAATATTCTGAAAGGTAGCGGTCGATCCCGTGAAATGAATTCCACCCAAATCCCGATTCAAAAGCACGGTGCTTCCGAAAGAAGGACCGTCCGCCGCTACGAGATTGATCACGCCGTCCGGAAGCCCCGCCTCGCGAAAAAGCTGCATTGTGTAGTGCGCCGCAAGCATCTGCGTGTCGGAGGGTTTCCAAACCACCGTGTTGCCCAGCATCGCCGGCGCTGCCGGCAGATTGGCCGCAATGGCCGTGAAGTTAAAAGGAGTGATCGCCGCGACAAAACCATCGAGCGGGCGATAATCCAGACGGTTCCAAATGCCTGGGGATGAGATCGGCTGTACCTCGAGAATCTGCTGATAGAAATAAGCATTGAAACGAAAGAAGTCGATCAACTCGCAAGCCGCATCGATCTCAGCCTGATAAATATTTTTGGACTGTCCCAACATCGTCGCAGCGTTCAGAACGTCACGATAGGGACCCGCGAGTAAATCGGCCGCTTTCAAAAAGATCGCCGCCCGGTCCTGCCACGCCATCGCTTCCCACTGCGGTTTTGCCTTAAGAGCCGCGTCGACCGCGGCCTTCATCTCCGAGGCTCCAGCAGAGTGAAACTCTGCAAGCGTTTCCTGGTGGGAATGCGGCATCACCACTTTACGCTTTTCACTCGTGCGAATTTCCTTGCCGCCAATTACGCAGGGAATCTCGACCTTCTCGGAAGCCATCTTTTCCAATCGCACTTGAATGGTCGCGCGCTGCACTTGGCCAGCAGCTTCGCTCGGAGAATAAGTTCTGACAGGTTCATTTACAGGGCTTGGAACTCGGAAAATCGACATAATTTACCATTTAGCATGGCGTTATGGTCCGCACAAGCGAGCGCTGGGCCGTTCCCTGATCGCCGGATCGAGTGACTGATTCAACGGTCCACCGTGGTCTGACGATTGCACAAGCAGGTAAGCATGAAAAAATTAATTCCTGTTGTCGGAACTGCGGTGCCCTTAGCCGCGCTCGTGATGATTGCCGCATCCGGGTGCTCAACCCTCAAAGGTGGCAATACCAAATCCGGCGAAGAGATCGCCATGACGGGTCCCACCATTGTACAGGCCAAGGCGGAGCCCAAAGTATTTCAACTCGACCAAAGCTTAGCTCCCATTCAACAGGCCAGTGTCTTCGCCGACATCAAAGACTTCTCAGCGAATCTCGAGGACGTCCGCCTACGCTTTATCCATGTCCCTCTTGAGCTCAAGATGCATCGACTCGCGGGCAGTACATGGCAAGCATCGATTCCTGCCGACGCGCTTAAGAAACTGGCCGTCAGCGGTCAGACGATGAAGTATCAGATCGATGTCGTGGCAAGAGATGCCAACGGACATGTCGCGACCACCAAGACCCCCCTCGAAATCGCCGTCAAAGCTCCCGAAGCCGCTGAACTGAAAAGTTAAGCATTGGGTAGAGCGGTTCTGACAGGCGATCGGGCCGGGACCTCGCTGGATCACTCCGGCAAATCGTCCCGGCCCTTGGCTTTATTTAAAGGATTTAAGTAAAAGGCTGAGCAGAAAGAAAAATCCGATCGCAAAAAACACAACGAAAAAAATGGGATATCCGCCGATCGTGTCCCCCACATCCCGCTGCAATGCAATGCTTGCGGAGATGAAAAGACCCGCAACCAGAATGCTCTGGCTGATCCGTCGACCGTTGCGGTCCATCTGAACTCTGAGGTCTTGAAAGTCCGGTGATTTGACTTCAAAGGCGAAGTCATTGCTGTTGAACTTGCGCAACATCCAACGAACCTGTCGAGGAAGGACTTGAAGCAGCGCAATCATGTCCTTGGCCATGAAGAGCGACTCTTTTGAGAGGCGCTGCATGGAATACTGCTTTTTGACCAGATCCTTTACCAGATCCTCGCCCATCGCAAGGAGGTCAAAATCCGGATCGAGCGTTCGACCCATTCCCTCGATCGTCAGAATCGCCTTGAAGACCATCATCCAATCGCCGGGAACTTTCACATGATAACGGGCGGCAATCTTGGTGGCTTCGATTAAAACTCGGCCGACATTGAGCTCCGAAAGTGAAAGTCCCATATAGGGGGACAGCGTGTTGCGAACATCACGCTGAAACGCGTCGAAATCAATCGATGACCCCGTTCCACCCAGCTCGGCGTACTCATAACAGAGATTTTCGTAATCCTCAGTGAGTAGAGACATCACCATGCTGGCGAGCTGATCCCGCGATTTTTGCGAGAGTCTTCCAACGATCCCAAAATCAATAATGCCAAGCCGATTTCCAGACAAAATAAAGAGATTTCCGCCATGAAGATCGCCATGAAACAGCCCGTCAATCATGACCGAATTGAAAAACGCGCGGGCTCCCAACTCGACGATCCGTTTGCGATCAACATTTGCGACGTCTAGGGCTTTGAGGTCATTGACCCGAATTCCATCGAGCTTCTCCAGTGTGATTACCCGATGCGTACTGAGCTGCTTGAAAACGCGAGGAATGACAATGTCCGGAAAACCATGCATGTTCTCCGCCATCTTCGTCATATTGTTGGCCTCGACCTTAAAGTCGAGTTCGTATGACAAAGTCCGAAAGAACTCGTTAACCACGATTCGCGGATCGACAATCCGGGTTTCAGGAACATATTTTTCTAGGAGCCCTGCAAGGAACGCTAGTAACGACACATCCGTGTCGATGATCTTTCCTATCTCCGGTCGTTGGACCTTGACGACGACCCTTTGTCCTCCCGGAAGTTCGGCTTCGTGCACCTGACCGATGCTAGCTGCAGCCAAGGGTGCCTCTGAAAATGTCGAAAAAATCGCTTCGAGCTTTCCACCGAGCTCTCTTTCAACCACGGCTTTTACGGCTTCGTACGGAAGCGGCTGGACGTTGTCTTGAAGCTTCGTGAATTCCTCGATGAACGAATCCGGCAGGAGATCTGAGCGAGTCGAAAGCAGCTGACCGAATTTGATGAACGTGGGCCCGAGCTCCTCAAACGCCATCCGAAGTCGATACGCTGTGGTCAGTTCAGCCTCTGCACTCGCCTCGGTGGAGAACCGCGCGGGCAGAAATTTGCTCAGATTCACTCTCTCCACGACGTCGACGAATCCATGCTTGGCAAAAACAGAAATGATCTGCTTGAGCCTTTGCACGTTCTTGACGGCCTGTCCGAATTGACGGCTTCTGCGAATCCAACCCATCTTTAAATGGTATTACCTGGATTTTTCGGATTCGAGAAGACCGAAGTCGATTTGCCGCTTATCGATGTCCGCCCGGAGAACGCGGACATTCACCCGATCGCCAATCTTGAAAGTGCGCTTTGTCCGGCGACCCCGAAACTGCATCCGGTTCTCGTCATACTCATACATATCGTCCATCATCGTATCTTTGCTGATGAGGCCTTCTGAATAAGGATCGCTCACTTGAACAAAGAGACCCGCATCGATCATGCCGGTGACCTTGGCTTCGAATTCATCGCCCACGTGCTTCATCATGGCACGGATCTGCTTGAGCTTGATCGACTCGCGCTCGGCATCCGAAGCCAGGCGTTCCCGATAGCTACAATGCTCGCAAATTTCGGCGAGCTGCGCCTCTAGCCCTTCGCGGTCCTTATCTTTGAGACGCTCAGCCTTTCGATTTTCGATTTGAAGCGCCATGCGCAGCAATCGATGCACCACCAGATCGGGATAACGCCGGATGGGGCTCGTGAAGTGCGTGTAACCTTCGGACGCAAGTCCGAAGTGAATTCCGTGAGTCGAGCTGTAGACAGCCTGCTTCATGGACCGAAGCATTGCCATGTTGAGAAGATCTTGAGCAGGATTGCCCGCAAGTCTTCGAACCAGGTCCGCGAGAATCTTGGGCGAACCGGTTCCCGACTCGTCGAGCGAAAAATGAACACCAAAGTTCGCAGCCAATTGCTGAAACTTGAGGAGCGCCGCCTGTGCGGGCTCTTCGTGCACACGATAAACAAAAGGCCACGAACGTTCCAACATCCACTCGGTGACGGCCTCGTTGGCGGCAATCATGAACTCCTCGATGAGTCGATGCGAGTCCCATCTTTGACGAATTTTGATTGAGATCACTTCGCCCGTCGGCTCGACCTTCATCTCAGGCTCAGGAAAGTCGAAGTCGATCGAACCGCGCTGAGCTCGCGTCTTACGAATGATCTGATAGAGCTCGAAATGCGGATGGTACTCCCAATCCGAATTTTCTTTATTCTCTTCCCACTCGGCTTGGATTTGATTGTAAGTGGCGCGGCGGCGACTTTCGATGACCGCGTCAAAGAGCTCAGTCTTGCTCCGCGTCCCGTGCTTGTCATACTCCATCCGAGCCACCATCGAAAGTCGCGGCTCGTTGGGTTTAAGGCTGCAAAGGTTTTCAGAAAGTTCGCGAGGAAGCATGTGGAACGCCTTCTCGGGAAAGTAAACACTGGTCCCACGAGAACGCGCTTCCTGATCGAGTGCGGTCCCCTCCGTCACATAGTGGCTGACATCGGCAATGCCGACCCAGAGCACATACCCTGACTTGCTGCGCTCGACATAGACGGCGTCGTCAAAATCGCGCGCAGTCTCGCCGTCGATCGTGATGAGTGGGATATGCCGAAGATCCGTCCGGCCTTCGAGGTCTTTTCCAGGCACTTCGAGCTTCTTCTCGCGAGCTTCTTTTTTCGCAGCCTCCGAGTGCTCCTCGATCAGGTTATATTCGGACGCGACCATTCCAATATCCGCCGAAGGCGGAAGCTCTGGACCGTAAACTTCGATGAGTTCGGCCGTCACTGTGTACGGGCCCTTTTCATGAAACTCAAGCCGTGCCTTGACCCAATCGCCGGGCTTGGCGCGCGGATCCGCCTGAGGAACAAACACTTCCTCGCGAGCGCGCTTTCGCTCATAAACAACCCAGCCGCCTCGATGCGCTCCCGAAGGATGACACGAGAACCGACCGACAAGTTCACGAAAGCGATGCTCAAGAACTTCAATACCGCTCACATTTCCGCGAGAATCAATGATGACTTCGACGCGATCACCGTGAAAGAGATAATCCGCGTCTCGTGGTGGAACAAATGCGTCCTCGTAGGTGCGGTCTTCAAATATTAAAAACCCAAAACCTTTGTGGTTTTTGTCCACGGTCGCCTTGAGTTTGACCTCTTCGCCGCGGCTTACTCTTCTTTTTCCACGACGTGGCTCCCGCTCAGGTCTGGATTCAAAAGCCTTCGGCTTCTTAACGGGAGTGCCGTGAACTTTTCCGGTTCTATCGCGAAACTCGAACTTCGACTCGCTTCGCGAGGGGCTAGCAGAGAAGCGCTTTCCTTTGCCCGGTTTATGGCTGCCCGGTCCGGATGAAGAGGGTTTGTCGTTTCTAGATTTCGAGGGACGGCTCTTTTTTGGACTCATTCGTCCTATGACTGTAGCCTAGAGCATGCCGAAGAGACAACAGCCGTCCGATGATGAAACCATTAAGGGCAGGCGTAGCTGTTGCCGGCTACATCCACGCAACGTTGGATACTGAAACCCACCGTAGCACCACCGCACGCGGACCCATACTGAGTAAATGTATTGAATCCAAAACGGACTAAACCCCCGGTGCTTGATAAGAGTCCTGGTTGCCCGAGAACAGCAGGAGCGATCCCGTTTCCGTCAGAAACGTATAGCCCTCCGTTAGCACTCGACGCAAGGCTGCCGTTCACTTGTACGGTCACGTTACAACCGCTCTGCCATGTCGTGCAGGTCAGGAGTCCAAAGAAGCAAGAATCCGACGTCGGTTGATTGATGCTGCCCCAACCTCCGGATACGCTCAAAACTTTAATCGTCTCGCCCGCGGCGACACTGATCGGCGTAAGAAAGGCCTGATTATCCATGGGCATCGTCAATGTTGCCAAATTTCCGTACGAACCGAAGTAAATACTGGTGCTCAGTCTTGAGTATCTGCACAAACTTGCACCTCCCACAGCCGTTATCGGAAAACCGGACGCACCTGAACATGAATCATGGCAGCTGTATCCATTGAATACTGACGGACATGAACCTCCTGGCACTCCTCCCACACCGGGATACTGTGTCGTATTCCCGAAACCCGGATCGGCTGGCAATCCCCCACCCGAGGATTTTCCGCATCCGAAAAACGAAACGGTGATCCCGAAGATGAACGAACCCATCAATAATTTCATGTACGTAATTTTGCTCATACCGCTTACTCCCGCTCTATCGCGTGCGTTGCGCACACTCATGAGACTCAAACGACGGTATTACAGTTCCCGTGCCATCCGTGACACATGGGACAATTTTCGAATTATTCAATGATCCAAACGACTTCGACTGAAATATGAAACCTTACACTAATCGAAACTGTCGAAAGATCGAACATCGCCCGAAAAAATAGTCGGTTTAAAGAAGTTTACTTGGGCTCGGCCCGAGCTCGAAGGCCGCGGCGTTTGACTGTCTCCAAAAGCCAGTGACAATGGCGGCTCAGAAACACGATCACCTTTCCATGCCCCGTCACCACTTGTTCGCGTTTGCCGCGAGCGACCGCCTGGATGATTTCATTCGCGGCACGATCAGTGGGTACGCAGAGCCACGCCGGGATCGGATCCTTGGCCTCGGCTTGAAGCGCTCCAAGGTTATCAACCTTGCGAATTTCGCTTTCAACAAAACCCGGACTAATCAGCGTCACCTTGACTCCCAAAGGCCTGAACTCATGAACCAAGCCATCGGCAAAAGCCCTCACCGCAAATTTGCTCATCGAGTACGGCGTGTTTCCAGGAAGGGCGACATGCCCGGCAACGCTACCCAAAAGTACGAGATTTCCCCGGCTTTTTCTCAGATCTTCAAGGGTCGCGTACGCGGTTCGAAGAAGCCCAAAGACATTGGTCTCGAATTGACGACGGTAATCCTCCAAACCCAGACTCCTAAACTCTCCTGCGACACCGAACCCGGCATTCGCGATCACCACGTCGATCCGTCCAAAAGCGGCACGTGCCTGGGTCGCGGCAGATTCGAGATCACCGTCTCGCGTGACATCGCACACAATAGCGAGCGCGCGTACTCCGCGCCGCTCGCATTCGGCGGCGAGACGGCGCAAGCGGTCCACTCTGCGAGCCAAAAGCGCGAGATTCGCGCCTCGATCGGCAAACTTCTTCGCTAATGTCTCTCCGATACCAGACGACGCTCCCGTGATGAAAACCGTCTTACCCTTGAAATTGCGAGAAGGCATGAGATCAACCTAACCTAGCGGGCAGGTCTTGGCGAGCGGTTCAGGACGCCATTCGATCGCTTCGGTCGTCCACGTGTCGCGGCGGGGCCTCTCCAGCCAGAGTCCGACGCCGAGAGCGGCGGTACCAGGCATAGGCCACGACACCGAACGTCATGAAGAAAGCGAACGCGTAGGACCAAAGAGTGAGTTCCGCGAGGCTTTGCATGCGAAAAACCTAAATGCAAAGCGTGCACCGCGAGATGAGCCGGCAGCCCCCCGCTCTATTACTTACTCACGACCACGGGCTATTTTCGACGTTATAGATCTCAACAGACTCGCCAGTCACTGGATCCACCGACGTTTTCGGAAAATTTAACATAATCTGCTTGATAGTCTGGTACCAAATGACGTTGTCAACGACTGCTTCGGAAACCGATCCGTCCGTGGTCGTTTGACCGTGAGTGGTGCTCAACGTCAAGTGCAGCAATTCATGCCATACGCTGTTGACGAGATATCCGTAGTAGGGTTGCTTCGGACTAAAGAAGACTCTCAATCCAGTCCGGGCAGAGGGCCTGACGCTCCAGACACTTGCACCCGGGGCTACGTTCCACACCGCAAAGGCAGTTTCCGCCATCATTATGGCTCCAGGATCGGCCTCTTTTGGATCAGAAAAAAATTGAATCGTTCTAGGATTTCCGTCTCCTCTAAGGTTTGCAATCTCGGCCTGAATGGATTTGCCGCCAGATGCCGCAGCTCGAAATCCCAGCTTCAAGCTAGATAGAATTTGATCCTTTAAATTGGCGTCGTACACGTGCGAAAGGTCGAAAGTGAGATTGCCCTGCTGATAATGCGAATCCGGTAAGCCTTGTGTAACGAAAGTCCGTTGATTTCGACGACGTGAAATCTCCAGTTGTTCAGTTGGGCTATCGGACTGAAATTGTCGCTGTCTGGGTGGGGTGGAGGTAAACGAAAAACCCGCAGTCGAATGGAGCCCGACTCCCGCGATGATTGCAGCCGTAGCGAAAAAAAACTTTCCTGATCTATTCACAACTTTCCCCTTATCTGGAGTTTCTTAAACCTAGATCACTCAATGTGACCGGACACGACTTGTGCACGCACCGTACCAGCTGCTAAGTACGATTGAAAAATCGCGAATGTTGATGAACTTCAAGAAAAACCCATTTAAATTCGATATTGAACTTGTTGAGTTAATGGGGAGTTGGGTTTTCAGGCTGTGTAAATGTTATACAATAGCAATGTAAACTAGACCCAATTTGAGGCGTTCACCCCGGTGTTGGCAACTGTTTAATACATAGACACTTTAATGAAATCAGAGTTAGTAATTTTGAGTTGAGAACGAGTCGCCGAGGCACACCGCGTGCATAGAGCTCCCTGCCTCTGCCAAAGTGGGTCAGAGCAGGCAATCGTGCAACTCCCCTCGCTTACTTGGTGGCTCAAGTCAAGGAGACCGTTCTAATGAAAAAAGTAAACGCAGTTTTGATTCTAAGTCTGCTTCTAACGTCGTCCTTCGCAAATGCGGTTGCGCCAAAACTCACGGAAATTGAACCGCCTGCAACTGTTCAATCGCTTGCGAAAACGACCTACTCGAAGTTCAAGATCGACAAAGTCAGATCGTTCAAGCTCAGCTACAGCACACCGCTGAAGCGCTCGATGGATCTCTTTCTTGGAGTCCAAGTCGGAAGTCCGTGGATGGAAGACGACCGGTTTTCACCTCTGCTATCGGCCGAGCTTCTCAGCGGGATCCAAACCCTGAATCAGTGCGGACTCGGGTTCAATCAGATTCATGTGCTCTATCTCAACTATAACGCGACCGGACTTAAAATTCTGGCAGGCTTCGCGTCAGCCAGTCCGTATGAACCTCCGTTCGAGTTCGGCTTGTATAAGGATTTGCCTTCAGCTGCCCGACCGATTGTCGTCTTCAACAAACGGGGCACTGCTAAATCCTACAACGCCACTTCGATCGCGGCCTTCAGCTCTATTTTCGGTGACGAGATTGCTAAAGTCGAAGACATGGCGTTTGTGCCTTCGGACACGGCCTCCGGTTACAACACGCGGATGTTTGCCCAGTCTTCGTACAGTCTGCTTGCTCACGAGATGGCTCATTTTCTCGGAAATCTCGCCCATGTGCAACTCAAAACACCCAATCTCATGAATGCCAATGCGGCAGCCACTCTTCGGCAATCGGGAAAGCTGATGAGCTCCGACCTCAATGATGAGCAGTGCAAAGCGATTCTCAATTATCCTGTTAGGGCACAATAAGGTCCTGGCTAGGATTCACTTTTTTCTTTCCTGAACAAAGTAGGTCGCAAAGGAAGTCGGACATCCTGTCCTCCCTCTTTATAAAGTTCGCCTTTGGCGAACTGGCTCCTCGAACCTGCAGAGCGCCTTCGCGCTCTGCAAAGTTTCTGATTCCTCAGCATCCCAGCCAATTTAATAAAAAAGGGGACCGCTCTTTAAGAGCGGTCCCCTTTTTTATTAAATTGGCTGGTTCGATCAGGAATGAATTCTTTCGGGCACTTACATCCTACTTTGTCCTATTGTAGGACAAGCATTTGCGTCATACAACGCCTACTCGCATCAACATCTCCTTTATCCATTACTTCTGATTTCCGTCTCTCTTTTTAACCTCATTTCTCCAGTATTCCATCTCCGATGCGACGAATGCGCAAAAATCCCCGATCTCGCCTTCGGTAGATGCTCGTTCTAATGAAGCCATATACCGAGTCCTTTCTGACGTTCTGATTACGGTCCAATTGTAGCCGCCCGAAATCAGCATGAGATTCATCAGAAATCTTCCGATTCGACCGTTTCCATCCATAAACGGATGAATGAAAACGAAAATGAAGTGCCCAAGTACCGCCCGAACTCCCGCATTTTCTTCCTGAACGAGAAGTCTCTCCAGAGTTTCCATAGCATCAATAACGGCCTCCTGAGGCGGAGGGACGTGACGCGACTTGGAAATATAAACCTTATGGTTACGATATCCAGCAAGTCTTGAAGGGTCCATAAGCTGCGCTTGGACCAGCGGCGCAAAAAACTCCCGGTACCAGCCTTGCAAGTCCGAGGTAAATACCTTTCCTGGATTTTCGCCCTTAAGAACTTGTCTAACGCTTATCGTGACAGATTTGAACGCACCCAAATAACCTTTGGCTGCCAATGCGTTTCTTTGATCATTGTCAGACTTTTCACTATCTGGATCCCACGCGCCATCTTTGATTCGCTTAATCAGATCTTCCGTAACCTGATAGCCCTCAATCGAAAGTGAGTGATAAGCATCTTCACTATATAGTTTTTCAATAATGCTGAGCGACCTTGTTTCAGAGTCTCGCTGAGCAGGAGGATGTGGAAACGCCTCTACAACAACCGGACGCATCCGCTTCCACATCGCTTCGATTCTTCCGGAATATGGCGAGCTTAATCGTTCAACTTTCTCCAAATAGAGCGGTCCACTTTCAAATGGATCCTGCGGGTGAACTGTTTGTCCGGCCGCAGCCATATCCTGGATAATTTGCTCAGCGCGCTTTTTATCTCCAACCCGTATATAGGCTCCTGAAATACGGGATGCCGCAGCCGGTGATTGCATCGTAAGAAGAACTCGAGAAATCTCTGCTGGAGACTGAATCAGCTTGAGACAGATCTCCGCATTAAGACTGTGCCTATGAAAGTAGGATGGAGTCGCTCTGCAGATCGCCTCAGGTAGAGGCAAGAGATTGAGACCCTCTTTTTTAAATAGTTCCGTCGGGAAATTTTTCTCATCCTTATAAAGCAAAAGAGACGTGCTGTGCGGAAGCTCGATCGTTTGGTTTGACGACTTCTTAGTCATGACTACCAATTGTCGAGAAATAATGTTTTGAGCCGCGTAAACATCCAAAGATGATTCAGACGATAAGCAATAACCGTCTGCGCTAAATCGATCCGCCAGGTACTGCTTAATGAATTCCCAATAATTACTAAACCAAAGAGTGGTTGTCCCTGCGCCGCTCGGGTTGGTTAGCAAATACCAACCACGCATCACTTCCGTCAGAAACGATGCCTTTTCGAGTCGTTCTCTTACGCCACGCTCCAATTTACTCGACCGAACAACTTCATTAATAGACGCCTCTTTCGCTCGCTGAAGCGCCTCTGTAAGGCGCCAATGAAAAACGGAGGGCGGCGCCAACGAAAAACGGATCACTTCGATCGACCCAGTTGGGTCAGAAGGGACCGTTATGTTGGATTGGAAAGGTATTGGCAAAGGGCAGCGCCGGATGCAAGAGGTGTTGAACCTCATTTTCTCGAAGCATCCCAGGTTCTTAGAGTTTTTATTCGACGAGCATGAGCCCAAGCTTCGAGATGAACCCGAAGCATTACTCTACGAAGCAGGTGTATTTTCTAGGGGCGAGCAGATTCTGATTCGGATCGCTTTGGACCTGTGGTGCGGCGAAGGAAACGTGAGTTTGTGGGACATCGTTGAGCGATTGGATCTCTACAACTACGAACATGTCCTCGCAGGTCTGCGACATCTCAGGCCAAATGAGGAGGACGGGGGCCCTCTGGTCTGGCGCCAACGAAAAATGGCATACTCTGAGTGGGAGCGACGTTCCAGCTCCACTTCCACCTAAAGTGATCGACTTGAGCGGATCTCCCATCGGGAGGGGGCTGGGACAAACTGTCTAAGCATTATACAGTCCCGGCCCTGGAAATTTTCTCCCGACAGACCTGGGAGATCCGTTCATGTTGTGTACCCACATGTTTGACCAAGTAAGAAAGCTCAAGGCGAAGGGTAAGAGCCAGGCGGCTATTGCCCGAGAGTTGAAAAAAGATCCCAAGACCATCTCAAAATATCTTCTTTCAAACGCTCCACCGAAGTACAAGCCGCGCTCCTCCTCGACGCGTCCGGACCCATTTGAGGGATTCGAGGCCCGCGTCAAGCAGTGGCTGGAACGAACTCCCACACTGCAAGACCAGGAGATCTTCGAGCTTCTGATCAGTGAAGGCTACCGAGGCAGCGAACGAACGATCAATCGCCGGATGAGGCGACTGAGGCCCAGCATTCCTTGCGAGCGTTTCTTTGAGCAGCAGTACGAGCCTGGCGAGCAGTCCCAGTTTGACTTCAAAGAGCAGGTTGAGCTTCCGTTCGCGGATGGACCCAGAATCATTCATCTACATTTTGGCACACTTCCTTACAGCGATACGGTCCGTGTTCGGGCTTATCCGTTTCGCAACTATGAATGCTTTATCGACGGGATTCACTCGTTCTTTGAGACGTTGGGCGGCATGAGCGAAAACATCCGATTCGACAATCTGGCCCCCGTCGTCAAGCGCGTGCTCGAAGGAAGTAAACGCCTGTATACCGAGGATTTCGAACGCGCTACGAAGTACTATGGTTTTGGCCTCCTGCCTTGCGCTCCTGGCAAGGGCTCTGACAAGGGGGACGTCGAGAGAGATATTAGGACTCACACGATCCGAATCAAAAATCGCGTGAGCCATGAAGGCGTGGTCTTCCGTGATTTTGATCACGCCAACGAATGGTTGATGATCCATATGCTCGAGCGGCAATCTGAACTCTCGCAAGCCCTGCTGAAAGAGGAGCAGACCAAACTCAAGCGCTTGCCGCCGCGTGAGCAAGCAGTCCTGTGCAAGATTCAGCTGGGTCAGGCCAGCTCTTATGGCAGCGTCCGCGTTGGAAAATCCACCTACTCAGTCCCCGACTCGATGATCGATGTTGCGTGCCGAACGGTGATTGGCGCCTATGAGGTCAAGATCTCAAAAATGGGACCCACGCACGAGAGCGAAGAAAAAGAGGCGATTCACCCGAGAAAACCGGATGGAGAGCATAGCCTGTTACTCAAGCACGTCCTGCCATCGATGGTGAGAAAACCTCATGCGATGGTTCGTTGGGCTCACCGCGCGATTTTGTTTCCAGCACCTGTCTGCCAGAAATTCTATGATCGGCTCAAGAGGCTTGAGGGTTACGGCGCCGAACGAGAATATCTGCGATCGATCAATCTGATCCATCACGCACCGCTGACGGAAATTCTGGTCGGGATGGATCTGGTTTTGGAGAGCCAAAGTACCCAATTGTTTGATGACCTCAGGGAGCTACTTCTCGCGGAGAGACGCCCAGCTCAGGTGATCGACATCACGAGCGCGCTCGGACAGAGCCCACTCAAACCCGAGCTGTCGGAGTACGACAGCTTCATTCCAAAGCAAGGAGCGTAAATCATGAAACATGAAGAACTGATCTTAAGCCTGAAGCGTCTGCACCTGAATGCGATCGCGTCGCACTATGTTGAGCTCTCAAAGATAGCGGAAAAAGAAAAGAAAACCTACGAGCAGTACTTGGGAAAGCTCATCGAGGTCGAGCTCGCAGAGAAAAACCAGCAAAAGGTGAATCGTCTGCTCAAAGACGCCAAGATTCCGCTCTACAAAAGCCTCGAATCTTTCCAGTTCGAACAAAGAACAGGAATCACGGCTAAACAGTTCAATCGACTGGCGAGCGGTCAGTTCATTCGCGAGACTGGCAACGTTGTTTTTTACGGCAGCTTTGGCGTGGGTAAGACTCATCTGGCCATAGCCCTTGCGGGAAAGCTTTGCGAGGCGGGATTCCGCTGCATGTTTACGACCACTCATGCCCTGATTGGAAGCCTGCTTCTCGCCAAGCGTGACCTGACATTGACCGCGCTGTTCAAACGGCTGGATGTAAATCCTCGAACCTCCCCGTCTTGAGTGGACATGCAGGAATGTCGTAAGAGCTTCAGGAGGTATTGCAAATGGACAATACGATATTGAAGAAGAAGCTGAGTACATTTAGAAGCCCGAAGGGATACTTCAAAGATGTGAGCTCCGAAGTGATGTATGAGCTCTTGAGAGCATGGGAGAGTTGGACGGGTTCAAGCAAGGAGTTTTACAGCTCAATCGGAGTCAGTCAGAAACAAGCGGCTGGGGTCTTAGGCAAAGCAAAGAGGCTTCACCGTGAGGGTGCCTTTGGAGCCCTGGAGTTCAATGAAGTGAAGGTGGGAGAGCTCTTGCCTGGCGTCATAGGCGAGAATCCCGTTCCCTGCACTTCAATCGAGTTGAGCTGGGAGGGAGGCAAAGTGATTCGCTTTCCTCAAGTGGAGCAGCTTGTGGACTTTTTAAAGAAGTCAGCAGCTTAGGGATTTTACCCGAAGATAGGAGTCAAGCAGTGATCAGCTTTAATCGAAGGACGCGTGTATTTGTCTGCAAGGAGCCCACGCATATGCGCGCGTCCTTCGACTCCTTGTTTGAAAAGGTGAGAAAGATCCTACTCCAGGATCCGCTCTCAGGGCATCTGTTTGTCTTCATTAACTTAAAAAGGACTCTGTGCAAGTGCCTTTACTATGATGGGACTGGACTCGTGATCCTGAGCAAGCGCATGGAGGAGCGAAGAAAGTTCAGTCCAATTAATCCCAGATATGAGGGTGAGCTGACGCTCACTCCTGCGGAGTTTAGCCTCTTCTTTGAGGGAGCAAACTTGGAGAAGCGTTTTATTGAAAGTCCTCCAGAAGTGAAAAGATTTTTGAAGGCCCGTAAAGATTCTACTTGCGAGAACTCCATAAACGCATGAGTCTCTCACCTCAAGGTGAATCATTTTTTTGAACCTCAAAACGGCTTCGAATCACTCGCAAAAGGCGAGCTTTTTCACCAACTGCAGAAGTCCATTCTTAAAGAAAAATCTCTGACTCAGGATATTCTCAATCTTCAGAGCAAGAACGCTCGCCTAGAAGCCCTCATCCGTGAACTCAAGCAAGGAAACTTGGAGATCACTGAAGAAGAGATTTTGAATCAAAAAAAAGAGCTGCAAAACGAGTTATTTGGAAAAAGCTCTGAGCGCTCAACAAAAGAAGAAATTGCAGCCTCCTCTCACGAGGGCCTGATTATTCCCGGGGCAGATGACCCGAGTGAGGGCTCAAAGAAAGGCAATCCAGCCAAGAGAAATCGCAAGCCCTCGGAGAGATATCCCAAGGCAGAGGTGAGAGAAACCCATATTACCCCAGAAAGCCCACCCCCATGCCCTTGCTGCAGCAATCCCATGAAGGACTCTGGACTCACTGAAGAGTCTGAGAGGCTCACAGTTATTCCAAGAAAAGTGATGATTGACCGGCTCATTCGCCATAAGTTCAACTGCGCGCATTGCCAAGGGGCTTTAGTCACCGCAGCACTCCCGCCCAGTCTGGTGCCCGGCGGTTCTTACTCAGACTCTCTGACGGTCGATGTCGCTATTGCAAAGTACTTCGATCTGATGCCCATCCAACGCTATATCCGAGCAGCTGAGAGAAATGGGATCGAGGGACTTCCTTCGGCAAGCTTGATTGAATGCACGCATGTCCTGGCTCAACGCTTACGTGGGGTTTACCGCTTACTGAAGCAAGAACTCCTCAGGGAAAAAATACTTCATGCGGATGAGACCCCTCATCGGATGCTGGAGGGGGATAAGAGAGAGAGCTGGTATTTTTGGGGGTTTTTAGGAAAAACCGCAGCCTATTTTGAAGCTCAGGATACGCGCTCAGGGGATGTAGCCTCTTACTTTCTTAAGCTCTCGCTTTGCGAGTTCTTGGTGAGTGATGTTTATTCGGGTTACGGCAAAGCGGTGCGAGAAACCAATGAGTATCGCGTCAGTCTCAATGAGGGGCAGAGCCTGATTTCTTGCGTTTATTGCAATGCCCATGCACGAAGGTACTTCAAGAAGGCAGAAGCTCCCTTTGCAGCGGAGGCAAAGTTTTTCTTAGACCGGTATCGGGCGATCTACTTTCTTGAGTCTCAGCTCACAAAGCTTAAAGTGAAGGATCCGAATCTACCCGTACAAAGGATTTTAGAGATCAGAGGTAGAATGATGGTTTTTTACGAAGAAATGAAGAAAAGAGCTGAGACCGAGCAGTTCAATTATTCGGATAAAAGCTCCATCTTCAAGGCGATGGTTTACTTCTTAAATAACTTTGAAGGACTCACATTGTTCCTGAGCAATGAGAGCCTACCGATTGATAATAATGCAGCTGAGAGAATTCTAAGAAACCCCGTTATCGGGCGTAAGACCTGGTATGGAACGCATTCCCCACAAGGCGCAGATACAGCGGCGGTACTGTTTTCAATCTTTGAAAGTTGCAAGCTAAATCGGGTCAACCCCTCTGCCTATCTCAATCGATTGGTGCAGGCCCTTCATGCAGGAGAGCCGCTCTTTACTCCTCACTCTTACGCTACACAGGCAGAGCTTCGGGGATAAGCTCTCTCTCATCAGGAACTTCTCTTCCTATCGCTCTCCACTTGAATTCCAGGAAACCGAGCGAGCTCGCTCTCAATCTTCTGCTTCCTCCTCACCCGCTCCTGGTGAGGGCCACCTCCTTATCTTGTGGGTTAAAAGGTTATTGAGTTCGTCAACTCATGGACATCAGCTGATGATAGTCCTGAGCTTGAGAATACCTCACCTCTTTAGGATAGAAAGACGGGGAGGTTCGAGGATTTACGGCTGGATCGCTATGATTTGATCGTGTGCGACGAACTGGGATACGTGCCACATGATCAGGACGGAGCGGATCTTTTCTTCCAGCTGATCTCCCAACGATCCGAAAGAAAGAGCATGGTGATCACGACCAACCTGACCTACTCGGAGTGGGATCAAGTTTTCCTGAGCGCTCGGACCACTGCGGCCGCGGTGGACCGGGTGATTCACAACTGCGAAACGTTTAATATCGGAGGACCGACTTGGAGAGGAATGGAGGCAAAAAAGAGGATGGTGTCAAAAGAGTTGACAGAGGCTGAGCCTCAGATTACACAGTGACTATTCATGCCGTTTTTCGTTGGCGGCAACTCCCAAAACAATCCATTTTTTGTTGGCGCCGAACAACCTCTGCTAAGAGATGATTTACATTTCTTTTTTTCGACAATTCAGACTTACCCACAAAAGTTATTAAAATTCAAATAGTTATGAAATCGACCGCCCATCGAGCGATTACTAGAATTTAGTGCGATCAAACACTAGAAGATAATGTAACATAATGCTCGAAGAAAATGCATCCGCTTTATAGAAGTTAATGCGAAAAACTACTAGAACTTACTGCTTCTCTCCTGAGTAAAATGAGGTTTTTGCTCGATTTAACTACAAATTTTTGATCATAAGCCGCCAAATTCACCTAGATCTTAGTGAAATTTTTCACACGAAAAACTGTTTCACTGCTCAGTTAACACAGTTTGCTTCGTCTAAAGCAATGTAGCCGCATGGTTAATCCGTTTAGAAGTTAGTGCTAGCACAAGGCAAAGCAACTTTTTTTCTGTAAAATACTTCAAGCGTAGAACTTCTCTTCTCGTCGGTTTTATATCTGAGTCATGTCCAGATATGTTCTTGCTGTCGTCCACTCCTCGTGAATTTCTTGTAGCACGGCTGAGACCAAGCGAAGGCACGACTCCTCGTTTGGAAACAAGACAGCGACTCGAGTCCTGCGCTTAATTTCGCGGTTGACTCTCTCCAGGACGTTGCTTGTCCTGATTTTCTTCCAGTGAGCTCTCGGGAATTGAAACACAGTGAAGCCCTGAGCTACGTTCTGTTCGAGCCAAGCCGCGAATTTAGGCGCAGATTTGGCATATTTCTGAACGACCTGCTTGACCATCTCGTGAGCATGAGCTGCCGAGGGAGAGTTGAAAATATCTCTCATGGCTTGGCCAATCTCACCCCTCATTCCGAGATTCGGGGCATAGCCTTGAGCATTCTGTGCGAGATGAAACTGACAACGCTGCCACGGAACGGTGGGAAAAATCGCCTCTCTCGCCGCACGCATGCCCGCATGGTCGTCGCTCACGAATAGACCCACTCCCAGAAGCCCGCGCTTGACCAAGGCTGCGAAGAACTCACGCCAGTAGCGGCTTCGGAAAGCGAGACGGAAACGCCTATAAGCTCACGGCGGCCCTCTGGATTGATTCCAATTGCGACGAGTACTGCGAGATTGCGAACGGCTCCGGCATAGCGGATCCGCTGATACGTGGCATCGATGTAGACATAGCGACAGCAAGTCCCTGCTAGACTTCGTTCACGAAACTGGGCCACTTCTGAGCGTGAGCCCTTCTCCAGGGCTTGGGGACAAAAGCTCGAATCTCGTACCTGGGGAATCGACAAATCCAAAACCCCTGACCTTGTCATGAGGCTCTTGGGTTTAAAGCCGTTGGCATGTCCTCGTCTGTCGTCCGTTCTCTCGTAAGGCCGGGCGTTGAGATGCTCTGAGCGTTCGACTTTCATTGCCTCGTTCAAAAGCAGCTGAAACACAGGCCCAAAGCCGTCCATTCCCTGTTCTGCTAACGCTTTCATCACTCCTCGAAATACGCTAAGGTCCAACTCATGGGCCGGATCTAAATTCAATTTCATTTCGCTCTCTCTTTTTTCAGTAAGACAAGAGAGAAGATCTGGCCCTAAATATTTATTCAATACGCACAGTGTAATTAGCTGGTGCGAATGAATTCTACAGAACAGAGATTACACCGTCTCATCGTAGTTTTCATGTAAGAAAGCTTATTTCGATCTTCGAATCTTCTGCAACCTTTGCAAGACATGATTTGATCGCCTGATTGGCATTCATAATCTGAACTTGATTGCCTTGCTTTGTGGCGATCGCCGTTAGGATCTCATCTCCACAAGATGATCCCAGCGTAATGACACCCTTGAAGTCGAGCACAATAGGAAAGTTGGCTTCACCGGTTATGGTAGTAGCTACGCTCTTCCCAAATTCACGATCTGTAAGTGTTCTTCCGAATCTATTCATTGATACCGCATTCATAATGTTTCCAAAAATCTTTGCATAACCTCGTTAATAGACGCGCGAGAAAACTCCTCGAATCCACTGTCGATAAGGACAAGGCCAAAACGGGTTCCAGGTGCACGTGCGATTGGCTCCGCAAAACTGATTTGGTCCTGACCATCTCTAAAATCAAACGTCATAGCGAGTTTCCCCGATTCGACCCTAAGCCAAGAGCCGTTCCCTTTACTAATCGCCATTACGTCATTCAACCCCTTCCCACGTTTAGGTTGAACTTCCATCCGACTGACTTCGGATTGGAATGCCATCGGCAATAGAATCTCATCTCTCCGGCTGGTGTACTTAGGGTTCTTCTTTAGAGATGCGGGAATACCAATACCGATGTCACTGACCGCTATTGCAAGAAACCGCCTAGCAGTTGATGGCGATTCGATTGCCTCAATAATGAGGTAACACGGTCCTTCCGAGTGTGTATGCGCATTGTCGCAGAGTTCCCCGATGATCCAGCCAATACGACCACAGTAATTTTCTGAGAATCCCTGCTTCAACAATGGATCATACAGCTCATCCAATATCTTCTTTTCTGCACCACGATATCCGATAAGGTGCAGCGGCAATATGACCGCACTTCTCGACGATATTCTGGTTTGCAATGCGGTATAGTTACAAGAAACTCGATCGTGATGCGCCCGCTCTACTTCAGTGAAAAATCCAATTTGTTCGAGATAACTGCAAAATGGGGAGCCATCCAATAAAAGAGAAACACTATTGTTTTCTGAAGCTTTTAAATGCGACTTAATCGAACAAAGCAAAGCGAGAACGCCGTAGGCATCGATCCCCCTAATCGTTCTGAGATCATAGACACCAGACAGAGGCTGAATTTCTTTGATGCTTGTACTTGAGTGCAACGAAATAGAGTGAGTCTTTTCAACATCACCAGCAGGCAAAATGACCTTTTGGATGATTTCTGTTTTGGATAGTCGGATCTTCCCGCCAAAGCGCACTTCACTCAGCTTGTGCTTCTCACGGTACACGTTCAGTGTTGGCCTAGAAACGCCAAGAAGGGCACAAGCTTCTGCAATTGAAATTCTGTCCATTCGTTACCCCAGGCTACTTACAAATGACGCCGGGCGCTTAAGTTATATACCCGCTTAAAAGGTCATTTTTTACAGAGCTTTACGCTCTCTTGCATCGTTTTCATGTCCTTCCAACCACAGATTTTCATAACTACCGTCGCGGGAATTCCGGATGCGATCAACTGAGTAGAAAAGCAAGCACGGAACGTATGAAACTTAATCGATGGAATGCTGTTCGCCTGGCAGAAGACCAAGTGCTTGAATCCATGCACGTTGCTTCCTGCCTGAATTCAATCCTTTGGACCGTAAAAACAAAAAAAGCCGGTCCGTTTTTCAACGAACCAGCTATTTAAATTGGCTGGGGTGCTAGGATTCGAACCTAGGAATGGCGGAATCAAAATCCGCTAGCTTACCGCTTGCCGACACCCCAACCCGATGAGAACCCAAGGGTTAACATAGCTTCAGGGCCGGGGCAACGCCGTCCAAAACATTTTACTGAATTTAAGTGTCCGCGCTTTCGGCTTCTTCAGCTGTCAACGCAACACGTCCGCCCTTTTTCTTGATCTCGGCGAGGTAGGCGTCCAGGATCACCTTTTCCATCAAAGCGCGCGTCCCCTGATTCAGAGGGTGAGCGAGGTCCTTAAAGGTTCCATCCTTACGACGTTTGCTAGGCATGGCAACAAAAAGACCCGCAGTTCCACTGATAATTTTCAGATCCCGAACCACAAAACAGTTGTCCAAAACCACCGTGATGTAGGCTTTCAGTTTGTCTTCATCGACAGGGAAGACTTTCACTTCGGTGATATCCATAAAAGAGAACCTGCGCCCTTCTCGTTGTTCTAATGCTTAACAGGATGTCCCTTTCCAGCACAGTGGGATCCGAAGCTTGGAATTCACGTGACTTGAAGTCGCGGCC
>JADMIO011814633.1_pt1 | contig 49707 bp, 59 predicted proteins | sample 8958161 | NCBI WGS metagenome assembly JADMIO01 (sample SAMN16585339, study PRJNA669376) | soil metagenome | isolation source: Crop rotation soil | place: USA: Cullars Rotation, Alabama | collected 2011
CTTTCCCCCGAAGAGCACGAAAGTTTTCATAAATTATTGCTGCAAAATGTCTGAATTTTTCAGAAACAGACTCAAATACAGATCCTGAATTTTAAGGGAAAAAGCAAAACAGGTCTGAAAAACAAAATGGAAGCAAAACAGATAAGTAAACAAATAAAAGCATATAAACTAGCGGAATTATTTTTGCAATTGAATGAAATGTCATTTCCAAACTAAATAATATCTTGTATAAATGGTCACAGATATTTTAGTTGTTGTTTTACTGATGTTCTTAGTGTTAAATGTAAATATCACACTCACCACTGCGTCTTCTCTTATCTTTAAATGTCTTGTATGTTGGATTCGAAATAATGTTTGTGCACGCATTTGCGTTTGCCTTAAACACATCGCAATATTATTGTTATTGTACCCTGTTTTAATAAACAAGCTGGAACAAATGCAAAATGAATGTTTACATTTAAAAAGGTGTTGTTTATTTAACAAAATGAATGAAGCGAATCAACAGATTTGTCCACTTGTCGTAAACATTTGTTATTTTGTGTGTTTGTCGCCATCGGAAATATTCATGAATACGCAGTTGTGTTTTCTTGTAAATATTGTAAATAATTGACTAGTGCAGTAATGTTTGCAAAGGTATCAACGGCGATATACGAATTGCTTGGTAAATATCTCGATAAATGATAAATATGTCAAAAATAGCGTACATTTAGAAAGATGACTTATTGAATGAGATCTCTTAACACTTGGGCCAATAATTGGTAATCCAATATCTAAATAAATCGTTGCGTAAAAATGGACGGGTTCATCCATTTTTAGAAATTTGCATTTTTCAAGTTGAAAATGTTTTCAAAACTGGAAAATAAACATGGGATTTCACTCAGAGCATTAAATAATTTATTCATTTGTTTTAATCGCTATCCATTTATATTAATCTTTGTGGTTTTATGTTTTTGCTCGGCTATGATTCACTTTCGCCGTTTAATTTATTAATCAAGTTTTAATTTCTCACGTTCCTAATCTTTGCATTTAATAAATTGCATTCATCAGTTTCAATACTGATTTTATTAGATTTTTATATAACTACATGCCTAATGTATAGTTTCGTTTATAAACAGCGAACAACGATTCTTTGGATGGCCGCATAATGCAGTTGAGTATTTTAACAAAAAGTGCTAAAGTTTCAATTCTTCACCACGGGTACAACTAATTGTCTGATAATAAAGTACACAATGCGTAACAGGTGTCAATAACGTCCTCTTATTTGTCACGCAGGCGTAAGACTAACATATGAAATTTGAAATTTCGTTAGACCAGCGATCAATTTTTAACGATCCTTCTTTGGTTAAACATAACATTTGTTTCAAATGTTAACATATGTTAGGCGATTTAACAGCATTTGCATTGCATTAACAGCGAGAATGTTTGTATTGCAGGTTTACTGTGGCTCATTGCGAATATGTTTCCGTTTCTTCAAACAAATTACACCATTTTAACAGTATACAAGCACCATGTTTCTAACGTCCTACAACAATGTTCGTCTTCCCTTGTTTCCTAATAAACACATTTTCCAAGAAATCATACATGTATTTTATCAAAAATGAATCAACAATTTTAATATGAAATGACCGCTTCAGTAAATTATTACTTGTGTTTATTTATTACACTTGCAATATACATTACAATCATTACGCTGAACACTGAAAACGTGTTGTTCGTCACCCAAGTTGATAATTTTCCAAGTCACAATACAACAGACAATAAAACAAACAAATCCAAGTTAATATTGGACTGGACGAGATTCTATGCCTCTTTGGATGAATGGTGGAAGGTAAATTGGTGCAGAAAATAGGACAAAAACACAAACGGCTTTCAGCGGCAACAAAAAGCGTGTCCACATTTGGTCGGAAAATGTGAAATGACAGACAATAGAACAAATTACAAAGATGCCGATGCAATTGTATTCCATTTTCGTGATTTCGAATGGACCGTTCCATCATCGCGAACCGTAAATCAACGATACATTTTCATGTTGTTCGAGTCACCGCCCCATGCTTATAATTTGCACAAAGTATCAGGCAACAACGCAAATTTCTTCAACTGGACAATGACATATCGACGTGATTCGGACATCGTTGGAGAGCGGAAATTCCACGTTCGCGACACCAATGGTGTTATCTCAGATGACGTCTGGAAACAGGTGTGATATTGAATATAAAACATAAATCTTTCATCAGCGCGCAATGTCAATGATCGCGGCAAAGAATAAGACGGCTGCATGGTTTGTGTCGAATTGTAATACACCAGCAAAACGTGAAGATTATGTAAAACGTTTGTCAAAGTACATCAATGTTGATGTGTATGGTAGTTGTGGAACAAAGAAATGCGGGCGCAATGAAAATGATAAATGTGAAAATATGCTACAGAAGGACTATTGGTATACGTGAAATAGTTTTCACATTTAAAGAATATTTTCTAGGTTCTACATTGCTTTTGAGAACAGTATTTGCAAAGACTACATTACTGAGAAATTTCGCCGAATGGAACAATGGATTGTACCAATAGTACTAAAAGGATCAATTTATAAAGATTTTGCGCCTCCCAATTCCTACATTGCAGCGGATTCATTTCAAAGTATAAAACAACTAACGGAACATTTAAATTATTTAATACAAAATACAACTGCATATATTGAATATTTTCGATGGCGACAAACACACGAAATACTTGAATGGAATGCACTTTGTCAATTGTGCACAAAATTGTTGAATGCGTCGGAACCAAATAAAGTTTATACAGATTTACCAAACTGGTACGCTAAAGAAGGTGTTTGTGATTCAGATTTTGGTGCAAAATTACATTTGTAACTGCTCGAAATGACAAGCAATAACGTATGTTTTTATCCTTTGTCTCATATCATGAAATATTGAATTAATGAACCATTAAAAACATATCGATGGATATTTGCTTTCCACTTTATTGGGTAACTGCAAAAAAATGTATTTTTAAAAGAACACCGAAAATTATTTTAAATGAAGTAAACATTAACAAAGTTTCATTTCCAGAAATTTGCATAATTCGCATGTTTGTAAATTAAAGAATCAAAATACGGGGGTACTGTAAGGAATTTGCAGCTGCTTCAAAGTTCATTTTTCTTTCAGATCCGGAGAAACTTTTTTCCTGAATAACTGTACTCGCATCAAATTTACGAAATGCGTTCATCGTGTTCGTTGGTCGTCGCGGTCGCGTTGCTGCCATTGATGGCGTTGTGTATGGATCCCGGAACTGATAGTTTGATGTCGCCAATGGCGGGAATAATTGCGGTGCGTTTGTTGTATTTCCATTTCTAAAACTGCTTATTTAGACAAAGCCTTGTTGGACATCGTGGTCATCGTTTGGCGGATGTACGGCGTCATGTGGCCGAATGGGTGTTCGTACACGTACACGTGATTGTTTGTGTCGCAATTGTGATGGTGTTGGCAAGGATACACAACCGTGCAATCGTGTTCGATGTCCCGTGCGTTTGCAAATTTGTTTTATCTGTTTACTCCTACAGGAGCGTGATCCCGCTCAATGGACAGACTGGTCGCAATGGGGTACTTGTTCACGTACATGTGGTCAAGATGGAAATCGTGAGCGTACGCGTCGTTGTTTCGGTAGCGAACCATTGATATGTCCGGGTGAATCACGTCAACTGTCACCTTGCAACCGTAATTCATGTCCGCCAATCGGTGTTTGGGGTTCGTGGAGTGACTATAGTTCGTGTTCCGTCACTTGTGGTAGTGGAACACGCACTCGCACACGCAAATGTCTTGGAAGTTTGTCGTTTATTTACCTGTTCTCATATTTTCTATTTGTTAGGTGGTTGCATTGGTCAAAGCACGAATACCATTAGTTGTATTCAGCCACCATGTTACACTTGGTCATCATGGTCATGCACTGGTTGTTCGCGTCCATGCAATGGTGGATATCAGACATGCTCGCGTCAGTGTCAAGGACCAACGCCCGTACCACGTGAGTGTATGTTTATTTGTCTCTATTTTACTTTTCAGGCGGTGCATGTATTGGATATTCGTATGGCACACGTCGCTGCAACATCTTCCCATGTAAATCGATTGCGGGTACATCGATGGTGGCAGGCGGTGTAGATATGGCTGTCGGTGAAATCATACCTGGTACACGTGTGGCACCCGATGGACAAACACTCATTTCGGCGGCTCCAGTCATGTAAGAAATGTATTCGGAATGCTTTCGGTTTCTTCTGTGATTTTTCTTGATCTTATAAATTATAAATAATTTATTCATTTGTTTTAATCGCAATCCATTTATATTAATCTTTGGTTTTATTTTTGCTCGGCTATGATTTATTTTCATCGTTTAATTTATTAATCAAGTTTTAATTTTTCACGTTCCTAATTTTTGCATTTAATAAATTGCATTCATCAGTTTTGAGGAGATTCAACGCATAACATGGTCTACGTTTTAGCTCAAGGTTAGAAAATGTAAGCAACTAAATCGTTCTGTTTCAAGAAATTTGTCAAGAATGTAAAAATGATCAAACCACGTTGTTTTTATGTTTTTGAGATTCGTGCAAATACAAGACTCACAAATAAATGTAAAATCGTGTGACGTTAACTTGTTCAGTCACAAATGTCACTAAGATTTCTCCTCGACTCCATTTCAAATAATTTCACCGTAATATTAACATACAACGCTTCAAACCTAATATCCACAACGTCATAATTCAAATTACTCAGTCCATCGATATTCCATCTGAATTTCGTTTTGTACATTAATTTCAAACGACATGGATTAATGGGATTTGATTTGTCCGATGTGTGTTTGATCATCCGATAACGGGCGATGTTGGGGGAGTAACGAGACACAACGAAACCGTTATGGGTCACACTGGCATTGTTAAGATGAAATTAATAAATTGAAAAAAGTGTAACAACCGTGTCCACATGTCGTCGTCTTCGCCGCCCCATCCCCAGTAGTCATTTGAATATCCATTGATGGTTTGGAATTGTGCTGTTGTAAATGCGGTGATACCACCGAATAGATTTGAATAGGGGAGTCTGGAATGAACAGATAATGACACTTGACAACGTTTGTACTGGTAATTGAATTTATCCACTGCGACACTCATGTGTCGTGGCTGTGAGGGACACGAGTACAGATTTCTATCATCTTCGGGTAATAGATCGACATCGTGAAATATGTAACATTGCCAGTTGTAGATCTTTTGGAAATTAATTAATACCGATAAATGATACCTTTTTCGCTTCCGCAAACCCAACGTTCATCAACTTCGCTCGATTAAATGTATCATTACCTGCCTGATTTACAATAAATATAGAGTAATCCAATTGTTGTTTTCGCAATAAACTATGCATGTTATGTAGGAAGCCGCGCAAGTGACGTTCGCGATTACTACCAATACATTAATAAAATCATTCCATCATCCATACCGATATGGAATAACCACCGCAACACGATGTCTACTTACACAATAGTCTGGTTGACAGTGTCCACCATTGTGTACATTCGGATAAATGTTGATCAACTCATCCATACTCGGGTAGTTCAACCACACGGCGATTGGTCCAACTATGGATATTGGAGTAGGGAACAGTGCATACCTAATCCTGGAGGAATCGGGGCACATGATGGGAGGGACAGATTTTGAGCGGGGTATTCAACACGTGGATTGGATGGAGAACTTTGTGCATCTATTATATTGAATCATTGACATACAGTAACACACCAGTAGCAGTTACATCAGTTACAAGGTGAACACTTGATGTAGATCGTGTAGTATCATCGTGCCCTTTTGGATATATAAATTCGATGCTGTTCTTGACTGGTGGATACGGCTGTCGATTACTAAATAGAACGCGCAGATTCAATTGAAACACGTGATTGGTGTCTATGTACTGCAAATGGAATGATTTTGGAACGGTTGTTATTCAGATGGGGAGGAATGTAGCCACCTGAATGACAACAAGTATGCCAAACAATAATAGAATATATTTTATACGTGATAGGTGATAGAATCGGTGGAAATTGGGTTTGCCCATTTCCTACATGTTCGATACAATTCGGTATTCGAATATTTCGATGAATTCGATGCTATGAAATATGCATAACTATAACGGGTACGAAATGACTTGAAATGCCAGCTGCGCCAAATGTGAGTATAAGACTATTTGCTATTATTTATGCATATGCTTACAAGTAGGACAACGTGTCTTAGTTAGGTTATAAACGTTTGATTGTAATCTATTCGCCTATTGTTTGCTAACATGTCATAGCAACAACAAATACAATGTATTTGTCAAAAGAAAATATCAACGACGTCTTTGTCATGGTGTAAGTGAGACAAAACGAACGTTTTCACATGATTATAAGAGCAACAACGAATTCAGTAGTTGACTAGAACATTAGAACATTTAAGTGTGGCACATAGACGTATATAACAAATTCAATCATGACAATGACAACAATATTTTGCTTTATACCATACAGCGCAGTTGAAATTTTACAATTTACAATTTGAGTACCGTCGCACTTGGCCTCGTAGAATATAAATCGTGAACCTATTAATTCAGACATCAAATTTGTACAATATGTCTAAACATACCTGTAATACACTTTCCCAATATTTGTATCTCAAATTAATTGAACCTGGTATATGTCCAAATATAGAGTAACCATCTACCAATCGATCGTACATTTCGTCGTATTTCAGTACGTATAGGGAACCCAATTGAACATAAGACACATTTAATGGATATAAAAGTATTCCGGTTGTATAAAAGTCGTCAACCTAAATTACATTACACTTGTCATGAGTGTCATTCAACCCAGAAGAATGCTGTTCTCATTGCATTATCGTACATTTTTGGAATGAGATCTGAACTTAGAATATACGCAGACCCACTGCAGTAATTTGTGAACGAGTCGTATGGCCATTCTGTTGAACTTACGTACCTGCATTTTACACAATTCTTAATTGTCATAAACTATTACCATTTATTTGTAATATTCCTTTGTACCGGCATACTTTCCCATTTCAAACAAAGCACAGTGTTTTTAACATTCACATGTCGTGTGTACATCGCTCGCATGTGTGAAATCATATTAAATATGTTCACAAATATATCATCATCTACTTTAAGGATATACGCTGCCTGTGGACAATTTGTTGTTAGCCAACGAAGCCACATTATTGACTAGAATTAATAATATATGAATGTTAAATTTATGACAGAACTTTGTATGTCAGATTTTTGTAAGAGTCAAGAAAATTCTCCTGAATAACATCCCCATAAGTGTCGCCTTCTTGTCGCAAAGTTTTCTGTAACAGACGATTTGCCGGAACACCGAGTGCAAATAAAACAACAGTTTTTGTCTGCAATAAATATATATTTTTATCAATGCGGCAATCCAACAATATTGTAGTATTTGAGCGACGCCCATGTCTCTCTTATTGCCATACGTCTTTTAAGATTCTTCGGAGCCGTATGAACAACTGCTAACGCGAATACATCGCTTTTTTGTCGCGAACAAAGTTGTCGAGGTTGAATTGTGAAATCGAACTTACTCGATTGTGCTTTCGAACATAAATATTTATTGCTTTTATTCATCATTAAGACAACATTATTTACTTGGCAGATACTGTTGTGGCATCTGAATGACTTCTTTACCGTTGACACATTTGATTGTTAATAGCAGCAATGAGGATAATGATATTATGTTTATGTTTTGCATGGTGTACAATTATATATAACATTGCTAACATTGGTATTGTTTTAAGACAATTGTACAATGTTTATCTTAACTATTGATGCATTGTACAAACAATTATCCATATTGATGTAGCAAAGAATTTCGACAATACTTTTTGTGTATTATCTATGTTTGGTTCTGCTAACTATTTTCACATTTATTTGTGTGAATGTGATAATATTTACTAAGAACGAGTAGGAATAAACAGGAAAATCGTATGTACATCCATAAAATGAGAAGATTTTGGTTTAGAAATGTCTCTAAGTACGCATAAATGAATATTTTAGTTTTAATAAAGTTGTACAGCTTTGAACGGATACAACATTGTACAATATCAGATGCGAATTGTTGTACAAAAGTCCGACAACAGAATATTAAGGTCCATGGATAAATATAACATCAGAACGAAGAGTTGCAATTTCACGAATGAATATTACACGAATATATTGCTACCAAACAAATGGTGAATAGAAATATGGAACTGTGCGTTTATTCAAGTATTTGTCTTAGGTGCGTTCTTTGAGCACCAGTCATTGCGTTTGTCTTGCATAATGTTGAAAATATGTTTTCTTACAAATGTATTGAAAAGGGCAGACAATATTTCTCAAAGCAACTGTTATTTAATTCAGCCAAAACATCTCGCCAAATAAAAGAATTTCTGTGTTATTAATTTTGATTTTTACAAAATCATTTATCAAAACACAAACACACACACAAAAACATACGCCAACTTTATTGTAACACATCCTCGTTTTGTACCACCAGGCTGGTAATAAATATGAGAAGGGAAGGTATGATGCGTCACTTGCCTAAACACAAGCACAATTTTTATCGATTATTTTATAAAAAATAATTCAATTAAAACCTTAAAACATGACGATGTCCTTGTCCGACCGTGATTTACTCTCACAAAATGCGTCAATATTCGTTTCCGATCTGGAACTCCGCGGAGTACTGCCAATTTTAGTCGAAAAGAAGACATTATCGGATGAGCATTTGATCGAGGCACGAAAAATGAGAATAATTAAATTGAAAATGTAAGTATTCTCAGATAGACACAACGCCTCACAAGTACGACAAAAACATGAAACTGCTGATGATTCTCAAAACACGCGGATCTAGTGCACTCGTTCAGTTCTACGATGCTCTAACAGCAACAGGACAGCAACACTTGGCCACATTATTAGAAACATCGCCAACGATAATTGCAGTCAAAGGGCAGTTAACAAGTCAAAGGTTGGAGAACAAGTTTTAATTAATCAATTACATTTGCAGCCCACAACCGGTTCAAAATCATGCAAAAGCGACTCAAAAACAGGCAACATGCATGAAGCGCAGTCATGAGAAATTGTTGACAACAAATGCTCAAGTGTTGGCAAAGGGAATCAGTATAAATCACGGACAAATGTTGTCTCAGTTGCTTGCAGACGGTGTCATTGCTGATACAAATGTGACCAGAGTAGGAGAAATAGATTATCTTCACTCATACTTCGTTCACCTTTCAGTGGTACAACGTGCAACACAATGAAAGCACCGTGGGTGCATTCATTTGGGATTGTTCCCAATAATAAAAAGTGGTGGACCACATGCATTTGGATATTTCTACAATTCGTTAGTGCTGAGTGACAATCGCATTCCGGCAGGCATACTGAGGGAAGCACTAGATGAGGCTTGTATTAAGAAGAGTGATGCTGGCGAAGAATTATATGTGATTGATACTTAGGGTGACTTGTTCTGTTTAGTTTTATTTTGGGGGTTTAATTGGGGGATTCAGTTGCATTATTGTTCGCTTTTGTGCAAGTTATTCAATTACAATATCTGTCAATAGATGATGTACAGAATTTGCGCTGAGAGAGTTTTAAGTAAAAATTTAGTTGAAATGCAATGTTTTTAACAGTTATCGCTTAGCAGATCTATAAAGTTCGACTACATATCACATCGATTAATAGATCTGTAACATTCAAATTTCTCGTTTTTTAACACCGCTTTACAAACACATCAAACTCAAAATATATGCCTACACTGTATACGTCCTGATAACAAACGGTGTGCAGCAAAGGCGTGAATCACACTGATATCATCTTTTATTGATCGCCTTTTGCATAATCGAATTCATAGGAATAAAAGTGATACTAAAATTGTATTTATTTTTGCAAGTATTTGAGGCTGTGTCAACAAATTAACAATGTTCTGCATTACAATTACTGATTCGCTACAATGATTGCATTTAAATGCAAATTTCCATGGAAATGGCATGCATGGCATCCTGCAGTTTTGTTGGTTTATAGTGAGTGTGTCCATGCGTCCTTAATTGTAATTGATTGAGCACAGTAGATGCATTTTGTAGCGTTTACGATAGACTGCGTTTATTGTTTCTCATATACTTTGTGAATTATGAACATTTCACGGTGAACACTATGTTTATGTTGCTGCTTATACGTGATTTGCACGACACATTGTGTCTTAAAGGACTAGTTTGTAAGAATGTGCATAGCAACATGCAATTCGCACCTGGCTACTAGACATGTGGATTAATCAAGCAATGCATGTGTTGACTAGATATACTGCGTCGCCTGTGTGTGCCTATAACTGTTTATTTACATTTGTTAATGCTATGGCTTAGTATGTTCTATACGTGTCGTTTAATGTGTTACATTTTACAGATTTATTGATATCAGTATTGAATAATGTTTGCAACACTGCTATCGTTTATATTCAGTATCGGCATAGTATCGGCGCAAAGTGAACGTAAGAATAGCCAGATGTTTTATAATAACTTGTTCTGTAGAAAATGGAATACAAACATATCTAACAGTTGAAATGGTGGATGGCATGGGTATTGGTAATCAAATGTTTATTTATGCGGCGATGTATGGATTGGCGAAAACAAATAAGAAGACACCAATTATTAAGAAAAGCCATCCGTATCCGCTAAAAGAATATTTTACTCTTTCTATTCCGGAATATGACGGGGATGTGAAATTTGTGACTGTAAGTTGGTATTATTTTTATTTTATGTATTTACAACAACGCAATATTTAGTACGGTGAGGAGACCTGTTGTCGATATACTACACACCTTGCAAAGTTGCCACAAAATGAAAACGTTGTTATCAATGGATACCTAAATTCGTTCAAATATTTCGAGGATAATTTTAATGAATTACGGGAAAAGGAGTTTCGCTTCCGCGACAATATACTGGACAAGTGTGAGATATCCATGAAAGAGATTAGAATGAACACTGACAATAATAACTGTACACTTGTTGGAATTCATGCTAGGAGAGGGGATTTTGCGTATCCGGACAAAAGGGATTTTGGACATGAACCGGCAGATTCGAGTTATATTAACAATGCTATCGAGTATTTTCGCCGAAGGTATGAACAAATAACAAATTGCAAAAATAAAGTGAACCAATTTATTTCAGGCTCTCCACAGAAACCAACTGCGTGAGGTTTATTGTGTTGGGGAATGATTTCTTATGGAATATCAATAACATCGGTGCTGCAAGGGATGTCATTTATTTGTATCCATCACAAATCGCGGCTGTTGATATGTGTATTTTGTCAAAATGTCAACATACAATTGCTACAACCGGAACATTTGGTTGGTGGTCTGCATTCTTAGCAAATGGATTGGTAACATTTCAACCAACATTTGCGAGACCAAATTCGTCACATTATGCCATGTTTAACATTGACACATTTTTATTACCAAACGCTATTCGACACTTTACACTGAGATAACTATTTGTGTTTTTTGCACGAGTTGTTTTTGTTGTACAGCTTACCTATTTTAATGAAATCGATAAAAGCCGAGCGTGTTAAAACACAACTTTGGTGCTAAGAGCGAATACCCGACACACTTTCTCTAGTACTCTTCAGCGATGAAGCCGACCAAAAGTTTATATTTACACAATTGTACACAATGTCTATCATATTAGTAATTGATAAGTAATGCAAACATTTGACATAGAAATACAAACGCTGTTATGTGATATATGTTTCGTTTTTGTCGTCTAACTTGGCACACAAGAACGATATTATTGTTGTCAATAATGATTGTGATGCGCAAATGTTTGTGTTTGAGGAATCAATTCGTTCAACTCATCATTTGGCAAATTATGCTAATGCTGCATTTTGTCTGTTTTACGGACTAGAGCTTGTAATGTATACATTTTTCAGGTTGTATTGTACACAATTCTATGCAATGGTATCAGAATTACTCCTATATATATTTATAATTGGTTATGCACAAGGTGAAAGTAACATGAACGACAATCCGACTACATCATCAACAGGGAATGCAAACGAAACATATCTAACAGTTGAAATGGCGGATGGCATGGGTATTGGTAATCAAATGTTCATTTATGCGGCAATGTATGGATTGGCGAAAACAAATAACAAGACACCGATTATTAAGAAAAGCCATCCATATCTGTTGAAAGAATTCTTGGAGATTTCTATACCGGAACGTGATGATAATATTACGTTCGTTACGGTGCGTTAAAATTGTACGCTTTGTAACAAAATGTCAATTTAGTACTCGGAGGACACGTGTTGTCGATATGCGGAGAAACTCGCACATTTGCCAAAAAATGAAAGTGTTCGTATTGTTGGATACATGAATTCGTACAAATATTTTGAACACAATTTCAATGAATTACGAGAGAAGGAATTTCGTTTTCGAACTAATATACTCGAAAAGTGTGACATGTCGATGAAACAAATTCGAATGAATATTGACGTTGACAATTGTACATTAGTTGGTATTCATGCTAGGAGAGGGGATTTTGCGTATCCGGACAAAAGGGATTTTGGACACGAACCAGCTGATTCAAATTATATCAATGAAGCAATTCATTATTTCCGTCAAAGGTAATCACACACAAAATTAATGAAACTAATCTGAGGCTCTCTTCGAATACCAATTGCGTGAGATTTATTGTGTTGGGGAATGATTTCTTATGGAATATCAATAACATTGGCGCTGCAAGGGATGTCATTTATTTGTATCCATCACAAATCGCGGCTGTTGATATGTGTATTTTGTCAAAATGTCAACATACAATTGCTACAACCGGAACATTTGGTTGGTGGTCTGCATTCTTAGCAAATGGATTGGTAACATTTCAACCAACATTTGCGAGACCAAATTCGTCACATTATGCCATGTTTAACATTGACGAGTTTTGGGTATCCAAAGCGATTCGAAATTTTACTCTGAGATAATTAACGGAAGAACAAAATTTTTTTTGTAATTTATTTCTTTTTAGTTATTTACTGTTTTCCTAGTCAATTGTCGGGTTTAATGAAAAATAAAAAGCGAAAACCATTTCCGTGCAAGAAAAAACTGTTATCAGAGCGGAGAAGACAAAAAGCAATGTTTGCTTCTTTAAAACAATAAATTTACTTTGGCGGTAGTAAAGGTATTATCACTTGTAAATCACGTGATTAGTTGTTCCTACCTTCAGCCCTAAAAAAAAACAATGCAATAAAACATGTTTTTCAGATGATATAATAGAACATTTTTCGATTGCCGTCATAACAAACGTCAACTTTTATCGATAATTTTGCGAACATGTCACGGTTTCTATTCTTCGCTATTCTTGTATTGTTGTTTAGCGAACACACAAATGCACAAACAACATTAGCAACACCGGTATGTGGGAAATGAATGAAAACTTCAAATCCGTCTTGTAATTCACCAAAACCTAATCTGTTTGTGTAGAATCCTCTGGATTGTAGTCTGTGTCTCCTACTCGGTCAAACCATTAACGGCTGGATCAAACAGGGCAAATCAGAGGTAGACAACAGTTGAATATCAACACAACTTTGTGATTTAGAAAGATATCACGAATGGATTGTACGACGACGTTTGTGGCACACAGTTGCACAATCCAAATAATCCAGGCATGTCGATCGAGTGTCAATCAATTGTTAGTGGGAGTTATGGGCCCAATTTTGTGCACAACATGATGAATATATTTATTAATCAAAATGGATATGCATATAAAGCATGTCAAGATTTGAAGTTCTGTGTTTAGGTGACTAGGAGGGTTTAGGGGAGATTTTGAATATGAGTGACATCTATATAATCGGACGGAAATAATTTTGATTTGAATTGGCCTTTTTCTCAACTGTGATTTAAAGTACAAACGGTTATCTGTAAATGTTTTGATGAAATTGTTGTACACTCATCTAATGTAAATAAACATGAACGAAGTGTTGTTGATATACACAAGATACATTATCCGAATGTATAATCCCAATTGCCATCAATATGGTTCTCATCAAACAGCTAATGTACACATGAAACAACAACACGTATACACAAAACAGATGTAAAGCTGATGATGTAATGTGTACAGTTTGTGTGTTTGTATATTCACAAAAATGCTGTTCATCCAGTACACAATTTATCTGTAAACAGAATCATTTCTAAATTAATAACAAATTAAATTTCCAAAATGTGGTTTTATCTGGTAATATTCTTTGTTGCTGCAATTGCATTTACGTTATTATGTTTACTTGTGAAACACTTACTAAGATGTCGTAAAAGTCGAAATCGTACCACCCGGCGAAATAACATTAATGGACATATTACATCAAATATGACAAATGAACATACCTATCAACAACACCTCCCATCAGCAAATACGATTAAGCCTTCTAATCTAAAGTATGACATATCGTTCTCATTTGTCCCATGTATTTGCAGAACTCTATGCGTCTCCACAAACGACATTGAAATTACAACGCTACATGATCATGTGCTAGAGAAGACACCAACAATTGTGTCTGAACAACGGTGTGATATCTCATGTTACCAGATTTGAAATATGTTTTAGGAGTGAACGTGTAGCAATTGTGATGCGCCACATTTGCCCGAATATGCAAACAATTAATTTGGATGGAATGAACGTCAATACAAAGGACTATCTTAATCCATCTACGCAGTTTAGTCGGTAATTTCCAATAATTTGTCCCGAGGGGGGCTATGTCACGTGCAAATTGTAGAGTTGGAATAACGTGTGCTGTTCGTAATAATGCTGTTATTTGTTTTATACCTTTCTTATCACTTTTATATTTTTGTCATAATTAATCGAAAACATAATCGCACTTTGTGCGTTTTATTTCATTTTCACAAATTTTTCATTCCATTTGTATGCATTTGGCATTTATGATGATAACATCAGTTGTTTTTATTCCATAATAAATCACTTTATAATTATTGACGTGCGACAAACGTTAATGTCACGCCAGGCCATATTTAACAATCAGTATGATTAAAAACAGAAAATATAGGCTATACTTGGGATTGTTTACATTCGCAGATTTAGTTGTCGTGGCCATTGTTGAAGTTGTAGTACTGGGAAATGCGGACATATCTAACAAAAGTACAATAGTTGATATAATTTGGTCAAACCAATAACAATGGCACTAAAATATGCATCCGAACGTGACATTGTCGCATCTATTAATACACCTCCATTATCAATCGAATATCTTTCAACTTTCTTAGTAGCCAAACCAGAGGCCGCCATTCCACCGAGAATATAAAGTTGTTCTGCAATCAATATTTCATAACGAATGTACATTCTTATTCACTCACGATTAACAAAACTCATTTGATGTCCTGTGCGTTGCATTGCCATATTGCCAACCAATGTCCATGTATCATCACTGGGTGAATACTTGTAACATGAACTGAGAGTGTTGCATTGGTTATCGGTACCACCACAAAGTAATGCACCATTGTCATATGGAATTGCTGCATGATCTGCTACAATGATTGGCAGAGACTTTTGAGTTGACCATTCATTGCTATTCGAGTCGTACATGAACACAAAATTGAGATAATTATCGCAGTTGATTGGCATCTTGTCAGCATCACCAATTGTGCCACCAAATGTATACAATTTGTTATTTAGATTTAACATTGTAAACGATGCAGCAGCAACACGCATAGATGGGAATGATGTCCATGTATTGTCAATTATTGAATATTGTTCACATGTGTCTAACACTTTGTAATCATTACCTGTGCCGCCACACACGACGATCTTGTTTTGATTAAAAACACTCATACCCGGATGAGAACGATATGTTGTCATGTTTGCCCCAAGAGTTGTTGTCAATGTATTCATGTTGAAAATGTACAAATCTTGTTCACAAATAAAGTATGCATTGTCGTTGATCTTTACAACAGAAGCCGATTGTTGACAGTTTGGCAGTCCGTAGTTTCAATAACCGAATGCATTTGGTGAGTCGTTTGGAAAGAAAATTTGTGTTGCACCGTAGAAGCCACTTGTTAGGATTCCGGTTAGGGCGTTTGTGTTATGAGCAAATAGGAATGTTAGTAAAATTGTTATTAGGTCCTTCATTTTGTTATATTTATTTTTCCTGTATCGTATTTTGTATTTTATTGACTTTTACACTGCGTTTTTATCATTTAAACTGATCACGGTTCATATGAGACTATTTTATGCGCCCCAGATATTAAAAATATGAATCAGCAGTTTTATTTAAAATAACAATGTTTATACACGTTCACAATAAGTGCTTCAGGAATATGACGTAAAGTAGGGCGGACAAGGTTGTGAAACTGGAACCTTTTGTCGTTACATCAGGCATTGCTGTGGTGCTCATTTGATAGTTTGATATTTCTAAAATAAACAACAAATAAAAATAATAAAAAATAAAAAAATAATAAATAATAAATTAATATATTAATTAATTAAATTTAAATTAAATAAATAATTAATTACGTATTGCTGCAGCACCAAATGCATAATCGGCGATAGCCATACGTTTGGCCATTGTTGTGCTGCCTTAACTATTCAAATTGTTCATAATTGATCCATACTATGACACACCTGAGTTGACAGTGTACATTTCGACAATGTCTGTTGTAGCGTTGTCGGATTTCACGCCGCCAAAGATGTAATATGTTCCTGGAAATATGTTTGGATAACTGCCACACTATCAGTATTTTGAAATGAGATTTGCTATTTGCAGGGCGTACAATAAAGTGTCGAAACATAACTCTATTACAGCTCACCATTAGCCATAACTCCTGAATGCAGTGCCCGTCCAACAGCCATTGACGCTGTCTGTGTCCAATCATTCGACGACACATTGTATAAGTAACATCCCATCATTGCATTTGTACATTGGCCATTCTCAATCCCCGTTCCACCACAGATCAACGCGCTGTCATTGGAGATTGTTATAGCTGTATGTGAGTAGATAGGCGTTGGTATTTGTTGCCGTACATTCCATCGATCATTGAAGTACACGTACACAGCTGATGATCCGCTACACGGACTTGTGTCACCCGTAAACCCGCCAAACACGTACAATCGGTTGCTTATTGTCGCCATGGCTAATGAAGAGATTGCGATTGGTAAAGACGTCATTTGTGTCCATTGATCGGCGTCGGTGTTGTACTTTTCACATGAAGATAATAGGGGAGCATCTTTGTTCGATGTTGACGCGCCACCACACACGACTATTTCGTTGTTGAAAACTGTGGCACCAGCACCTTGGCGTGATGTTATCAGATTGTCGCAGTTTGTTGTTGTTAGATTGACAGAATTGAAGCGTTTTAGGGTGCCGTCACAGATGAAATATGCAAAGTTGTTGATATTGAAGGCAATGGAGAATTTGCAGTGTTGTAGACCGAATGTGAGATTGTTTATAGCATTTTGGTCTTGAGGGTAATATAGTTGTGTCCCACTTACACCGTCCATTAAGATTGCATTGTAATACTGTGATGCAACAATATGAAGAAGAGAGAGAAGTGAGAGAAGAACAGTAATAGAAATCACGTGCATTTTAGTTTGTTTTCAGCTTGGTTGTTGTAATTCTCTGACACCTCTAAATAGGTGTCGCTAAAGTGTTGTTATCAGCACATTGTTATTTTTGTGTTCAATTTTATGTAATACGTGCAATGTTACTTCACGACACATTGTTTGCAATAAAAACGCCAAATTATGTTTTGAATTTGTCAGTTATCACATTTATTTGAAAACAAACCTGTTGAAATATTTGAAAGCATCATAAAATAATAAATGATCACTAAGAATGATTTCGAGTACCCATATTCAAACGATCTAATTTCATTGCACTAGTGTGTTGCTCTTTTAATTCAACTTTTAACGAACTCCCACTTCTGCGAACAAACAGCGACAAAAATACTGGCAGGAATATCAGTCCATGCATTAGACCAATTGTAATAACAAGAAACACGGTTTTGAAGAATGTCACAATCATATACGCATTCACTCCAGCCAATACCGCAACACCTACGATTGTGCTTATGCCACCCTAAAAATGATTAATTTCTACATGAAACCATCCACTTTCGATCTCATTTAACTATATCTAATGCTTAATGCAAAGCTTGATATTATTATTAGTGAATGTGCACAATGATATTGTCACCTGCAACACAGGAGCACCAAGAGCAGCGAGTGATTGGCTAATTCTATTTGCCAGATTGGGGTCGGTGTTGCACACGTAGCAGTATGTGATATGTGCTGAGTAGTCGACCGAGAACCCCATACTCATCACGATCGTGATCATCGAGATTGCGTCGAGGTTCACACTCCACCACGTCATGTAACCGATCACGCCTGGGTAATGCAATAATGAATTGGGAATAGGCACCCTTACCAATGGCGATGCTGGCTATTGACACGGCCACCCACAGTGCACAGAGTGGTTGGGGGATTAACAGGAGGGATATGGACAACATGCATGCCATTCCTACTGCGATGTCTTGGAGGGTGTTTGGTAGAATGGCATTGTATTGATCCACGAATAACCAGATTGGCATGAAGGTGGTGATGTTGTACGTTGGATAACTAGATTTACAATTTGTACATTTGATTAGACTTACTTGGTAGCCAACTCCCTTAAATGTGCAGCGGCGGCTTGTTGTGCACGTGTAGATGAGAATTCCCTCATTCCAACAACAAACCTGAACGCCGTGATCCTGTCTCTTGTCTGCAATATCATTACCCGTATCATCACACCCTCTATACCTGTGGATTATTATAATACACATCACCCTCCCAGCGAGTGTGTGTGTCGAAGAATGAACGAAGGTAGGTGTAGAAAGTGCGCGGTGATGTATCTAATCTGGTTAGTTGATCTGGATGCACTTGCAGCATGTGTGACTCGAATTCGGACAACCAGAATTGAAGGCCGTCCACGCCGATTGTGTGAATGTTGTCGGCGAAGGACTGGAGATGATGAGATAGGGGTTTCAATTGATTTGGTTAACACATTCAAAATCTTACATTAGCAATTGTCCAAATCTTTTGCCGTTCATCTGGATCGGTCAAATCTGGTGCATTATTGACAACAATTTGCACTTCAGTTCCATATCGCCAGAATAGTTCTTCAAGCCATCGATAATGTGGAATTGCATAGGAATCGCTCACGAGTAAGTTGATTGGTTCAAGACCTTCTCGTATACTCAAACAACCCCATAAGCCAATACCCAGATAGACACCGTACCTAACAATTGTTAAATATAGTTAATGACATGCTATACCAGAACACGACCAACGCACGCGACCACGACTCCATTAATATCGGTCCATACCAGTCACGGAAGAATCTCACGCTGATTGATTTATCAGCCGCCAGAAGTTCTGCACCGTCTAATGTCTTGTGGTCGCCGAGTGGGACGCGTGAACCGAGTGACAAAATGCGGGTTTTCAGCGACAGTTTATCTAAATTGGAAAATTCATTGAAATCTAAACATTTGACAAATGTCTACCAATAATACTCATCGGAACATTGACTGTTGGCTTTCTCGTGACAGAATGTCGTCCCTGTTCCTCCAATTTGGCGAAAAGGACAAAGATGCCAAGGAAGAATGTTAGTTGGAATATGAAACAGAGCAATATCGCCATGCCGGTGTAGAGACAGAATAGTAGCACTGCAGGTATGGATGTAATACACCCGACGAAGAATGACAGTGCATTTGTTGTGCAGGTTATGGTTATTGATACTCCTGCTTCGGTTAGCATTTCACTCATTCGATCGGATATTGATAGACTTCTGTCTGTTCGACGCAATCCTGAGGACATTATGAACATGTTGTCGCACGCCAATGCTGACAGATTATTTATTCATTATACATGAGTATTTTGATACGTACAAACGACAAGGAATGGCATGACATTTACGATCTGATTGTACGGTGACCCGAGAAATGTCAACAATCCAATTGAGCATACCATAGACATAGCAGCAGTAATGATGCAGAATAATGCAAGTATTGGCTTACTTAGAACCTTCAACACTTTCACACATTTGTCACTTATCCACTTACCCAATCAATGTAGCAAGTGTCGGGCATGAACACCAATGAACATACCATTGAGAAGCCGACGAGAATTGTGAATGTTAGAATGAACTTTGGGACTAGTGTATCCGCGTTACGTTTAAGCTCCTCTGTTAGGGTTTGCGAGTGGAAGTACGTGACTTCTAAGTAGGGACTTTTGAAATTTGCAACAGTTCTCGCATACTCCTAGAATTGCTCATACCAATCTATATACATGTCTCCTTACCTGTTCCCACAGTGAACTGATATAGCTCATGTTGTCGGGTTGGAATTGGATATGAAACAACATCAACCATGCATTGGCGTAGTACAAGTTCAACACTTTACTATCATTCTCCTTCGTGTAACGTACACCACCCATGGAACTGCCCAGATACACCTGAGTTGCATAAGTTATGTAATTAAATGGAAATAATTAAAAATAAATACAAATAATTAAAAATAAATACAAATAACTAACGGAACCGATGAAATTCTCCAAGAAGTCATCACTGCCGGGTTTCGGTCGATGTGTGGGAAAGGTGACATTCATCCCAGCAGAATACAGTCCATTAACCATAGATATTTGTATATTTGGTGCACATGGATTGTCCCTCCAATGCAGACATAAATCAGTGTATCGATACTCTCGCCCTTCAAATTTTACTACCACGTCGTTTGTTATGTGACGATTTAGATCGAGCACGGCGTCGGCGTATTGCTGTTGGAGGATGTTGCCGTTGTTGCGCGCGCGGGCGATCAACTGGAATGAGGGAGAGTAAGAGAGAGACTGTACACAGTAGTAAGAAGGTATTAATCAATATGGTTATTTGAGTGAGCAACAACATGTCTACTGTTGACAGAAAATCATGTTTCGTTTGTCAAAATCAAAACCCAAAAAGTGCAAATAGACAGTTGCAAGAGTGCTTCACAAATGTAACACGCTGTTCCGTAACATCTCATTAATAACCAACAGCCCCATCCTTACCCCCCACCTTGCCCTTGTTATTCCTCACCATACCTGACACTCCCTCGTCTGTGTGACAGCTCTGCCAGGTAGATACGTGTTCTGTATGAGTGGCCATTTCTCATGAATCACCAGTCGTTCATACTTCGCTATGGAGTTTGTTGGCACGAAGAGGTAGACGGCATCTGTTATGATGTCCATGTGGAGGAAGCCGAGTGATAACGTCGCCGTTACAATTAGTGGAATCACGATGAATGGCCAGGGGGATGATGCGACGAGACGACCATATGCCCCGAAGAAGCGCGACATTGGACGCTCGACACAATTCCAGTGGGACATTGTTGTTGGTTCTGATGGATGTTTCTTTATTTACAAGTATTAGAGGATTACCATATTTAGAAGTGCAAGGGGTGTTGGTAAATTGTGACTGGGTACTTTTATCTGACATTGAATTAATATAGGAAGTGCGATTGTTTTATCTTGTTGAAGAAAAGATTTACTATCATGGGTGTGATATAATAATTTTATACATGTGAATCTGTAACTCTATACACAGTGAAGGCTATTTTATGTGTGTTTTGTGTGTGTGAAGAGAGTGTGTTATAGGTCATTTCAGTACATGTCACATATGCCTATCAGTGTGTGACAATAAATAATATTCATGTGACGTGTAAGTGTATATGTTTTATCAATGTTTTATGTACAATATAATCAATATCTACCGAATTGGTAAGTGTCAGAGAACTTTCAAGCAAATTGTTGAGTAATAGAAATGAGATTCAAATATTGTTCGATTATAAATCGATGGTCGATAATTATGTTTGGTCAATTCCAAAGTTGTGAAACGTTGTACGAACTGAATATTATTTTGGCTTCTTTGTACACGAGCATATCCACCCAACTGAATGTTTCGATCATTCTACGCAATTCAGGAGTTAAATCATCCGCTACCGACTGAAAATTGGTTTCATTTTAGAAAAATATTTACCTTTGTAGATGTTTTAGTGACGTTTGTTACTTTCCTCAGTCTGTTTCCGACAACATATTTGTAACGCTTGATATTTCTCTCAGAGTCTATTATGAACTGGTTTGTGAAATATTTTGATGGCCAGTTTAGAATGAGACGAAATAGTTTCCAACTGAGTGATAGTTGTTCTACAAAACAAGAGATTCGAATGATTTACATTTACATTCAACTAATCAATATTAAATTAATATATCAAATATTAGACATTAGCATTTTCCATTCGCTCACCGGTTAATCCAACGACATGTATTTGTGTACGTAAATATTCAAGTGCCTGCTTAGCAGTTTTCGTATCATTTATTATTCCACTATATCCGAGAAATTTCGACTGATAATTCGTCATTAACATGAACTTATGCTTCTCGTACGTGTTCAATGGTTGTACACCACTTACAAACGCATTGTAAAACAGTTTGATACAATATGTTAGATCGGACATTGCTCTGCAAGTATATTTCATATCAATTTGATTTGATGTCAAAAATATTTTACATTCCATGTTTTTCGCGTGTGTACAGCATTCGGTGGAATGAAATGAAATGTTCAACAGGGTCGCGAATTGTAATAAAACGAATTGAATCGGCAGGGAAATGCGTTTCAAGAAGTTTCTTGTTGTCCGGATTGTAAAGCGGAAAGTGATCGACAAGGGCTGCATTATTTATATAATTTTGAATAAATTCATTTTATTAACCATCAAATCCCGTATGTTGATACGTTTTGACAAAGTTCGGACAACATCCATGTGTCATTTTAAATACCGTGAAATCCCCATCACCACCATTCAGATGACCTACAATACATACATACATATTGTGATTGTCACTATACCCGCTGACACATCGATCCTCTTTCCAAGACAATTACTCATATCTGACACACACAACCCACACGCTGGACATCCAGCAAGACAAGTGAGATTGTATTCGTAGCAGAACAAACGCAAATGGTCGCGCGTCTCGAAACTGCCTGTCTTGCCTACTGCGTGATAGATGAAATGGGTTGTTATTGGTCTGGTTGATATGTAGGATGTGTCATTTGCACGGAGACGGGAGAGAAGATGTGGGAGATAGCCGCGGACATTGGATGCTAACGAATAAGTGTATATCTCAATATTATGATTAATTCACATACAATTCACTTCCCTTCCCCCATTTGTTGTTCGTGTCAATGTGAATGTATTAATTGTGGATATACGGGTGCTGATGTACACGGTGAACACGACGGATAATATCATCACTCTCACACAACTGCCTAGCAAGTGCAACAACTTCTTGTACATTGTTCATTGATATTGAGTGAGTATTTGGTATTTGAATGTTGGCAAGAACCCGTTTGTCAGTTGGACGGTTTATTAGCCTTGAATAGTTCACCTTCTTCATGCACGTGGGGGCAACAGTGCACAAGTGCATGTTGGGTGCATGATAACAAATGGAACTTATGATCTGACACACATACAATTGCTCCTACCTGGCATGTGTATGAGTGATGTGTAGGTGTATCTTCTCATCATGTATTAGTTCGGTTTAAGTTCATGTGCATTTGTTTTTATTTTGATGGCTAGCTAGCAGAAACAGTCATTTGATATAATGACTGTTTTCAACAAGAATGAAAGGGAAAATATTGAAAATGGGAAGGTGTTATTTGTATTTGCGTCATTTGCAATAGCGGTTGTATCAATTTTGAATTTATATTATTGCAAGGTGTTAACAGTGTTAACTTCTGCGTGGGTGGTTTTATCAGTTTCTAAGTGTGATCGTAGCGGCGTTGCAGTATAATCAGTTTGTTGTTTAAAATATGAAAAATATTGCCGCTAAGTAGATGTCCATAAATTGATAATGATAATATTTAGGAGCTCTAATCAAATGTGTTATTGTAAACACACTGAACGTTTTATTAGTCATACATTTGAAAATTAGAAAAACAAAACAGTAAATACGATATGGCTAAATTTATACCGCAATTAGTTATAATTGTGCTTGTGATTTTAATTCAAAATTCAAAATGTTCAAATACAAAACCAATACGAAGTGCATGGTGCAATGAATATATTATTGCTGCCCTCTACGGGAGCACAGATGGTGGTGTGGAATTGCGCACAATACAACTGCAGACTCATTCAATACTATCTAAACTTGAACTTCCATTAATAAACAACATAACTGCATTGAATCTATTATGTACAGATTATGGTGATTACAATATAATTTTAATATGTTCCAATATAACGAATGAATGCCAATCGTACTGCACATCCTCGCATGGCACACTGTGTTCATGTGCACAGGCGTTGTTTGATCAGACCGTGTGTAATTCAAGTGACAATTGCATGAATGGGAATTGCACATTGACAGATGCCCACTTGCCGACATTCACCCACAACAGTAATATCTATATGTTGCATTATGGCTACCGGTATATTGGTATACAAAGTGGCATACATAAGTGGCGCACGTTGCTGACTATTGGGAGGTTTTGTCGCAACTCACATTCATTTATTGAAACTGCCCTATCGTGTCACATGTTGAATGGTTGGTGAAGATATTGCAGTTGAATAATTACAACTATTAACAGAATTCACTCATCCATCTATCCCATATCGCGTTCATAATGATACACTGTTGATTAAAGTGAATACAAGCATTTGTGGGCATAATTTGAATGAATTGGAAAATAGTTAGGAATGTAAACAGTTTTATGATATATTCATGGTTTTGCAGCTTTTGACACCATATTTCAACAATGTCAACGGGTATCAATGAACGAGAGTAATGCGTGTAATGAACATTCCAATTGTAACACATTGTCAGTGTCAATTGTCGAACAACGATGGTGCTATGCACTTGATGTTTGTCATTGTACTTTTTGCTTATTTCAATTTAGGACAACGTTGGCAAATATTCGAATGCCTGTGCGCTGCCAAATGATAAATTTGTGCATTTATTCAATATCGTACCTGTGCCCGTAAGTATTGACGCTGTAACAAATAAACCCAAACGTATTCACAGGGAAGGCTGCTATTAGGTGATGGTCTTACGACTACGACAATTGCGAAGAAGGACATAATTTCGGCAACTGCAACTGCCTTTAGTGGTACAATAGTTACCATTCCCATAGTTTTTGTTCGTTGATTCTTCCACATTTTCATATCCATTATGCAGATTATTGCCATGGTGCTAATCTTGCTAATGCTAATGATACTGCCATCACGTTTGTCATGCAAAGCCAGTAATGAACAGGGAGTATATCCAAAAGACAGCACCGCCCTAATTGAATGTGCTCAATATGAAGAACTAAGTTCAAGACTGTCGCCAGATTTGAAGATCGAGTACGAGAACATCCAGTTCATTCAACGTATCGGCGAGGGTAATCACCAATGTTCACACATATGACAATATTTCAAGGCAACTATGGGATTGTGTTTAAGGCAATTCTCAAATGTAATGAGTATGAACAGATGGAAGTCGCGGTGAAGACACTAAAGCGTAGGTGTATCATATATGATTTTAGTCTTACATTAAGCCAACGCAACTGGTGCGGGTGAGTTGTTCGACGAGGGAACACGAATGCAACATTTTGGACATCCGAGATTAATGCAGTTGATTGGTATCGCGTTTGATAAACAATTCACACCGCATATTGTATCACCGTATATGCCAAATGGGGATTTGGCGTCGTATTTGAGCAATCATAGAAATGTAATGTTATTTTTTATTGTTTTATAATATTGCTACATTTATCTCAGCAACCATCGGTGCACGATTTGCTGAACTTCTGCATTGAAATCGCTGATGGAATGAGTTATTTACATGATATTGCATATGTTCATCAGGATCTGTCTCCTAGGAATTGTTTGTGAGTGCACATTAAATTACTTTGCATTGGTGAATCAAAACAGACTTGACAACGAATATCACATAAAAATTAGTGATTTTGGTTTGTGTCGTGACGTGTACAATGTTGATATGTATGTGCGAACGGAACGGCGACGACTACCAATACGTACAATACCACCTGATAGCTATAAAAAATACACATATAAAAGTGATGTGGTAAGAATACAAGTGTATGACTTTAAATAATTCAGTGGGCATACGGCACATGTATTTGGGAAATACTGAGTCGCTGTCAAATGCCGTACGCTGGAATTAGTAATTTGGATCTTCCACAATACATAATGTCTGGTAAACGTCTGCCTCTACCACAATGGTGTCCAGATATTGTGTATAATTTTTATTGTTTGCGACAATTTCATATTCGGATGTTACAGATATGAGAAAGTAATGCTCAGTTGCTGGCAATCGAATGAGGCAGACAGGCCGACATTTCAAGATATTTGTGCACTGTGGCCAATATTAATTAAACACATCGATGGCGAGTATGCGAATATTCTAAGAACGATGTGAACAGAATAAATAATGCAGAAAGTACGTAATTATGCTTCAAGTACAACATGATCACATTTGAAATCAATTATTATATTTATTAACCGCTTTTTTCTTCGTTTGCTTGCGATTTTTCGAGGAGTGACATTTGATACGATTGTGTTGGCTTGTGATTCTATATACCACAATATATGTTACGAATTTGACAAACAACCTTAGACCGCCTCTTTAATCGACAGATAACACCAGCATATACAATAATAAGTATGACAACAATGCATGACAACACTACTAATCCGACATTGCCATCTCTTCTTTCTGCTGGCGCTACAGTTGCTGTTGTTGTTGTTGTTGCTGCAATGTTTGAGTCATTGATGATAAATATAAAATAAAAATCGTATCAAATAAACCTACGTGGACTCGATGTTGTAATAACCGGTGTCCCGTTGTTGAAATGAACATAGTTCCAAGGGTCTTCAGCACCTAAATGGTGTTAGGTCAGTTCGGTGCCGGAAATTCGGTGCGGACAGTTCGGGGTGGACAATTCGGTGTAGTGCTTTTCGGTGCTGTCATATTCGGTGCGCTTTCAATTTGGGGGTAGCGAGTTCGGTGCGGCACCGAACTGTGTTTCTCGATATTGATGAGAATTCCTCCAATAAGTTACTTACTTCAGCAGAAACGGAATCTTTGGTCTTATATTAAGGCTTAGGGCTTAGAAAGCTGGCACTTTACTTAAACGGGAAGCTCGGACTTACGTCAATTAAGTTCGTTGTTTATTAGTATTTTTAAAGAGAGTGCTTAGCGCACCGAATATGACAGCACCGAATTGGTGGCACCGAATTGACATACAACCCAAATAAACATACGTGGACTCGCTGTTGTAAAAACCGGTGTCCCATTGTTGAAATGAACATAGTTCCAATGGTCTTCAGCACCTAAATTGCATGTATTTGGCATATCAATTGGTCAACTTACCTTTCACAGCCACAATGCAGTTAAATACCGATAGAAGGCAAATTGTAAAACAATTCATTGTTTCCAAATTTCTAAATTTCACCGCCCAGCAGGCGCCACAAATATTTGCCTAGTTATCCCAATTCTCAGTTGATAAAACTAACGCGATATATTTATATACACCTTATTTCCTTGTGATTGCACTATTGTGAAATCTTGTATTGTAATCCGTACTTAAGTTGAATCACTGTCGCCTCTAATCTATGCTCAGTCTGTTACAAATCAGTGTAAATATTATTGTTTGCCCAAAGAACAATGTTTAAAACGCATTCTTTATTGCAAAACACAGGCTGCCATCGAACATTAATCACAAAAATCAAAATTGAACAAAAACATTGAAAGCAGATTTGAGAAAAGAATTTGCAAAACATATTTCTAGGGTCTTCGAAATTTTACACACAAAAATATAAAAATGGTTCCCGACTGAGATCGTCAAAACAGAAGAAGAAACACCTGTGTCGTCACATTTGTCAGAAAAATATTTATGAAAGAACGAAACTGCTAAATAAATACATTCAAATACATAATTTGCCTAGATAAAGCGAAAAGAATGTAAATCACTTGGGTGTAGCAATATTCTTGATTAGATTTTGTCCGTCGCTGCATTAAAGTCTTCAGAGTAAAAAAAAAATGAAACCGGAATACTACAAAGTGTGTGCGTTCAATAAAACTCTAAAACCAAAAATTGTATAAGTGCGTGTAACTGAAAGAAAACAAAACGTTCAAACATTCGTCAAAACATAAAATTGGAGGTCATCGAGCCGCACAAAATTAAACCACCGTTCAATGAAAATAAAAACACCCATCGAGAACATTCACATTTATACACTTACACAAAATAATCAATTTTGATACATTAAATATCGAATCAATGCTGGCGGTAAATTCAATTCATGCACGCGATGTAGACGATCTTTACCAATTGTACGTCGTATCAATTTACGACACACGTCCATTAGCGGATCGGGTTCAGCTACAAATATACAAAAGGATATTTGAAAAGAGTAAATAAACTCACGATCCATGCCGCCCATATATTTCATCGATATTTCACAATGTCCCCATACAGCACTGACCATTGGATACACTTTGCCATGAATACCCGTAAATGCAACACCCAAATATTGACCATCGGCGACAAATGCCTACAAATCAAATAGAAATAAAACTCATTTATTTATTTATTACCAATGTCCCTTCATCCATATCCAAAACAACTAGGAATGAATCGGGCACAACGAAATTCTCATCGGCAGATAAATACGATGGATACACTGGCAACGGTTTTGATTCATTTGCCTAAATGACGAAATTAATTAAAATTTAAAAGACTAACTCGAATATCATGACACAATTTATTCCTTCCCAAATCCCATCCCCACGAGTCATTATTCGCCCCAACGAGTGCACAATATCCAACTTGATGTAACGGTGCATCGATGCCACCAACACCCACCACAGCATGTGTGCCACGTTGACGTGTCGACCATGTCACCTCCCATACGTGCATGCCACGTGTGTACGCCATCCGTCCACGCATACAGTCTGTTGATTGGGCGACGGGATGTCGATGGAGGGTCAATTTGTCGTCGTCCTTCACGAACATATTCAATGAGCGATCGTCGGCATTCCATGCGTGTGCCTCCTGGAACTGGGTTAACAATAAAATGCAAAATGCCCAACCATTGTTTGTTGATCGGGTAATGGTAGACTGAGTAGGTAATCCAAACGACTTGGTCGCACCAATTTATCATCTGTTGCAATGGACAAACTTGGCGGTTGCAATCGTCGATATGGATGATGACGTGCACCGGCACGAACAACGGCACGCTCCGGCGATGCAACAACACTGGATGGCACGTTTGTACGCAATGCGGTGAATGAGGTCGATGGATTCTGAACAATTAAATATTGTGAACAACATGCTAAACAAATCAAAATGAAAAAAATAAAAATAAAAAAATATTCTAGAAATAGATGACAAACAAACCTGTAGATTAAATAACGGTGTGTTAATTGTGCTTGTTGTTGGTTGCACATCAACAGGCGGTGTTGGTGTACTTCGATTGCTATCCGTTGCGCGTGCCAAATGTCGCCGAACACGAGACGAAAGACCACCGGCTGAAAATGACACCACTTAATATACAACGCTGAAAACTCACGTGCAGCAGGCGCATTACTAGCCCCAGCGGCATGTCGTGGCGAATTGTGCGCCGAATGCGACGGCGTTGTTAGACGTGACACACTTGTAGATGGATGTGGTTGATGTGTGGATGCACGTTGTTGATGTTCCGGTGTGGTGCCTGTTGAATGGATAACTGATGAACAACTGTAAACATCACGCACCATTACTGTGCTGTTGTTGCACTACTACATTCTCCTCCTCCGTTGCGCTGCTGATACGTTGGCCCATTCTTATACGTTTCACACGTTCGTTTTGATTACTATCGTCGTCGGAATATGTCTGGAAATAGATTTCAATTAAAAATAAGTTCAAAACTTGATATAGTTTTGTAACTCCGAAAACCAATCCACAAAACTCCCCCTCTCACCTGGCAAAAGTGTTTCTCACAAGACGCGGTGAATGACGCGCTGCGACGACGTTTGTTGTTTCGTGGATTGACGGTGTTGGTAGTTGGATGATCAGCCGGGTGTTGGAAATTGGATGGATGAGTGATTCGTTTATTCAGCGGCAATTCGTCTGTCGTTTGTGGCACACGCATGCATCCGATTATGGAGGGCAACTGGAAATGAGACAATATATTAAGAATGAATAGAAAAATGGGCACGCATTTTTACCTTTCACAAATATTACTACAGGCGCGAGGAAAATAATCAGAAGTAAAAGATAGTAGGATTTTTAACTCGAAAAGCAGTCGACAATCTGGAATTGAAAGACGGAATGAGAAATAAAAGCGTTAAAAAAAATAAGTCATGCGAAATGATGTCCGAATGTCAAAGCCCAAACATAAAATCAAGACGTCGATATTCAACAGCGCGAATACGTTCTGCGTAAATTGGTGACAAGTGACAAGAATTTACAAACTACGCCCGCATGCAAATTTTAGAATAACGAACTAAATTTGGTATAAAGCGTTTTAAAATGATAAATTATTTTTACAATTTTTACAAAACTCAAATCGCAGCAGCATACAACTAGTAGGAGACAGAGTATTTTTATTATTGAGGACACGCAAACATGCACACACACACACACATGTAGTGCAAAACTTGTTTCATCACACAAGCGGCAAAGCAAAACCGCTCACTGTGCTGTAATTTTATGCAACTAGTGTTCAGTGTGCTCTGTTAGTTTTCTTTTCGATCAGACTTATGATATGTACAATAGCGTTTACATAGGCGTTAGGTTTTTTGCGTAACAAAAAGTGTAAAATATATATATGTAATTTAATTCATTTTATAGCAGTACGAAATTTGTGCTTGTACGATTAATATGAAAATCATAAGACGACTACGTCACATTGGTTAGGAAGGCGTAATAAATTATTAAATTGTAAGTGCAGTTATTGTTATTGAGATAATGATTTGAAGCGAAGTGAAAGATTAAAATTATCACCTACCAAAACAACATCAAAGTTGTCGCACATTACATGTTCTTGTTCACATTGTTTGCGTATAATGAAGATTACAGCATTTTTTGTAAATAAATATTAGAAAATTATCGTTTGTCTATTGTCGAGAAAGTTGATCTGTTGTTAACTCTCACGAATCGCGTAACACTACAATTATGCCTTCCCCTAAACTGTTCTAACAATAGCATTGTAATAATCTTCACATAAAATGCGCATTGCATATTATTCCAGACAATGCACTTGCACACTCAATTTTATTATGTCTTGACAATGACCGTCACACACACACACATACCACAGCATAACAGGACGCACAATGAGAAGCGCATTAGTCTCATCTAACAATAAAAAAAAACTACGCAAAGTTGTAAAGAATTACTACACGACAAGTTGTCTGTATACTTATTCATCGAGTGACCAAGGAGACTGCTTTATCGTGCGTGTGTGTGTGTGTGTGTGTGTGTGTGTGTGTGCGTGTGTGTGTGTGCGTGTGTTAATAAAGCGTAACACAATAATGTAGGATGCGTAAAAAACGCGCACTATCACACACCCAACAATCGAAACTAACATAACACAGACTGTGGGACAGGTGGTCTGCGCACACAGACACACACACACACACACACACACACACACACATTCGTCCACGTGGAGTGGTCATCATCAGACAGCCAAAACCAGTGGATTTGCGCTCGACTGAGTGTGCACGAGAAAACCAGTTACACAGACACGCTGGTTTTATAACCAACACACACGACAATAGATTTGTTTGTAAATGTAAATATATCACTAACAAGGGAAACAATGGTAATCATTTCGCATAACCTTCTCAAGTTTTATTGTTTCTATCAATATCGGTTTGTATTACGTAATTGAAATTAGTTTCAAAACGGCATTTTGTAATCTCTGTCAATGTTGTACACAAAATCTATTTGCCAATTTTTAAACTACAAACATATCAACTTATTAGTTCCAATCTTCGATTCAAAAGTATAACGACATAAATTCACTTATTTTCATGGAAAAATTACGAAAACGCATTTACAAGCATTGGTAAACGGAACGGAAAATCTTTAAAATGAATAAGCAAGTATTAAAACAATGAAGCAACAAAGAAATGCATCACAATTAGATCTCAAAAGCCATCAAGGAATAAAATGTAACATTATTTATGTTACTCGAATGAAACATCCAGTAAATAAAACCCGTTAAAAATATCCATCAAAAGAGACAAATCACCTATCACTCCGTTGTCATCCATTCATCTTTCTGTTCGTCATCATCATCACTTTCAACAACAACTTTCTGACGTCGTCGCACGGACAGATTTGGTGTATCACTCTAAACAAAATAAAGATGAAATGAAAACGAAATAAATACTCACCTCAAAATTCAAATTATCCAAATTCCGACAATCGTCATACAAATCACTGATGTGTTGGCAGAATGGTCGAATGGTATCAAGTCCATCAAAATTAGTTCTGTCAAAATAATGTAAGAAACGTCTTGCTGTAACACGCTGCGTTTGTAGAACATAATCACGACGACGATTCTCAATTGCACACATACGTAAATATGTTGGCAGACGATCAGTAAACCTGACAAACAATAATATATAAAATTGAATTTCAAAATTATGTAAATTACCATTGTGAAAAGTGTACACCATGACAGTAATCAATTGTTGAATCGACAGCACATAATTGTCGCACATTTGTCATACACGCATCATTTGAACGATAAATGGATGGTGCTCGAATTGCCCGATAACAACTACAAAAATGCGATTGTTTTCTAAAACTAAAATAACTCACATATGCCGTTCATACATGTCAACATTTCTTCGATCCGCCAATCCATCCAATAAACGTGAATTAAATGTGGATAACAGCAATTGTCTCTTATTCGTCCGTCGTTCACAAATATCCAAATCACATTGTGCTGATAATTGTTGTGCTAATGCTTGTAGATTATCTGTATAATATGCAAACACGTATGTCACAACAATAACATACCAATGCTTTCATTATGTAAATTGGTTAATTGATTTTCATTAGTACATCCAACACACGACGGTAGCACATTCAATATTCTTGATATATTCGCTGTTGTCAATGTACCCGTGTGCTCATCTTCACCAGAATTGTTAAACTAAAAGACATAGAAACATCAAAATAAATAAACAATTAAAACACACAATTCTCTCCATCTTTGCATCACCCAAATGATACGGAATAACATTTGCTGTCGTACAAATATATTGTAGATACATCAACGCCATACGCATATCCCATTGTACACTTGTCAATAATTGATCGATTGAATTCAATGTGAATAATATTCGACCAAATGCCAATGATGTTAACTGCAAATAATAACATTTTGAAATATTACAAATTATAATGAATAGGTTTTTGATAACCTGCAATATCGCCGCCGCACGCTTCTTATCGGTTACAACATCGATTTCCTCAAATTTAAATTGCCACGACGAAAGTAAATCGTTAGGTCGTTCTAAAAATGAAACATAATTATTTGAAAAATAAATACCTCGACAAGTAATAACAATTGGTACACGCGAATGTTCAACCAATGATTGCAATTGTGCATAAAAGCCGTCTTCATCTTCAAATACAGTATCCACCTAAGTTATAACGATTAGAACAAATACAAACGAATCACTAAAACACTTACATCTTCAAACAAAATAACTGTCGAACGCATTGTCTCCTTATTTGATGCTCCCTGCTGTTTATCGTCCTTATTCTTGCCAACAAATGAAAGTAGATTTGACGATGAAGTTTTCGAATCTGAAAACAAGGAATAAAAATAAACACAATAGCTTCCATAACAAACCATTTGTGTGATTCTGTTGTTGCAATCGATGTGTGTGCGTGGCACCTTTACACAATTGTTCAATATATCGACCTGTACGACGTTCCTCACATCCAATTGTCAATACACGAACATGATTTGTATTATTATTATTTTGTTCATCATTCTTTGTTCCAGACAATGTACCACAAACGGCATGAACCTGTGCAATTGTGCAGAAGACAAAAACAACCAAATACCTACCATGGCACTTTTTGCACTTCCCGTACACCCATACAAAATCATTGGATTTGGTCGTCGATTCTGTTCGTCATCGTCATCAGAATTGAAATCATCATCATCATACACAATCCAATTATCATCATTGTAACGTTTATTACTTGTACTCGTTGACGCTGTCGACGTGTCATGTACTGTTGTGCCTGAAATTAATAACGAAAAATAAATTATGTAAAAATAGAAGAATTGCAACCACATAGAAACAGCAACACTACCTTTCTCAACAGTTTCCAAATATCGCCCCACTGGCCACAATTTGAGCCAAGCGACAAACGCTTGTACACCATCACGCTTACACGATAAATGTGTTTCACACGTTGGCTACAAAACAATAACAACAAGTCTACTAAATAATAAAATGCAACCAAGTACCTGTAATATCTGCGTCCATAAGCCATTTTGTTGTCCATTTTGTGTACTTTTATTCAACAACGATACCATCGAATCATAAATGCGGCACACACGTTTCTTGGGCATATCATACGACAAGGAAATAAAATCAAGAGCAGTGGAGATTTCGGATGGCTGCAATGTAATTATATAAAATCAATGTTAAACTCACTTCAGCACAATAAAATTTGTCATTCAAATCTTCCATTGTCGGTGGTTCAATATCAAAGATTTTTCGACTCAAATCACAATAGATTTGCCCATTCTCTTGTTCATAAAATTCACGATCAGTAACACTCCAATTGTATTTATTCGGATCATCTAGTGTTTACAAAGTATCTCCGTTTGCTAGAAATTAAAAAAAATTACCATTGCCAAAAACGGTTCGCTCATTCAACAGATTCACATGATACAAATTGTGATATGGTGCCAAATCTGTTTCCCACAAACGATTACGCCCATGTGTTAATGATTTTTGTGGTATAACGGTTTCCCCTGATGTCGATGTTGAAGCGGCAGATATGCGTTGTGGTGACTGCGCAATTTATAAATAATATAACTATATATATATAATCTACCTTAGCACGTTGCCTTTTATTGTTCACTTCTACATCTTCTGTATCGCTCAGTTCAATCACGCTATTATTTAGTTCAACCACTGGCACTTCCTTCGCTGCAAAACGCATTGAACGGCGACGTTTTATTGGTGGAGCGGGTTCCTAAAATTAAATTAGGTTGTCATATAAATTATAACTACCTTCTTGTTAATAATTTTCTCTTGTTTCGTGTTATTTTTACTGTCCAAACTTACAGCACACGAACGTCGAGTCTGTCGCCGATTTGTATCAAATATACTTGCCAATTGTTTCGGTTCCACTGACTTTGTTATGTCAACCAATACGGGTGTCGGTGGCGCAGCAATTTCAGATTTTGTTTCAGAAGGGCGTTCTGTAAAATAAAAACAAACGTTTTACATGTCAAAAAAACGAACCTAAATGCCTCCGCCGTTTTGTTGCATTAATTGGTGACACCACTCGTTCATCACTCACCCGTGTCTGTTGTTTATTAAACAATGGAAATGCTGGTGGAATGTCTCCTCCAACGGGATCTTCCCCTTGTTGTTTTTTCGTATCTTCAACCTTGTTCTGTTTATCGAATAAACTGAATACACGCTTCCTCGGCTCCTGATCCGGTGAATCGGCGACCACTTCATTCGATGATGATGATTGGTTAAGAGTGTCGTGCAGGTTTTTGAGTGTCTTGTCCTGATCAAATACAACGACTTCAATGAATAAACAACGAACCTCGTCGCTTTTAATCACAATTGTGGGCGACGGCGAACGATACTTGTGCAATGGGGTTGTTTGACGTTTTGGCGTTATAATGACACTCGCATTTTTCTTCGGCGTTCCAACTTCGGACAGAACACTAGGGGAAACAATAATTAATTTTAAAATTCAACACAAACTCATTCATATTCGAATCACCATTCTGTGTCACCAATCGTAATTCGGCCAATTGTTTCGCACGTGCTCTTGTTGTTACATTGACGTGCTGAAGAGATTTTGTGTGTGTTATTTTCGTTATTTCAGTTTTCACTACATCATCTTTTTTATTTGATGTTATTAATGCAGGACTCAGCGATCGTTTCTTGTCATTCTTTGAGGGAATTAGTGCAGGACTTGGTAAATGCTTGTTGTCATTATTTGCTGGTTTTTGTAAAAGCAGTGGCGATACGTCCTTATTTTGCGTTGGTGGCGATTTTACTTCGAGCGGCTAAATATAAATATGTTAATTTCCGAAAGAGTAATAAATTTACCTCAACCACATCTTTCAATTTCCTTGCAGTTTTCGGCCGACCGCGTTTTCGTATTGTAACAGACGCGCGCTGATGTGATGGTATTGTGTCGTCGCTTTGTTCGCTCGTTGTTGATGGTCGACATTGACGCATAAAACCGTGATTGAAAAGGGATGACTTTGGTGCTGTAAATATTAAATTATATTAAATATAAATAGTTGGTGTCGCGTAATAAAGAATAAAAAGCACGTCTTCGCTCAAACAACCAAAAGCATACCAACTCTAATAGATACACAGGAGCAAGACAATTTTGACAAACCTTTCTCGTTACGTGTTGAAGAACACGGTTGTTCAGTGATTCTCTTGATGCTTTCTGAATTCCCAATTGAATTATTATCTGTGTCCACGGATGTCGATGAACGATAGAATTCGCTTTTCTACATAAAGAATAATTTCAACAAATATTACAAACAAACCCGAAAGCACGTGCTTGATCTGCGACCACTTCGCCGTATTTGTTTGTAAGTCTCCGGTAGAATGACTTTCTTATCAGAACAAAACAACAAGTCGTCATTAGAATCGGTCGACAGCAGTGGCATACGCGATGTTGTCGGTGAAGGCTGCAATTGTAACGCACATAAATTGAATAAATTGAACACGTACCTCTTGTTCATGTTCAGATTCGTCGTCCATATCCACTGACACATTGGCTACTCCCACAGGTGTTATAGTGCGTCGACGTATGTAGGTCTTCTTTTCTGGCACACTTGTTGAACAGATTGACAACTGAAATGAGGAATACTTGACGAAAACTGAACAACGTACATCGTCAAACACGGCCGCTTGATTTATGATAGCATTCAAATTCACGACGCCCAAATTGTCGGTCTCGTTCTCATCGCGATTGTGTTTCATGTCGTCTGGCAAACGACGACGACCAACTGGTTTGTCCGGTAGTGGAGTGATGTCGTGCACCTGAACATACATGAGATAGCAAAATATATAAATATAAACACACCGCAGGTTGAGCCGCAAAGCGTGGATGCGGTCGAGTTCGCCGTTGCACACTATTGTTTTGATACGCCACCGCGCGCGCAATACTTCGACGAGCGGCACGTCTGAGAATCCCACGTGTAATTGCCTGTTCAGCGCCGTATACGAATTCATGTTTGCTGAAATGATTTCAAATTAAAGTAAACAAGTAATAAAACGCACGAAAAGAAAATGTCAGCAGCGCCACGACGTTCCTTGCGCGTCTTTACAGGAGGAGTTTGTAGTTTATCGGATGGGCGAACGACGCGACGGCGGGTTTCGTAGCGGTGAGTGGGATCGGCTGCAAAGTATAGAAAACATTTATAAAGGCACAAACCAATTTCTGTAATTTGGATTGGTGTCGGATTTTCATTTTGTTGGTTAGAAGACGATGTTTGTGTTTCCATCATTACAGAACGACGTCGAATTGTTATTTTTGGTTCATTTTTAGATTTGGTCACATTAATTTCATCCGAGTTCTCATTACTGACATCCATTAGTAATCCAAAATATAGAATGAAACTATAACAGAGAAGCAATTTATACAGAAACTGTCACAAATTTCAAATTTCTAAAACGCATTTTCAAACCCAGCGCTCAACTCGCGCAATTATTCTGCGTTGATATGCCAAGTCATTTTTCAAATATTTCGAAAAGTTTTGCTCTCTACGCCATAGTCACCCTTAAATAACCGAGCCGTATATTTGCATTCCCCGATTCGTAAACCAGTGACAGTTATCGGAAGTTTGCACTTTACAAACAAGTAATTTCCTCCCTCTATCGCTCGACATAGAATCAGCATAAAATGGTGCCACCGGTAACGGAAGGCGTTGTGTTGCGTGGGTCGAACCGCGAAGAGGATTCAATGAACCTTGAACCGTCGCAAAGTGGCAAGCAAATCGTTGGCATTATTTATCCACCACCAGAAATACGAAGTGAGTTTTGTTTTTTATTTTATTTTTATTGTTCTAATTTAGATATTGTCGACAAAACTGCGACATTTGTCGCGCGCAATGGCGCCGATTTTGAGAATCGAATTCGTCAAAATGAAGCAGGAAATGAAAAGTTCAATTTCCTCACACCGACCAATCCGTATCATGCGTATTATCAAAGCAAGGTTTGTTTGTTGTCCATATAATGGATGTTGATTATTTCAGGTGAAAGAATTCCGCGATGGCGCACCTGCCGAAACCGCAGTGGCAAAGCCGACTGGATTTCCAAAAATACAAGAAGCTGTCAAACAAGCGGAAGCCATTCCAACTGTGCCACCTCCCGATTTTGAATTTTCCGCCGAACCCGCAACAATTAACGCGTACGAACTGTGAGTCTATTATCCTCCTTGTTTCATTCATGTTCACCCATTCTAGTGATTTAATGAAAATAACAGCACTATTCTGTGCACGTAATGGACGACAGTTTATGACACAAGTGATGACACGTGAACAGCGAAACTATCAATTCGACTTCCTCAAACCACAACATTCAAACTTCCCGTATTTCACTAAATTAGTCGAACAGTATACAAAGGTTTGTTCATGCGGCATTGTTGTGTTTTGTTATTAGTTATTTCCATTTGAAGGTTCTTATTCCACCAAAAACAGTGACGGCAAAGTTGGAAAGCGAATTGGCCGATCCGAAGAAAGTTCTCGACAGTATCAAGTCTGTTTCTTGTTAAAATAGATTTTGTTAAAAAGTTACAACCTTGTTGCATTTTATTCTAATTCGTTCGATTTGTAGATATCGCGTTAGTTGGCAACGCCATCAGAAGAAAATGCGCGAACGACAAGAAGCGGCACTGGAGAAAGAACGACTCGCATACGCAGCAATTGACTGGCACGATTTCGTTGTTGTGCAGACTGTTGACTTCCAACCGAATGAGACTAGTGAGTTTATTTGTTCGCGCCAAATTGTATCATTATTTTAGCAAATCTCCCACCGCCCTGCACACCGAAGGATGTTGGAGCGCGTATACTGGCACAAGCGCGTATTGAAACTCAAAAAGCAACTGCGGTTAGTTTGTTTTAAAAGCGCAGTTTATTAACTGATTTTAGGTTGACATTGAAATGGAAATGGAAGATAGCGATGAAGAAAAGGATGCACTAAAAGAAATGACATTGGAAGACGAAGCAAAGGTGTGTTTCTGTTATTAATTAATCACATTCACTTTATTCTTGCGTAGGAGGGCGACGAGTCCGCCGAAAAGGAGGCCCCGCCAGCGCCACCGAGTAACGTGCTAGCACCATTGGATACAGTGGCCGTGCGTAAGGGATACAACCCACATTGTACGTTTGTTACTTGTTTTGAGGACGTTCATTCTATTTTCTGCAGCTAAACGTGTTGAACAAGTGAAAGCAAAGGCGTCTGAGAAATGGGTCATATCACCGTTGACAGGAGAACGAATCCCGGCGGATAAGCTGGAAGATCACATGCGATTTAATACCGTTGACTCGCAGTACTTTATGCAGCGTGAAAAGTTAGTTTTTAGTTTCAATTGTTTATTTATACTGTTTTCAGAGAATTGGCAGAAAAATCAGAGGAGCCAATCTGGGCGCCGGGTGTTGATATTTTCTCGAACATTCGCAAGTTTGCCGATCGACGTTCCGATATTTTCGGTGTTGGTAGCAAGGGCGCCGAGCAGACAATTATTGGTGAAACGGTAATATTGTTATCCCAATTCCCACTTAATTATTCCAATTGCAGTTGACCGACATGGCGATGTCCCGTGGTGCAAATACATCACAGAAGGATGAGGCCACATGGGCAGCGGGCAGTTCGCGTATTACAATTGAACAACAATTGGCTGATATTAAGCGTGTGCAGGGCAATGATGGGTTAGAAGAGGAGATTAAACGACAAGCGGCACAACAGCAACAATCGGCACCGAAACCGGGAGTACCGGCGAATATGACCGGTTCGAATACAACACCGTTGACACAAAGGCCAAGGGCACCGGTGCCACAGTGAGTTTTTATTTTTTTTTTTGCACTTATATTTTTAGGCCACCAGCTGCATTACCACGACCTGCATTAATTCCGCAGGCACCGCAACCGACTGTAATGCCAATGGCCGCTACGGCGTTGCAGAGTGCTGGTAAATATTGAATTTTATTCAGTAAATTACTGCTATAGGTATGCAACAACCATATGTATTGATGCCAGTAATGCCGCAAATGCGTCCACCGCCAATGCAAATGCCACAGACACAGGAAATGGGTGGAATGACAATACAAATGGGTATGATGCAATCGGCGTTCGGTATGAATCCTTATCCACCACCACATGAATATGGCGACGATGGTGAACCGGCATCCAAGCGGCAGAAAGCGGAAGATAATTATGTCGCTGAATATGATTGGATGAAAATGCATAATGTAAGTGTTGTGAAATGTTTGCATTCACTTTGTTTTTGGTTTTTAGGGTACGATCAGTATTGTGGTTCAGTTACCGGTGATTGACGATAAAAGTGAATGGGATTGCCATGGACAAGTTTTGCATGTGCCGTTGCATATTAGTGAACCAGTACGTTTATGTATTTATTATATTAATGTGTGTTTCTGTAGATGTCCGCACTGAAACAGAAAATACAGGAAGCGATAAATATGCCAAGTTCCAAGCAAAAGTTGTCGGTTGATGTGAGTTGTTTGTTGAATATTTAATTTATTGTTTTCATGTTTAGGGCGTTTTCGTTAAAGATACAAATTCGTTGGCGTATTATAATTTGTTGAATGGCTCGGTGGTGCAGCTGAGTTTAAAGGAACGCGGTGGTCGAAAGAAATAAGACTGATTTTGGGAAAAGCTTTCTTTGTAATATTTTCCATGCGTGATTTGACCTTGTTAGTAAATTTTGTACGGGAGTTTTTTTTGTAATAGTTACACATTTATACTTTCTGTTTACACGATTGCTTTGATTGTTAATAAAACTTTGCACGTGGTTTATGTCAAATATGTTTGTTTACTGCAACATACACAGCGCTTGCATCCCTTAGTAGCGTGCGTAAAGTTATTTTGTAAAGTTGCATTGCTGTTTTTATGACGGCGGAAACTTGATTAGAAACAAAATGCGGCGATATGAATTAATACGATTGGTTTGCGTGCAACGGCGAAAGGATCTGCAAGCGTTACTTGGGTTTGCTGAAAATCGACGGTTTGATGCTTTCATTGGATGGTTGTTAATTTATTGTTCTAGGTCGTATTCAAACAAAGCGGATGAGCAGCGATCTTATCAACGCAGTTTGAACTTGTTGTATGCTGGTGTTGCGGGTTCAATTTTCATATTTGGCGCATTTAAATATGCACATTATCAATATTTCAAGAAACATGTTCTACATAGGGAAACAGAGGCAAAAAGTACGGTCCTTGTTGGATTCGAAATTCATTTTCCAGGTTTACCAAAGGACAAGGATCCATTTCAACCACCTGAGCGACGTGATTTGCCAGTTTATCGAATAAGTGATGTTGAAAAGCACAAAAGTGGTCGCGTGTGGACTATGTATCGAAATGTAATCAATACAGGAACTGTGCATAAATAAAACTATTTAGGGTGTTTACGACATCACGGATTTCATCGAAGGACATCCAGGAGGTGATAAGATATTATTGGCAGCCGGCGCATCTGTTGAACCATATTGGGCACTTTATGCACAACATAATACTGTTGAAGTGATGGAAATGTTGGAAACTATGAGGATTGGTAGTTTGCATCCTGATGATATGAAAACAATGGTAATGAAAATGATTTAGAAATAAATAGTCATTTCATAAAATAGGCAACAAAACCAGTCGACAATGCATTCATCAATGATCCTCAACGACATCCAGCACTAATAGCAAATAGTCAAACACCGTACAACGCAGAGACACCGCCGATATTGCTGCACGACAATTTCATTACACCAAACCCACTATTCTTCGTGAGAAATCATCTGCCTGTTCCAAAGGTAGGTATATTGAAGAGTTAAACATTCTTGTTCAGACTGACATCAAAACGCATCGTTTACACGTATCAGTGGATGCGAAATTGAAGTCAAAGAAGCCTGAACTAGATTTATCAGTGGATGAGTTGCGAAAACGATATGAACCAGTGACAATAACAGCAACAATACAATGTGCTGGTAATCGACGCGCAAATATGTCCACATTGAAACCCGTCAAGGGATTGACATGGCAGTTCACGGCTATCAGTAATGCCACATGGACGGGTGTGCGATTGAGGGTCTGTACATTTGACATTTATTAATTTGATATTTATTAATATTTGAAATATTCACCATTGCAGGATGTTCTGCACGACTGCGGTATTACACGTGAGACAATGCCAGATATTCAACACATTCACTTTGATGGTGCAGATGTCGACCCGACTGGTGCACATTATGGCGCGTCGATACCTGTTGACAAGGTGGATGGAGTGTGCACTTTATTTGTTATTTATTTAGGCATTCCATCCGGACACTATTATTGCGTATGAGATGAATGGGGAACCGATACCGATTGATCATGGATTCCCGATAAGACTTATTGCTCCAGGTTTGTGGAATTATGTTTATACATCGCGAAGACACAATGTGTATAGTTGTATTTATTGTTATTGCTAACAACTAGAACATATGAACCCAAAGAGCAAAAGTTGATTAAATGATTTTAAATGCCCAAACAAATGGAATTATTATGAAGAATGAGGAAAACGTAATGTAGAAATCCAATAACAAATGAAATAGAGATATTCTGGTAGAAGTAACAATGCCATGTTCTCCAATGTTTGATTAGAAGTTAAATATTGGCACATCAATAAAAGGCTCATTTAAACAAATAACATAATTCACCGAAAGAGTTTTGATCACTTTTGCTCCGTATATTGCATCTCAATGCGCCAAACTACCAGATGATGGACATTCGATCAATTGTCCCTTTTTCAACATCTCCTCACGCATCTTCAATTTCTCCTACAAATAAGTCAGTGATTAACGAGTATTTTGTTATGAAAGGATGTGTTAGTTGTTAGAGAAAGTTGAGTTATCGTTTATTAATTTACCTTAATCTTTTCATTGATTTTCAATGTCTTTGCCTGCTCCCATGGGAAATCGGCGTGTCCAAAGTGTCCATTTTCAGCCGTACGCTGATACATCGGTTTCTTCAAATGCAGATCCCTACAAACATTCCCATTTACATCCGTCTAATACTTCTCCACTTACTTCATAATACAACCAGGACGTAAGTCGAAGTTGTCATTGACAATTTGCAACAAGTCACCTTCACCAATCAGTGATGTGCCATAATTGAACACCACAACACTCAGTGGCTTTGCAACACCTATTGCATAACTTATCTGCACCAAACAGCGACGGCAGAGTTTCGCAGCCACTAACGATTTGGCAATCCAACGAGCGGCGTAGGCTGCCGAACGGTCGACCTGATTATGAACTTGTCACGTTCAAATAGTATTTCTTTACCTTTGTCGGATCCTTTCCACTAAATGCACCGCCACCGTGAGCGCCCCAACCACCGTATGTGTCAACAATAATCTTGCGACCGGTAAGACCGGCATCGCCCTGGAGACATGTGTTATTTCGATTTGGTGTTTACCTGTGGACCGCCGATAATGAAGTCACCGCAAGGATTCAAGTGCAACACAGTGTTCTCGTCCATCATGTCCTGTGGGATGACGACCTTGATGACTTTTGCTTTTAATGATGCGCGCAGCTGAATGGTTATTAATGTTTATTGATTATTTGTTTTTATTAGTATTTGTTTACCTCATCCAATGATACTTCGGGACCGTGTTGTGTCGAGATGACAATGGTATGTACACGAACTGGGATCAATGCACCACGTTGGACACGATATTCGATTGTAACCTGAATTTGTGGGAATATTATTTGTGTAAATATTCGAAGTGAATGTTTATTTACTTTACCTGACTCTTTGAATCGGGTCGTGCCCACGGCATTTCACCATTTCGACGCAGTTCAGCGATCTTTGCATTCAATTTATGCGCCAATAATAGTGTCAATGGCATACATTCCGGTGTCTCATCAGTTGCATAACCGAACATAATTCCCTGCAGTTGTACATTTCGCATAGTGTTAATGCAGAATTACTTGATCGCCTGCACCAATATCTTCCTCCTTGCGATCAACATGCACACCGCTAGCAATATTGGGTGACTGTTGTTCCAACGCCACTAGTACATTGCACGTTTTATAGTCGAAACCTAACAGTGTGTGTGTGTGTGTTGCGAAGTGACCCTTATTACCCTTGTCACTGCTATCATAACCAATCTTTTTTACAACACCACGGACCAGTGCTTGATAGTCAACAATTGCTTTACTAGTTATCTCACCCAATAACATAACCATACCGGTTTTGGTTACCGACTCTGTAATAGCGGTATAGTCAAAACTGTGAGCATATGATTTATGTTATTGAATAAGGAATGAGTAAGATATAAAATGGTGGGAGTGAGTAATTTGTGGTTTGGAGATGGCAATATATTCAGTAGCAAATATTTTGCCATGGGATTTATTGAGAAAAAGGGGACTGCTGAGTTCTTACCACACGCGACTTTTGCATTTGGATCTTGTGCCAAGTGTGCATCCAAAACGGCGTCAGAAATCTAAAATTGATGTTATGAAGAGACAATTTTAGACAGACCTGATCACACATTTTATCGGGATGTCCCTCACCGACCGATTCCGACGTGAACAGAAAACTAGGAATATCGTCTTGTGTAGATTCCATTGGTGATCCCATTTGTTGAAAATGACCGTTGTGCATATTGTTATGTGTTTACTGAAACTTAAAAGTAGTTCTTGGCATGTTGAGCGTAAAGTTGTTGTTTATGTCACATGTGTGCGTGTGTTGCAATGTGTGTTATGTCTGCTTACATTTTATATTACTATTTGAAATTGCCGACACGCGCGAGAGCGATGTTTTGAAGAGATTTCTGAAAATATAGAAATTTTATAATACGAATAAATAAGTTTCGTAACAAAAAGAGAATTTAGAGTGTAAGACACCAGACGCTGCACAAATGTATTTTTCTCGCGTGTGAATGTGTGTGTGTGTGTGTGTGTGTGTGTGTGTATGCTTAGAAAAATGCTGCACGTTGAATGGGAAAGAGTGTTCAGGAAATGCCACGTATTATTTGGCAATTGACTATTTGTTGTGGGTCGCATATGTGTAGGTAGATAACATTACTATATTATTAACATTACAATAATATAATAGGATAGAAATTTCGTATACAAAACGATCGAATTAGTTGCTTACGTCTGCACACACACGTGGTTGTATATATGTGTTACACAAATAAAATTGAATAATTTTTCTTGGGAAAAGTTGAAACAACTAATGTGATGATATAAAAATTGGTTTCAATGAGAATAATAAAATTGGAACAGCTTATGATTTTGATTGCATAATGGAAACGAAAAACGACGCAATATTATTGTATATATTATTATGATATAAGTGTTACGTGAGCATAGGAGCGAGTAAAATAGAGATTAATTCTTATCAGGATCTAAATGGGGAATGCAAATGTTTTTATTTTCGCGTAGAATGAACTAAAAACGTTAGATTAGACCTCCCAATATTTTTCGCATGGGTGCGTTGTGCTTGCACACACACCACATGTGTTGTGTAGAATGCAGCTCTAAGTGTTTGTAGCTTGGCAACAAGTAGTATGCCCGTGTTTGTATTAGTTTTGAATTAGATTTTACATAAAGGGAAATAATATGATGACAAGAATAACATTGAAGAGACGTAACGTTTGACATAAATGTTATTGTACTGAATGGAAATATGTTATAAGCATAACATTGCATATAGTTATTAAACATATTCATATCCCCGCATTGCATAGGTATTGTCGGTGCACGGAATGTGAAATGGTTGACATCGATCACCGCATCATCCGTAGAAAGTCCATCACACTGGCAACAGAATGATTATCGGATGTTCTCACCCTCAGTTGACTGGGACACTGCTGCGATGACTACTGCACCTGCTATTCAGGTGGGAATGTTGGACAGAATGTTGGGGTGTAGTTGAGCATGTTTAGGAGGCACCTGTACAGTCGGCTATTTGTGTACCGGCAAATGGGTCGACCGTTAAGAGGGAGGAGAAGTTTGTGAAAGTTAATGGCTATGCGTGGTCGGGTGGTGGGAAAGGTGGGTTAACATCATTAGTTCAGTCATTATTTCAGGCATCATTCGCGTTGACGTCACACCGGACAACGGTAAAACATGGCACACAGCGAAATTGCAGCAAGAACCGAGTCAGGATATGGTTAGTAAGGATAATAATTATTTGTAGAACATGATTTTAGGATCACATGTACGCATGGACGTTGTGGTCAGTTGATGTACCGATACCGAATGATGGAAAAGAATTGGAATTGAAATGCAAAGCGACCGATCGAAATTATAACACGCAACCGGATAGTGTGAAGGGTATTTGGAATATTCGAGGACTGTTGAATACTAGTTGGCATGAAGTCAAAGTTGGCATTGTTGATTGAATATTTTAATTTCTTGTAATTTATGTTTATTCATGTTTGAGTTTATTTAAAAATTATATACTTTTAATGTAAGCTGTTTTTAATGCCATTATTAATATTAACATGTGTCGTTAAGAGTTTCAATCGATGCGATTTAATATTAAAAGTGAATAAAGTTAGTTAAAATAAATAATTAATGAGATTCGTAATTTGACACAAAAAGACTTAAATACATAAATAACTGCGAGTGTAGATCAATACTTTTGTATGTACATTGGTGGTTGATTGGGGTAGGGATTTGGGTATGGATTTCCGTAGCTGGTTGGATAAGAAACTGAAACCAATATTAGTAATGGATTAATTTATGATTTCTTACCGCCTTGTGCTGGGAGAACAGTAAACTGATCGCCACCTTCTGTCGGTGTGTGATGCGGTTTAACGAGACGATCGAATATTGACCGAAAGAATTTGTACAAGATGCAATACGCGCAGCAGGATAACAAGATTAGTATTATCACAACACTGAAATTAATGGTCTACTAATTAATGGTCATACACTCACATTATGATGATACCAAATGCAGATATGCCGCTGTTTGCGTATGGGCAACATTCGAGACCGCAACAGTATTCGGTGTCAGAACGACACGAATAATACAATTCGTCTAGTGGTTGTGAACTGTTTATGTAATATTTCCGCAATTCAGTATCATTGTCGTCGACTTCATATACACAACGATCATAGCCGGATTGCTATAATATTTGTGTGTGTGTGTGTGTGTTTGTATTCACTCACATATGGATAGTATCCACCATAATAATAGTTTCGTCCACCATATGACATATATCCCAGACTGCTGAGAATGGCGTGACCTGCAGCATATGTGACAACGCCAGCAGCTGCACCGGCCAATGCTGCACGTACGGTATTACTGCGAGTTAATGATCCGATACCGGAACCAGTGCTGTACGAGTTTCTAAATAGAAAGTGTTGAAAACAGGTATGACAAGTGAATGTTTCATGTGCATTGCTAGGGGTGTTCTAACCTTCCATACGAAGTCATACCAGTGCGTTGTTGTCCACCACCAAAGATCGATCCTCCACGGGATCCCGACAGGCCACTAGATGACGATGAACCTAAATGGAGAATAATTTGTTGAAATTGTAATACTTTAATAGAATTAGTTTACCTCTGGCACCGCTAACGCCGCTCACACTTCCACCTCGCCCACCGGTACTGCCTCCTTTAGCTGAATTAACAACTGTTGTGCATTGATAGAAAATCAAAATGAGAAATAGTGGTATAATTGTTTTTATTCCGAGCATTTTGTTTGTTTATTTAAAATTTCGAAATCAATATTGTTTTGCTGACATAAAGGAATGAGCTGCTTGTGCGCACGTTGACGTAAACACGCATACAATCATGTGTTGTAGGAGGGTGTTTACCGTTTCATATAGCATGTCTATATGTTCCGTTGCTACGCATTGTGTATATGTGTATCAGCTTATTCATAGTATTACGAAATGTATGTGAAGTTCATTAAGGGGTATTAGATGTATATTTACGTCTCAATTTGCTAGCAACCGTTGACAGGCATCTTTTGGACGTAATATTGAAAGCTAGAGTTTGCATTAGATAATCAGACACAATATCTTTTTCAATTAAATAACAAAGTCAACGACAATTACCTTTCATAAATGCCTCTGTTGGTATCGGAGAGCATATGGAAAAGACTGATTGTTAGATCTAACGTTGAAAATGTTATAATTTAACTTATCATGTTGTTAAATTTATAATTCTGAATTTGTGACAGCAAGATCTCGAAATAAAGCTATGCAAAATTTTTGTATTCTAAAAGTCATAAATGCATATTTGAACGTTGCAACGTAAATTTACCGTTTTTTCATAAAAAGCTTTTCAAAAGGTGAAAGTTGACATTATTGATTGAATAATTTAATTTCTTGCCATTTATGTTTATTCATGTTTGAGTTTATTTAAAAATTCTATACTTTTACTGTAAGCAGTTATTAATTTACGTCATTTTTATTAACATTGACATGTGTCATTAAGAGTTTCAATCGATGCGATTTAATATTAAAAATTAATAAATGAGATTCGTAATTTGACAAAAAAACAATTAAATACATAAATAACTGCGAACGTATTTTTGAATCAATATTTTTGTGTGTACATTGGTGGCTGATTTGGGTATGGAATTCCGTAACTGGTTGGATAGGGAACTAAAACAAATATTATTAATCGATTAATTTATGATTTCTTACCTTCTTGTGCTGGGAGAACAGTAAACTGATCGTCAACTTCTCTCGGTTTGTGATGCGGTTTAATCGAATATTTGATGCGATCGAATATTGAGCGAAAGAATTTGTACAAGATGATATACGCGCAGGAGGGTATCAAGATTAGTATTACGATAACACTGAAAATAATGGTCTACTAATTAATGGTCAAACACTCACATTATGATGATACCAACTGCAGATATGCCGCTATTTGCGTATGGGCAACATTCAAGACCACAACAATATTCCGTGTCTGCACGACACGAATAATATAATTCGTCTAGCGGTTGTGAACTGTTTAAGTAATATTTCCGTAATTCATTATCATTATCATCGATTTCGTACACACAAAGCTCATAGCCGGATTGCTGTTTGTTTATATTTTACTGTTTGTATTCACTTACATATGGATAGTATCCACCATAATAGTAATTTCGTCCACCATATGCAAGATATC